>JAEEGL015125938.1_pt1 | contig 18878 bp, 13 predicted proteins | sample 9134231 | NCBI WGS metagenome assembly JAEEGL01 (sample SAMN16246548, study PRJNA631951) | gut metagenome | biome: gut microbiome; feature: rumen; material: fiber-attached | host: Bos | place: Iran: Karaj | collected 2018-10 | reverse complement strand
GGCACGCAGCACGTGTAGCACCACACGCGGTCGCCGAAGTTCGTGCGGAAGCTGTCGTAGAGCGCATGATGCCGCTCGAAGGAATTCACCTTCGGACACCACACGTCGAGCGCCCCCGCAAAAGACGGCTCCTCCACGGCGTCGACCGTGCGGATGCCGGGCATGTACCGGCGGACGATTCCCGCCGTGATGCGGTATTCGGGCACATTCGCCCCGCCCGGCTCGTCCGCGACATGCTGGTACCAGCGGTCCCTGAGTCCGCGCGTCTCGATCTCCTCCATGTACATCTTCGCAAGCTTCGAAAGCGCGAGCGCGCCCTCCACCGTGGTGGTGACGTTGGTCGTGTACGCCGTCTTGAACGCCGGCGAGCCCCAGCCATTCACGAAGCCCGCAAGGTGCGTGCCCTCCAGATACCAGATGCCGGTTCGATCGTAGATGTCGAGGAAACGCGCGAACTTCCTCTTGTCTATGCGCATCGAACCGTTCGCGTCCTTCTCGAACACGGCGCGCATGAGCCCCATGTTCTGCCGTCCGCGCGCGGCAAGGCGCACGTACCTCTCGATCATCCTCCAGTGCTCTTCGCTCCACGGCTTGAGTCCGTGCGACACGGCCATGCTGTCGAAGTCCATCCAGTTCGTGTACTTGAAGCTGTCCTTGCCCACCGGCGGAAGCAGCACATTGTGGACGTTCACCTTCAGGGAGAGCGTCCGCTCTTCGCTCCCCTGCTTGATACGGAAGCGGATGTCGAACGACTTCGCGCCCTTGGGCGGATTCTGCATCCTGAAGTACAGCCCTTCCGTCTCCTTTGCGTCCGCGATGACCGCATGGCAGGGCGCGCTCGCCGAGCGCGCCGCGCCGCACGCGTCCGCCAGCGGCTCCAGCACGTCGAACACCTCGAACGGCGCGCGGCGCGCGACGTGCGGATTGTCGCCGGGCGTCATTTCGAGGAAGCCGTGCACGCCGGTGTTGCGGTTCACCGGCACGGCGCGCATCCTGTACCACTCGCCGTCCTTCTCGGACGCGTCGATCTCCAGCCGCTCGCCGGGCCTCAGCCCGTTGACGAGGATGTTCGCGTCGATCACTCCGTTGGCGGGGACGTCGAGTTCGCCCAGCCGCTCCGCGGCCGCGATCTTCGAGTCGGCGTACAGCCAGGCGAGCGGATCCGTCAGCGCCGCGTCGAACGCGGCGGCGGCGGCAGCGGCGCCGATTGCCGCCGCGAGCGCAGTCAGTCTTTTCATGTGCATTGCTTGTTCTCCATTTTGCAGGCGCAGCGCGCTCGCTACCGGTGCTTCCAGAAGAGACGGCAGCCTATCGCGAGGAACAGGGCGTCGGGCAGCATGGCGGCGACAACCGGGGGCAGCACGCCCCAGCGCGAAAGCGCCATGCAGAGAATCGTGAGGCCGTAGAACGCGAAGAACATCGCGAGAGCGCCGACGATTCCCCGGAACACGCTCTGCCGCCCGGTGGCGATTCCCGCCGGGATGGCGAAGAGGGTTATCACCAGGCACGCGAGGGGCGCCATGATCTTAGCCCACAGGTCGTATGTGCGGTCGCGGCGCGTCTCTGGCGTGAGCGACGGGTACATCTCCAGATAGCGCAGACGCTCGCGCGTGGAGCAGAACGCCCAGTCCCTGTTCTGCAGGAGGAAGTCGGTCGGGCGCTCGGAGAACTGCGGGAACGGGCGCATCGTCAGCCTGTCCAGCTCGGGCGTAGGAGAGGCGGTCTCCTCGCCGCGCTCGTCGTAGTAAACGACCTCGGGGCGCGTCATGTACCACACTCCGTCGAGGTACTCGGCGCGGGGGCTCTTCACGGTCATGCGGCGCACGCCGAGCGGAGTCCCGACGCTCACGGAGACGTCCTCCAGCACGCGCGCGTCCTCCGTGACCATGATCCCGACGCGCCACGTGCGGTTCTGCGCCGCGTTGTGATAGACGATGTCATCTGTCCTGGACATCTCCACCTCGCGGAACTTCGCGGCCTTGAACTGCTTGGCCCACTGCCCCCACTTCGGCACGTAGCACTCGTTCACCCACGCCACGAACGCCCCCATCAAAACGGCGACGGCGAGCAGCGGCTTCACTATCGCGAAGAAGCCGATGCCGCTCGCCCTCATGGCCGTGATCTCCGAATGGCGGCAGAAGTTCCACATGGTGTACAGCGTGGCCAGCATGAGGCACGCCGGCGCCATCCACTCGAAGTACGGCGCAAGGTAGCCGGCGAGGTAGGTCAGCGCCGTCAGGATGCCGGGCTTCGACTCCACAAGGCGGCTGAACGAGCCGAACAGCTCGAAGAGCAGGTATATGGAGAGGAATCCCGACAGACAGTAGAACAGCGGGACGCAGAACTCGCGAAGCACGTATCGGGTGAGGATCTTCATCGTCTTGCTGGCGCCTATCGGGCGAGCCATCCTCCGTCAACCGGGAGGACGACTCCGTTCACGTAGTCGGAGGCCGGCGAGCACAGGAACACGCACGCCCCCGCGACGTCCTCCGGGCTCCCCCAGCGCCCGGCGGGGATTCTCTCCAGTATCTGGCGGCTGCGCACCGGGTCGGCCCGCAGGGCGGCCGTGTTGTCGGTCGCCATGTATCCGGGGGCTATCGCGTTCACGTTGACGCCCTTCGGCGCCCACTCGTTCGCGAGTGCCTTGACGAGCTGCCCGACGGCCCCCTTGGAGGCTGCGTAGCCAGGCACGGTGATTCCGCCCTGGAACGTGAGAAGCGAGGCGGTGAACACAATCTTCCCGTGGCCGCGCTCGACCATGTCGCGGCCGAACTCGCGGGCGAGGATGAACTGGGCGTCGAGGTTGACGGACAGCACCTTGTCCCACCACTCGTCCGGATGCTCGGCGGCGGGCTTGCGGAGTATCATGCCTGCGTTGTTCACGAGGATGTCTATCTGGTGCGCGGCCTTGACGCGCTCGACGAGCGCGTACACCGCGCTCCTGTCGGAGAGGTCGCAGTCGGCCGACGAGGTGCGCACCACCGCCGCGCCGGCCGCCTCCAGGGCGTCCGCCATGGCCTTGCCGAGGCCGCGGTTCGAGCCCGTCACGAGCGCCGTCTTTCCGCTGAGGTCGTATGTGATCATGCCTTGCGCCTTTCTTCAGCTTGCGTATCGCCGGCAGCCGTTCAGCGGAGGTCGCCCACGGCTATCCCGTCCATGTCGTCGAACACCTGGTTCTCGCCGCCCATGGCCCAGCAGAACGAGTAGGCGCGCGTGCCCACGCCGGCGTGGATGGACCACATGGGGCTGACGACGACGTCGTGGTTGTGCATGGCGATGTGGCGCGTCTCGTCGCCGGGGCCCATGAAGTGGAACACCGTCGCGTCCGGCGCGATGTCGAAGTACATGTACACCTCGGTGCGCCGCTCGTGGGTGTGGGCGGGCATCGTGTTCCAGTTGGACCCCGGCTCCAGCTCCGTGTAGCCCATCACGAGCTGGCAGCTGTCGCATCTCCCGGGGAGTATGAACTGGTGGATCGTGCGCACGTTGCACTCCTCACGGGTGCCGAGATGCCTGTGGTTGGCGTCCTCGAACCTCACGAGCTTCGTCGGCAGCGCCCTGTGCGCCGGGTAGCTCACGAGGTAGAACATCGCGGGGGTCTTGGCGGAGGCGGAAGAGAACTCGACCTTTCTGGAGCCCCTTCCCACGTACAGCACGTCGTGCGGGCGCAGCTCGAACTTCTCGCCGTCCACGCGCACCGTCCCCTTCCCTCCGACGTTTAGCACGCCCAGCTCGCGGCGCTCGCAGAAGTACTCGCTCGCGATCTCGCGCCCAGCGGGAAGCGAAAGCGCCTTCCCGGCGGGCACGGCGAAGCCCGCGACCGCGCGCTCCACCTCGCAGTACATGAGCTCCACCTTGCCCTTCTCGCAGAGCGAACCTCCCAGAAACGCATCGCGCAGCTCCTGCGTGGTCATGCGTCTGTACTCGTTTCTGCCTACTGTGTAGCGAACTTCCATGTCATGCTCCTTTTTCGTTGGACTGCCCAATATTATACCACATTTCCCCACGCACCATGACATCAAAAACTGCGGACTTCGACGATCGCCGGCCTGAGCCTTCCCCGGATTTTTTCATTTCCTGACCTAATCTTAACCAACAGCGGCGCGAAATATGGTAAAATATTAGGCGTGCAGGAAAAACCGAACATCCATCTGATAGTCGGCGAAGACGACTATCTGGCCGAGGCCACCGCCCGAAAGATCGTCGAGGCGGCGGTCGAGCCGTCCCTGCGCGCAACCGCCGTCGAGACGGTCGACGGCGGCGCGGACAACATGGAGGACCAGCTTGAGTCGATCAAGGCATGCGTCGCGTCCATACAGACGCCCCCCTTCCTCGACCCCGTGAAGCTCACCTGGTGGCGCGGCGTCACCTTCCTGCCGGGCGGCGGACGCAACGGCTCGATCTCCGAGCCCGTCAAGGCCGCGCTCGCCCGCTTCGCCGAAGACCTCTCCGCCCACCCCCTCCCGTCCAGCCAGACGCTCGTCATAACCGCGCCGAAGCTGCTCAAGACGAGCGTGTTCGCCAAGACCATTGCGAAGTTCGCTCAGGTCGTCGAGTTCGCCTCCGGCGGCAAGAGCAGGGACCGCATGCAGGCCGCGCTCGCGCGCCTGCCGGACCTCGCGGAGGCCGAGGGGCTCAAGTTCGACCCGGACGCCGACGCGGCGTTCATCTCGAAGGTCGGCTCAGACACGCGCCTCATCGTCTCCGAGCTGGCAAAGCTGCGCACCTACATAGGGTCCGGGCGCGACAACGTAACCGCGGCCGACGTCGCGGAGATCACGTCCGTCGGCGGCGAGGACCCCGAGCTCTGGGACATCACGGACGCCATCGCCCAGCGCAGCGCCTCCAGGCTGCTCGCCACTCTCGCCCGCTTCGACGGGAAGAAGGGTTACGGGATTCTGATCGCTTCGGTGACGGAGAAGTTCCTCCGCGAACTCTACATCTACCGCGACGCCCTGGACAACGGCTGGCTGACCCCATACGGCAGCTGGGCGAAGAACATCCCCCCGGAGGCGGCGGAGAACCTCGACGCCGCCGGCATAGGGCCCAGCACCGCGCGCAGCCAGTGGGCGGCCAAGAACGGCGCGCGGAACGCGAAGGCGTTCACGCTCGCAGAGCTGCGCCTCGCCAGGTTCAGGATGCTGCAGGTGCGCGAGAAGCTCGTCTCGTCCGCCGCAGACGACTCGCTCGCCGCCCAGGAGCTTCTGCGCATCATCGCGCGCAGGCCCAAGGCCCCTGCGGCCGCCGCGAGGAGGGGCTGAGCCGGCGGCTCATGCGCAGTTTCAACTTCAAGGAAAACAAAGAAAGACAAAGCAACATGTTCAGCAAGCTATTCAGCATTGAGACGAAGCCGGGCGCGTTCTTCCGCCGCATCGACTGGACCGCCTTCTGGGGCGCGACGCTGATCGCCTTCCTCGTCTATTTCTTCACGCTCGGCCCGAGCGTCGGCCTCGAGGACTCCGGCGAGCTCGCGACGGCCGCCGACCACCTCGGCGTGCCCCACCCGCCCGGATACCCCTTCTGGTCGCTCTGCTGCTGGATATTCTGCCGCGTGTTCTCGTGGGTCACGTACATGGGCCAGCCGACGCCGGCGTGGGCCGTGTCGCTCTTCTCGGCCGTCGCGGGCGCGTTCGCCGCAGGATGCACTGCCATGCTGATCTGCCGCTCCGGAAGCGACATGCTGGACTCCATCCCCTCCGGCGACACGGACGGCGAAGGCGCAGGCGAGTCCCGCGCGCAGAAGAACGCCCTGATGTCCCTCGCCGGCGGTCTCGGCGGCTCGCTCGTCTTCGCCTTCTCGCCCGTGGAGTGGTCGCAGTCAACCATCGTCGAGATATACTCCCTCAACGCCCTCTTCCTGATGGCCGTGTTCCTGCTCTCCTACCGCTGGATGCGCAGGCCGTCGGACAAGATCCTCTGGCTCACCGCGTTCGTGTTCGGCCTCGGCCTCACCAACTACCAGGTGCTGCTGCTCGCCGCCGTGCCGCTCGCGATCATCATCGCGCTGCGCGACATCCGCCTCTTCCGCGACTTCGTGCTGGTGCTGATCCCGATGGGCCTCACAGCCAAGCTGCTGCAGATCGGCAGCATGCTCAGGGCGACGTCCAGGATGTCCGGCGACGTCATAAACAAGTTCGAGCCGATCGTGAAGCAGCTCCCGGCGGACAGGCCCGTGCCCAACGAGCTGTTCCCCAGCCCGGTCGCCTGCCCTAACGAGATTCTCCTCTGGCTTGGCCTCGCGCTCGTGGTGGCCGCGCCAGTGGCCGGCGTGCTCGCCAGACGCCGCCTTGGCTCCAGGAATGCGCGCAGCATCGTGTTCGGCGTCGGCGGCGCGGGCGCGGCGCTTGTGTTCTTCGCCGCCACCGTGTTCTCCGGCGTCACAACGTGGAGCGGACAGCTCGAGAGCGCCGTCGCGCCGCTCATCACGCCGACGAAGTACGCCGTGCTCGGAGCCATTCTCGCGGCGTCGTTCGTGGCGGCCGTAGGCGCGGTGTTCACAGACGACGAGGAGAGGGATCTGTCCAGTAAGATGCTTCTCGCGTCGGGCGCGCTCGCCCTCGTGGCGGTGATCTACGCCGTCCTCACGACGGGGTTCGAGTACAGCCCGGCCGTCCGCCGCGTCGTCGCGGTCGCCTCCGCCGGCGACATGGGCTACGGCAGCGTCCCGGGCCACGAGGTGTTCAGCTGGCTGAAGCCCACCCTTATTCTCGTGGTGGGGATCGCCGCCCTCTTCGCGCTCACGGTCGGCACGCCGCGCGGCCTCGCCTACGCCATACCGGTCGCCGCGGTGCAGATATCGGCGTTCGTGCTTCTGCGCAAGGGCGCGATGAACGGCCTCACCGACCCGCACAGCTGGTGGTTCTTCTGGCCGCTCGTGTGGAACTTCGCGATTCTAGCGCTCGCCGCCGTGACGCTTCCGAACGGACGCTCGGTGTCGCTCGCCGCGCTGTTCGCCGAGCTGGGCGTCTCGTTCTACGCGTACATGCCCATAGTCTCCGACCTCCGCAATCCCCCGATGAACTGGGGCTACCCGCGCACATGGGCGGGCTTCAAGCACGCGCTGATGCGCGGCCAGTACGAGGCCATAAAGATGCCCGACTTCTTCTCCAAGGCAGGCATCTCGCTGTTCATGAAGCAGCTAGGCTTCTACTTCCAGGACCTCCGAATGCAGTTCACGCTCGTCGCCGCCGCGCTCGCCCTCGTTCCCTTCGCCCTCTGGAAGGCGACCGTCAGGACGGCCGACCGCGCCAGGCCGGTGATCGTGCACGCCGCATGGGTGGCCGCCGGCCTGTACGTCGCCGCGGCGGGGCTCGTCACGCTCTTCTCCGAGGTGCTAGACGGCGAAGTGCCGCTCCGCCTCGACAAGCTGCTTCTGCTCCTTCTCGCCATCCTCGCCCTCGCCGGCCTCGTAGCGATGTGCGCTCGCCAGGCGGTGGTGGTCAAGAGGATGGTCATGCGCGAGAAGCCCGATGAGGGCGAATCGGACGATGCGCCGGTGAGCTTCCGCTTTCTGGCGGACGACGTCTCGCAGCAGTGGCTCATCGCCGTCGGCGCGTGCTTCGCGCTCATGTCGCTCTTCCTCGTGGCCCTTGCCGGCGTCAAGGGCGACATCCAGGACGGCTTCATACAGAAGGTGAAGTTCATTTCGTCCCACGGCATGTTCTCGCTCTGGATCGGCTACGGCCTCGCCGTGGGCCTCGTGGTCGCGAACCGCCTCGCGAAGATGGTGTTCGCGAACAACGACTTCGCGCAGCGAGCCGTGTTCTACGCCCTGTGCGCGGCCGCCGCCTGCGTGGCCCTGATCCCGATCTACGAGAACTACACAAACGACAGGCTCGTCTTCGCCATGGGCTCCGCCGAGCAGAACGGCCACACGTTCGGGTGGCAGTTCGGCAACTACCAGCTGCGCGGCGCGAACGCGATCCGCGAGGAGCTCTCGCCCGACGAGGAGCCCCTTCCGAACCCGCTGTGGCCGGAGGAGATGGAGCCCTCTTCGATCTTCTTCGGCGGCACCGACCCGGGGCGCTTCGTGCCCACCTACATGATCTACTCGGCCGACGTGCGGGAAGACGTGTTCCTCATCACGCAGAACGCCCTCGCCGACGACACCTACATGTCCGTCATGCGCGACCTGTACGGCGACAGGATATGGATTCCCGCCATCGAGGACAGCGCCGCCGCGTTCTCCGAGTACGTCACGAGCCTCACGCCGGATGAGCGCGCGGCCAAGGGCGTGGTGGAGGCCAACGGGCGCGTCCAGGTGACGGGCGCCCTCAGCGTCATGGACATCAACAGCATCCTCACCAGGAAGATGTTCGAGCACGAGCGCCTGCGCCACGCCTTCTACGTCGAGGAGAGCTACGTCATCCAGTGGATGTACCCATACCTCGCCCCGCACGGCCTCATAATGAAGATACACCGCGACAGGAACCCGCTCAACGCCACCATCGTCAAGAACGACATGGACTTCTGGGACTGGTACCACCGCCGCCTGCTGCGCGACCCGGCCTTCCGCCGCGACTTCCCCGCCCAGAAGAGCTTCTCCAAGCTCCGCGCCGCGATCGCCGGGCTCTACGCGAACAACGGCCTGTACTCCATGGCCGACCAGGCCTTCCGCGAGGCGGTGCTGCTCTACCCTGCATCCCCGGAGGCCACCTTCCGCTACATCCAGGAGGTGCAGCTGCCGTCGCGGCGCTGGAACGCCGTCAACGACTTGCTGGACTTCACCGACCGCGTCGATCCCAACAACAAGCGCACGGAGGGCCTGCGCGACCACATAAAGCGCTTCTCCGCCCTCTCTGACCGCGTGTCCGCCCTCAACGCCAAGGCCGCCAAGGGCGAGCTCGGCGCGCGCGACGGCATCGACCTCGCCCAGTGCCAGATGTCGATGGGCCAGAAGTCGCTCGCCGTCGCGACCCTGCGCAAGGCGCTCGCCAAGCCCGACGCAGAGCAGTTCGACCACCTCTACCTCGCGGCGCACGTGCTCTCGGCATGCGGCGAGCGCGGCGACGCGGCAGCCGCGATGAAGCGCGCGCTCGGGCACATCCCCGCGAAGCTCGACCCGCGCGACCTCCGCTCCATCGCGGCGATCCTGATGAACGGCGGCCTCAACGCCGAGGCGGAGACTGTCCTGAACGAGCTTCTGCGCCTCGATCCGAAGAACGTCAGAACCTGGATCGACATCGCGCTGGTCAAGGACGCCCTCGGCCAGACGCGCGCCGCGCAGGGAGCGCTCCGCAGCGCCCTGCAGTACGACCGCGAAGGCACCGCGGCGCGCATCTCTTCGGACGCGCGCCTCCAGAAGATCGCCGAGCCCTTCCTGATGAAGCGCTAGCGCCCGCCGCCGCACGAAGGAGGAACGCATGGGCTACCAGCTGATGGACCAGAAAAGCGCCGCCGCGCACCTTCACATGAAGGAGACCGAGCTGCGCCACTTCGCCCAGCGCGGCGAAGTGCAGAGCGTCAAGCGCGGCGACATGTACTTCTTCGAGCACCGCGCCCTCGACGAGTGGGCGCAGCGGCGCATGATGGCGATGACGAGCAAGGACCTAACGTCCGAGCACCGCCTCGCCATGACCGAGCGCCGGCGGACGGACGGGCACGACTTCCACATCGCCGACATCCTGAGCCCCGCCGCGATAGCGCCCTCCCTCTCGTCGAAGACGCGCGCCGGAGTTCTGCGCGACATGACGGACTTCGCCGACTCGACCGGCCTTCTCTACGACCCCGAGACGCTCTTCGCCGAGCTGAGCGCGCGGGAGGACGTGGCCTCCACGGCGGCAGGCGGCGGAGTCGCCTTCCTGCATCCGAGATACCACGACCCGTATCTCTTCCAGGAGACCTTCCTCGCCCTCGGGCGCACCGTGCGCCCCGTGTTCTTCGGCGCGCAGGACGGCACGGCGACAGACCTGTTCTTCCTGATCTGCTGCACCGACCACACGCTGCATCTGCACATCCTTGCGCGCCTGTGCCTGCTCGCCCACGGCACGGCCCTGCTCACAGACCTTCGCGAGGCGGAGGACTGCGAGGCCATGCACGCCGCGCTCAAGTCGGCCGAGGACAAGTTCCTGCAGACCGCCTGAACGCCCCGTCAGGGCTGCTCCGGGAGAAGCGGGAATCCGTCGTCGAGCGCGCCGACGCCCTTCGCGACAAGCTCTATCACCGCCGCCACGTCGCAGAGGTCTATCACCTCAACCGGCGAGTGCATGTACCTGAGCGGAATCGAAATCTGCGCCACGGCCGCGCCGCCGCGCTCAAGGCGCATCGCCCAGGCGCACGTGCCGGTGCCGCGCGGAGCGGCCTTCTCCTGGAGGGGAATCCCCTGCGAGCGCGCCACTGCGCGGAAATGCTCCGTGAGCCCGCGATGGTAGGTGGGCCCCACTCCCAGAATCGCGCCCGACCCGAGGCGCACGTCGCCGACCTTCTTGCGGTCGTCCTTCTGCACGTCCGTGGCGAACCCCACGTCGCAGCATATCCCTATCGCAGGGGCGACGTCGTAGGACGCGGTCTTGCCGCCGACGAGCCCCACCTCCTCCTGCACGCTCGCGACGTAGTGGACGTTGCATCCGGCGCCGCACCGGCTGTTGGCGAGCCTCGTGAACGCCTCGCACATGGCGAACGTGCCGACGCGGTTGTCGAACCCGCGGCACGACACGCGCGATCCGGCAAGACGGCGCCACCCGGAATCCACGACGCCCGAGTCGCCGATCGACACGAGCTCCAGGGCCTCCTCGCGCGAAGACGCGCCGATGTCGCACGGCATGTTGCGGAGGTCGTCCTTGGCCACGCTCTTCTTCTCCTCCGCGTTCATCAGATGCGGCGGACGCGCGCCGATCACGCCGTTCACGGGGCCGTTGCGCCCCGCTATGACTACGCGCTCCGCGGCGCAGAGCGGCACGGTGACGCCGCCGAGCGGGCCTAGATAGACGAGCCCGTCGTCGTCCACATGCACCACGATGAAGCCGATCTCGTCGCAGTGCCCCTCAAGCATGATCGTCCTCTTCGCGCCGCGGTCGATCACGCAGTGCAGATTCCCGTGCACGTCGATGAATGGCCTGAGCCCAGTGGACTCCTTGATCCTTCTGCCGAGCAGCATCATGCCGGCATGCTCGCTGCCGGTGGGGGTGGGAAGCGATACGAGCTCCTTCAGAAACTCGACCTGCGAAGCTTCAATGTCCATCGATTGTCTCCTTTTGGGTTGCCTGCGTGAAAATGCCCGCGTCCGCCTCAGCGGCACGCGAACGGGCGCACGTTGCGGATGCCGTCCATCATCGCCGCGAACATCTCTGGCGTCTGGCTCTGTGCGCCGTCGCAGAGGGCGTGCGGCGGATCGTTGTGGACCTCCACGATCAGCCCGTCCGCGCCGATCACCGCGGCCGCCATCGAAAGCGGGTGGACGAGCGACGCGACGCCCGTTGCGTGCGACGGATCGACGATGATGGGCAGATGGCTCTTGCCGTGCAGAAGAGGCACCACTGTGAGGTCTATCGTGTTCCGGGTGGTGGTCTCGTAGGTGCGTATGCCCCTCTCGCAGAGGATTACGTTCGGGTTGCCGCCCGCAAGCACGTACTCCGCGCTCATCAGAAGCTCCTTTATCGTCGCAGAGAACGAGCGCTTGAGCAGAATGGGCTTGCGGGAGTTGGTGCCGACCTCCTTGAGAAGCTCGTAGTTCTGCATGTTGCGGGCGCCGATCTGGAGCACATCCACGTCGTCGAACATGGGAAGGTCGCGCGGATCCATTATCTCGGAGACGACCGGAAGGCCGGTCTCGGCCTTCGCGGCGGAAAGTATGCGAAGCCCCTCGCGCCTCAGCCCCTGGAACGCGTATGGCGACGTGCGCGGCTTGAACGCACCGCCGCGCAGAAGCGTGGCGCCGGCGGACTTCACTGCCCTGGCGATGGCCAGCACCTGCTCCTCGCTTTCGACGCTGCATGGCCCCGCTATCACCTGGAAGTGCCCCCCGCCGATCTTCAGCGGCGCCCCTCCGGCGACCGGAATCTCCACCACGGTGTCCTGCGGATGAAACTGGCGGTTGACGAGCTTGTACGGATCCTGTATGCGCTTCACGGACGCCACGACGTCCGACATGGCCATGAGCCTGCCCTCGTCTATCTGCGACACGTCGCCTATGCACCCGATGATCGTCTGCTTGTCGCCAACAGTGACGCTCGGCTTGACGCCATGCTCGACGAGCCAGCCTTCAAGCGCCGCGATCTGCTCTTCGCCCGCGCCGTTCCGGATAACAATTACCATAGACAACCTCCGACTAGGCCTTTCTTCGTTATCGGACTACCGGCCAACCAGCGCCCTTTCCCGCAGATGGTGGAGAAGATGAGATTCGAACTCACGACCCCCACGTTGCGAACGTGATGCTCTACCAACTGAGCTACTTCCCCGTGCGGTGAAAACGCCGAATAGTGTATCATAATGCCGCCGAAAGCGCAAGCCGTAATTTCAAAAAAACGACAATGCGATGGCCGCGCCCTAGTCGGCGTCGCCCATGGTCGCCTGCAGCACCTCGCGCAGCGACGTCATCCCCGACGCGACCTTCAGCATCCCGTCCTCGCGCAGCGTGCGCATCCCCATCTCGCGGGCGCGCTGGCGCAGAAGCGTCGAAGGGGCGTGGTCGAAGATCAGGCGCTGGATCGTGTCGTCGACCTCGAATATCTCGAAGATTCCCTTTCGCCCCTTGTAGCCGCCGTTGCACTTGGGGCATCCCTTGCCCACGTACATGTGCTCGGGCAGCACCTTGGCGATGGAGCCGAGCATCTTCAGGTCGCGCTCCGTCGGGAAGTACTCCTCCTTGCAGTTGACGCAGATGGCGCGCACAAGGCGCTGCGCAAGGCAGGCGCGCACCGCCGACGCCACGAGGAACGGCTTCACGCCCATGTCGGTGAGACGGGTTATGGCCGACGGCGCGTCGTTGGTGTGCAGGGTCGAGAACACGAGGTGGCCGGTGAGTGCCGCCTCCATGGCGATGTCGGCGGTCTCGTCGTCGCGGATTTCTCCGATCATCACGATGTTCGGGGCCTGGCGCAGGATCGAGCGCAGCGCGGCGGAGAAGTCGAGGCCGACGTCGCGGTTCACCTGCACCTGGTTGATGCCGCTCATCTGGTATTCGACGGGGTCCTCGACGGTGATTATCTTGCGGTCCGGCAGGTTGATCTGCCCGAGCGCGGCGTAGAGCGTCGTTGACTTGCCGGAGCCGGTCGGGCCGGTCACCAGCACCACGCCGTCCGAAAGGTGGATGAAGCGCTCGAACTTGCTCTGGTCGTCGGAGAGGAAGCCGAGCTGCGGAAGGCCGAGCGAAAGGTTCGCCTTGTCGAGGATACGCATCACAATCGACTCGCCGTGGTTAGTCGGGACGGTGGAGACGCGGAGGTCGAGGTCGCGCCCGCCCACGTTCACCTGGATGCGCCCGTCCTGCGGTATGCGCTTCTCGGATATCTTGATCTTCGACATGATCTTGATGCGCGAGATGATCGCGCCCTGCAGGCGCTTCGGCGGCGAGTCCATCTTCCTGAGCGCGCCGTCGATGCGGTAGCGCACGCGGAACTCCTTCTCCATCGGCTCCAGGTGGATGTCGGACGCCTTCATCTTGATGGCGTTGGAGAGGAGGAGCGAGCAGAGGCGGATCACCGGGGCGTCGTCGCCGTCGGAGCTCTCGTCGCCGCCGAATCCGTCGTCGCTGCGCGTGGTGACCTCCTCGGCCCCGGTGGGGTAGAGCTTCTCCATCACCGCCTTCACCTCCTCGGAGGGGGCGAGGACGGCCTGGACGTCGCGGCCGTGCAGGACGTACCTGAGCGAATCGACCGCGTCGTAGCCCATTGGATCCGAAAGCACCACCGTCACGGAGTCGGAGTCGGCCATCACGGGCGCGACGCCGTACTTGCGCGCGACCTCCGGCTCGATCTGCTTCGCGATCTCAGCGTCGATCGCCGAAGGGTCGATGCTCACGTACTTTATGCCGAACGTGTCGGCTATCGTGCCCAGCACGTCGTCCTCGCTCACCGCGCCGGACGACACGAGCACGTCGAGAGTGGTCTCGTTCTCCGCCCGCATCGCCTGGCCCGCGGCCTCGAGCTGCTCCGCGCTCACGTACCCCTTCTCGCGAAGGAGCTGAAGCACATATTCGTCGTTTGATGTCATTTTCCCCTGCTCCGCCTGTTAGACGCCTTCGGACAAGGCCAGCCAACCTCCCCGTCAGCCCAGCGTCGTCCAGTACGGCGCGTTCGCCGGCGCCGCAAGGTACTCGGCGCACTTGTCGCAGCACTTGCAGAGGATCATCTGGAAGCCGGCCATTTCCTGGACGGTGAGAAGTTCGTCGCACTTGCCGGGCAGCACCGTGACGCCCATCGCCTCTAGCATCGCCTTGGCCTTGCGGTAGCAGATGAGCATCTCCATCGTGGTGGTGGAGCCGGAGCCGTTGATGAGCAGCAGCGCCTTGTCGCCGGAGGCGAGCTTCGTCGCCTTGACGAGGGATGGCAGCATCTTCTCGACGGTCTCGTCGGCCGTGCACATCTTCGATATGCCGCCGCCGCCCTCGCCGTGCTGGCCCATGCCGATCTCCATCTCGTCGTCCGCCAGGGCGCCGATCTCGCCTCCGTTCTGCGGATGCGTCGCCACCTTGAGCGCCACCGAGAGGGTCGCGATGCCCTCGTTGAACTTGTTCGCGAGCTCGACGATCTCGTCGAGGCTCTTGCCCGCCTCGGCGGCCGCGCCGACGACCTTGATGAACGGAATCACGCCGCCGAGGCCGCGCTTGTCCTCGATCGGGGTGTCGGGGCCCTGCGCGATGTCGTCGTGGATCACGATCTCCACCACCTTGAGGCCGGCCTTCTGCGCCTTGCGCATGGCCTTAGAGCCGCTCATGCGGTCTCCGTTGTGGTTGAGCGTGATGAGCAGCGTGCCCGCGTCGCGCTTGACGTATTCAAGGGCCTCGAACACCTTCTCGCCGCCGGGCGCGGCGAAGATGTCGCCGGCGACGCACGCGTCGAGCATCCCCAGGCCCACGAAGCCGTGCATCGCGGGCTCGTGGCCCGAGCCGCCGAATGCGACGAGCGCCACCTTGGAGGCGTCCTTCGGCGTCTTGCGCACCACGATCTTCTCGTTGACGAGGTCGAGCGTGTCGGAGTAGCATCCCACGAGGCCCTCAAGGAGCTCCTTGGTGAGGTTCGCGGGGTCGTTCATGAACTTCTTCATCATTTCGAGAATCCTTTCCTTCGACTGCATTCGATCGCTAGTTCTGGAAGAACTCCACCTGCGGGCCGTTCGGCCAGCCCACGTACGCGATGGCGGTGGTGCCGCCGAGGGAGTACTTGGGGAGCAGCACGTCGGCGCCGGCGGCGACGGCCTCCTTCACGGCCTCGTCAACGTCCGCGACGTTGTACGCCACGTGCGTCTCCGCCACCATGCGCCAGGCGCACGGGGTGTTCCTCTCCCAGTACAGATACTCGATCTTGTACTCGTCGTTGTTGCCGATCCACACCTTGAGGCCGGGCATGTAGGTCATGCCCTCCATCTTCTCGGCCACGGGAATGCCCGTGTGCATATACGTCTTTTCCATGGTTTTCTCCTTTCTGATGGTTTTTCGCGTCAGCCGTTCTTCTTCTCGAACTCCCTCATGAAGTCCACGAGGCAGTCGATTCCCTCCATCGGGAACGCATTGTAGATCGAGGCGCGCACGCCGCCCACGGAGCGGTGGCCCTTGAGCGACGTCATGCCGGCCGCCGCCGCGTCCTTGATGAACTTCGCCTCGAGCTCCTCCGTCGGGAGGCGCCACGTCACGTTCATGTTGGAGCGGAACTCGCGCAGCGCCGTGCCGCGGTAGAAGCCGGTGTCGTCGATCACGTCGTAGATCTTCTTGGCCTTCTCCTCGTTGAGGCGGAAGAGGTTCTCCTTGCCCATCTTCTTCACCCACTTCATCGTCTCGCCGAAGATGTAGATGGCCCAGCAGGGCGGGGTGTTGTAGAGGGAGTTCTCATCGACGAACGTGCGGTACTGGAGCATTGTCGGAATCGTCTGCGAGCCGCGCTCCGCGAGGTCGCGGCGGATCGCGACCACGGCCATGCCGGACGGGCCGAGGTTCTTCTGCGCGCCGGCGTAGAACATCGAGAACTGCGTGTAGTCGCGCTCGCACGAGAGGATGTCGCTCGACATGTCGCAGATGAGCGGAGATCCGGAGACGGGGAACTTCTTGAGCTCCGCGCCGGATATCGTCTCGTTCGAGCAGATGTGGCTGTAGGCCGCGCCCGGGGTCCACTTGAACTCGTCGTCCGCCGGCATCCTCGCGGGATTGTCCTTCTGGCAGTTGGCCGCTACGTTCACGGAGCCGATCATCTGGGCCTGCTTCAGGGCCTTGTTGGACCACGTGCCCTGGTTGGCGTAGTCCGCCGTCTGCCCGGCGCCGAGGAAGTTCATCGGGATCATCGCGAACTGGAGCGACGCGCCGCCCTGGATGAAGCAGACGCTCCAGTCGTCGTTAAGGCCGCACAGCTCCTTGAACGTGGCGATGGCCTCCTGGTGGATGGCGTCGTAGTCCTTGCCGCGATGGCTCATCTCCATCACCGACATTCCGCAGCCCTTGTAGTCTATAAGGTCCTTCTGCGCCTCCTGAAGCACCTCCAGCGGCATTACCGCCGGACCTGCGGAGAAATTGTAGATTCTTGACATTTGATTTTTCCTTTCGTTGCTTTGCTTTTTGCCGATTGAATTTGCGGCCGGTCATCGTCCGCGATGCGTCATGCGTCGCTCTCCTCGAACACTGGCGACAGGGCGCTTCGCGGCCTGGGCCGCTGTCGCTCTATCTGCCTTCCCACGTTGAACAGCATCCCCACCGCCACCAGAGCGGTGAGAAGGTTCGTGCCTCCGTAGCTGACGAACGGCAGCGCTATGCCCTTCGTCGGAAGGCACTTCGTCACGACGCCGATGTTGAAGAGCACCTGGAAGAACAGCAGAAACGACATTCCGTATGCGAGCAGCCGCCCGAGACGGTCCGGCGAGCGCGCCGCGATGATTATCCCGCACACGAAGAACGTCACGTAAAGCGCGAGCAGGACGAGCGAGAACACGAGCCCCAGCTCCTCCGCGCCGATCGCGAATATGAAGTCGGTGTGGGCCTCGGGGAGATAGTAGAGCTTCTGGCTGGACTTGTTGAACCCCACGCCCGTGACGCCGCCGTTGCGTATCGCCACCAGCGCGGCGTTCACCTGCTCCGCCGCGGCCTTCTCCTTGTCGCTCATCACCGCTGCGCCCTGCGCGGCGGAGTGGAGGAACATGTCCTTGACCCACGAGAGGATGCGGTTCATGCGGTTGCCGTTGAACGAGAGCAGAACGCCCACGACAGAGGCGCCGCCAAGGCCGAGCACTATCATGTGGACGACCTTCATGCCCGACACCAGGAAGAGCACCAGCGCAGTGGTCCCGATGACGACGGTCGCCCCGAAGTCCGGCTCAAGCACCGCAAGCCCCATCAGCCCACCCACGATCGCGAACGCCTTTGCGGCGCCCGTCCACTTGGAGACCCTCCACCCCGCGCGGTCGAGGAACACCGACGCGGCCATCACGGCCGCGAGCTTGGCGAACTCGCTTGGCTGAAGCCGCACCGGCCCCAGGGGGAGCCAGCGCCGGGAGCCCTTGATCGGAGGGAAGAGGAACACTGCCGCCATCAGCGCAAGAACGCCGAGGTACAGCGCGATCGTCATCCACGGCCGCTCACGCCATCTGTGGTAGTCGAAGAACATCGCCGCCAGCATGCACGGAACCGCGAGCACCAGCCACTTCCCCTGGTTCCAGAGGAAGTGGTAGTTGTCGTTGAAAAGCCTCGTCCCGTTCTCGCCGCTCGCGGACGCGAGGACGAGCAGCCCCAGCGCCAGCAGGGCGAGAACGGAGATGCCCAACAGCCACAGAGTGCGGTACACGGCAAGTCCCTACGGGGCGCGGCTCGTCACTCGACCGTCAGCTTGGCGTTGCTGGGAAGCTTGAGCTGCTGACCGGGCGTGATGGAGTCGCCGGCCTTGAGGCCGTTGAGGTCCATAAGCTGGCTGGGGCTGATGCCCCACTGGATCGAGACGGAGACGATGTCGTCGCCCTCCTTGACGACGTAGGTGTTGCCCGCCGGCTGCTCGGCCTCGGGCGCCTTAGCCGCAGGCTGCTCCGGCGCCGCCGGCTTCTCGGCGGGCTTCTCCTCGGCTACGGGCGCCTCGACGGGCTTCTCCTCGGCGGCAGGCTTCTCCGCGGCCGGGGGCTCGGCCTTGTCGTCCTTGGCAGGAGCGGCCTTGGCCTCCTTGGCCGGGGCGGCCTTCGCGTCCTTGGCCGGGGCCGCGGCCTTCTTGGCCTCGACGGGCTTGACCACCTTCTCGGCGGGGATCAGCAGTATCTGGCCGACGCGCACGACGTCCTTGGAGAGCTTGTTCATCTCCTTGAGGGCGCGGATGGTGATTCCGTTCTCGTAGGCGATCTTGCCGAGGGTGTCGCCGCTGCGCACCTTGTACTCCTTCGTCGGCCCGGTGTAGGGCGTGAAGGAGCTGGCCCTGCCCTTTGTCGTCGTCTTGGCGGGCGGCGTGATGCTGGCGGCGATCGGCGCGGATGCCTCCATGGTCGTCGATGCCTTCTGCGCGGCAGGCGCAGCGGCGGTTGACGTGGCCGCCGCGGACTTCACGCCGGGGATCACGATCTTCTGTCCGATCTTGATGCGGTCGATGTTAAGCCCGGGGTTGGCCTTCTCGATGGCCGAAAGACGCACGTTGTAGCGGCGGCTGACGGCGAAGAGCTGGTCGCCCGCCTTGACCGTATAGACGAAGTCGCCGGTCTCTGCGGCCGCGGGTGCGGGGGTGGCCGTGGGCGCGGCGGTGTTGGCGGACGCCGACGGGGCCGGCTTC
>JAEEGL013694284.1_pt1 | contig 18878 bp, 16 predicted proteins | sample 9134231 | NCBI WGS metagenome assembly JAEEGL01 (sample SAMN16246548, study PRJNA631951) | gut metagenome | biome: gut microbiome; feature: rumen; material: fiber-attached | host: Bos | place: Iran: Karaj | collected 2018-10 | reverse complement strand
GGTGTGTACAATACAAATATAGAAGAACAGTGATAATAACGCGGCGCCTTGGATCAATCAAAGGCGCCGATTTTATGTAGGTTAATCAAATTTAATATTATTGTCATTAAGCAACTTGCGAAGACGCGAGATTTCTTCGGCAAGGTTTTCATTTTCCTCAGTAAGACTTTCGTTTTCTGCAGTTAATGTTTCATTTGCGTCTGTCAGATCCTGTATCTTCTTCTTTTGGAAATTTTCATGAGCAATAGCATCCTCACGTCTGCGGCATAATTCACGTATCTGCTCGTCAGAGTTAGAGATGTAAATAGATTCGGCAGTGGAATTCATTGATGGATTGTCTTTAGTTATCATCTTGATTTCCTCCCATGTGGTGGCCTTAAAGAGCCGTGCCCAGGTATCGATACCGTACCGTTTATCTTCATCAGTTGCAAGATTTGTGTGAATTAATGATACCACTAAGAGGTTGAATTTGTCAGTATAAAGGTGCCCATCTTTGGAATTTCTCATCTGATATTTGGCGAAGAATTCCGGGTGGTCTTCAAATAAAGTGAAGTCCAAAAAGCCAATCTGATAAACAGGCTTGATGATAGAATAATCCTCACCTCTATGGAGGTTATCAAACCTCCTGCAGAGATAAGCAAGGGATCTTGCAAAGGTAGTAAAAAATGGGGGTGTCGCCCAGATAAATCCAGAGCGACACCCCATCCTTTTAAATATTTTGCACAGCACTTACCTCACTACCACATCATCTCCAATTTCTGCTGCTTCATCCTCGGTGAGCACACGCATCTGATAAGTGATGTGTATATTTATATTCTCGCCGGAATTCGCCTTCTCAACGATATCTGACCAGTCAGCCTTTGTATTGCACGCGCTGTTAACAACCCAGCCATAGGACATGAAGTCTGTCTCATTCTTTAAGATATATCCATCCCCGTACTTCTCAAAATTGTCCATATTAGCAGGAATAAAAATACTAAGCTCAGCCTTGCCGTTCTTATCAATGCTTACCCTGTGTCCTTCGATTTCTGTTATATCTTTGTTCCCGAATGGACTCTCAATTTCTTTCGTATCCTGAGCTTCATTGCTATCGCTTATTTCCATCGAAATATCATCTACGCCATCCTGTGATTTATGATAGCTCACCGGAACTAGCTCGAAGGCGACATTAATCTCGTCGTTATCTTCAACAGACTCAATATCAGTGAATCTGACGGGCCAATCATTCTGATTCTCCACTTCCAAGGTTACATACAAAAGCACAGGGACAGTACTTCTATTAATCGCCAGAGCTGCATCAGACGTTGATTTGTGAATAATCCCGTCGCAATGACTTGTGAAATAGATACTTGATTTCCTGTATGTATCCTTATACTTGCTGTATCTGCTAAGTACATCACGGGGATCCATGACAAAATCATAAGTAGCTTCAGGAACGACAGGTAGAATCATATCGATTATATTGCCGGAGTATGTATCCAGTTCACTGGCATCGGCAAAAGAAGAAACTCCTGATGCTTCCTGCACTTCGGTAGACTCACCCTGTGGCTTGGGATGGCCACTATCATCATCCATCTCCGATGAATCGGCATCATTATCATCACCGCTGCCATTAACATATTCAACTGGCTCGATCGCATCATATATGACCATGCTGTTATCATCCTCAATAAACAGTACTTCGCTGTTAACGGGCACTGTTTCCAGTGTCTCCACGTACAGGTCACCTTCGTACGCAAAGCTGTTTATTCCCAAAACACTTGTAATAAGTAATGAAGATAAAACTGTTTTTCCAACTGTTCGTTTACTCATAATCAATCCTCCGTGCACCTATTATAACATGTCATATCGTCACAAAAACTTAAAAAACGCTTAAATCCCGCATATACGTTCCAATTTATAATTTCTTTATACTTGTTTAATTAAGCATTTCTTGAATGACCTTATTTTAGAAAATATAATACTAAGTATCGATACGAAAAAAAGTAAAAATATGTTGGAGGCAAAAAATTGAATAAAAAAACTAAAATAGCATTCATCATTCTGGTGTTGGTAATTGCTGCTTTGGTAGCTGTAGTAATCGTAATGTTTATCAGGGGAAAAAAAGAAACAGTAACACAGACCCTCGAACAACAACCTGAAAAGAGAACCACTCTTATAACAGAAGAGAATACCGAAGAAGTGCTTGAGGAAATGGCCGAACGCGAATATGTGGAGCCCGGTTATTATAACGTAAGGATGAATACCGAATGGCATTTTGAGTCAGGAGACGCTGAATCGGAAGATGCTTATGTAGAAAACAGTGACATGAATACCAATGACGTCTTCTTCGATGTAGTACTGGCAGAAGACGAATCAGTAGTTTTGTATGAATCTCCAATAATACCTGTAGGAAGTAGCATGCATGTAGTTAAGCTTAATCAGAAGCTTGAGGCAGGTACTCATGACTGCATAGTCATCTATCATCTTGTAGATGAAAATCAGGAAACATTAAGCACCCTGAGGGTCACTCTTAAGATAATAGTTGAGAAATAACAGAAGCAGCATGATATAACACGAATCTTTCCCTCCGGTAGGGCAGATAAGCCGGAGGGTAGGAAATAAGCAGTAAAACAAATCCTAACAAAAATCAAGGAGGGAAATGAATGAAAGCTAAGAAACTTATTGCAGTCGGATTGGCTGCAGCAATGACAGTGGGAATGACAATCAGTGCATTCGCCACAACGTATGATAAGTACAGTGATGTTCCCCAGTTTGCAGATTGGGAGCAACAGTTCGGCGTTAATGACAATGCATTCCACGCAAAAGGCCAGGGCTGGTTGGAGAGTGGCAAAGGTATCAATGAAAGTGCAACTAATGTAATTGTACCTACCATGCCTGCTTTAGCAATTAGGTATGGACAGCCCGGACTCTATGACTTTGGTTTTGATCCCCAGCGTTTAGTTTATAGAACAGACGCAAGGAAGTATACTGATAAGGAGAACTTTACTTTAGACGCAAAGAATAGTGGTGTATATTTCATTAATGGAGATTTGGATGAATCTGATGAAATTCGGCTAAATACATATGACAACAAGAGTGTAAAGCTGAAGGGCACAAACATCGGTTCTGAAGATGTAGCATTTACAGTAATAGCTACCTTAAAAGGCGGTGATTCGAGCTTCAAGTATCTAGATGGGTATCCTGCGACTACAGCGTATGATTCCTTGAATACCCTTTGGGAGACATTAGGAGAAACATGGACTGGTTATGTGACAGCACATCAGATGTATACTGAAGAGCAGGTGGAAGAAAGACCTCTATATTTATTTGCCAGATATTTGATGGACATTGGTGAGAATGATCCAGCATTCACTCCTGCACAGATGAAACTTATAAAAAGATTTGCAACAACAGAATTTGTGAATGACGAAGAAGTGGTTAAAGAAGCACCGGCAATATTATACACCATTATAGGTGGTACACAAGAAGTAGAAACTGATGCTCAGCTTATTAGTGCATTGAAGTTGTATGATCTGATATATGCTTCTGATCTTTCAGATTCTGATATAGGTATGTACTTAGGACTTAACACAGCCTTAGGAGATACGACTTTCGAGGCGGATGATAGGCAGTATGAAAGATTTGCATACGAAACCCCATTAATCGCTGATAATGTTAGTAAAATTCCTGAAGCTGTAAATGCAGCTGCAGCAGCTAAAAGCAGTGTTATAGTAAAGGGAAGTCCCGATAACTATGCAACTACCTATGATGAAGGATTGGAAGATTATACATACGCCTTGAAAGATAGTGAGGATCGTGAACCATTCCAAACCGTGGCATTCTGGTTCAGAGGAGTAGCAACAGCTAATGCAGCAGTATCTATAACTGATATTCCTGCACTTGACTTTACATGGTCGTTCACTAAGGATGAGGATAAATTCCCTAAAGAACCTGTAGAAGCTCCGAAGTTGATGGCTATTAATGGTAATGCTGTACCAGCTGGTTTTAACGGCGAGTTCACGATAGCTGATTGTGTTGACGGAGGAATTGCTTTAACATTTGATCATGAAGTGGATAGAATTGAACGTATTAACGGTGAAAACTGGATGACAGTGCCTGAAGAAACCGTACGTGAAATAACAGGTAACACAGTTATTTTCAAACAATCATATATTGAGATAATGCCCGCTGATAGAACTTTCAGAGTAGTTTGTACTGATGGATATAGTGACAGTGAGCCAGGATATTCGAATAGCTTTATTATTAAAAAAAGCGCAGACTAATACTTTGAGGAGAATTAGTGTAAGCATAATTTAAAATAAAAAATTAGATTTCGGGGATTAATCATAATTCTTGATTAATCCTCCGAAATCTGATTGGGTAACACCATAAGACCATAAGACATTATGCAGAATCTGCAGTATGTCTTTTTTTTAGTATTAAACTGTGATATAATCAATAATTGTTAGTGTTTAGAAAGCTGCATTGATGCAACTGATTCCAGGGGAGCTTTGCAAAAGGCTGTGGACATAATGAACTGGGGAGATTGGGGACATGTATTAATTTTGGTCGCCATATGGCGGAGCTTACCCAAATGATATGTTGTTCGTGGTATTCAGGTAATGCTTGATTTTGAGCTTGCCGAGATATATGGATATGAAACCAAATACTTTAACCGTCAAGTGAAGAATAATGCTGAGAAATTCGAAGATGACGATTTCATGTTTCAGCTTACAAGAGCTGAAGTGGATGAGTTGGTGAGGTGCAAAAATTTCACCTCACGGGCAGAGTCACTGTTTAAGGGACAATCCGGCGGATCCCGATATCTTCCGTATGCTTTTACAGAACAAGGCGTTTATATGCTTATGACCGTTCTAAAGGGCGAGATTGCGGTAAAACAAAGCAGAGCACTGGTGAGAGCATTTAAGGCAATGAAAGATTATATTGTTCAGAACCAGCCGCTGATAGCACAGCATGACTTACTTCGGCTTTCAATGCAGACTACTGAAAACACAGAAGCCATTAAGAATGTGCAGTCCCTCTTAACCGAACAGCAGCGAATCCTTTTGGAGCATGATGACAAGCTGGTAAGCGCTTTTGAAAAGATCAGCGAAACAGTCAAGAAGTCAGAAATATCACCGATTATGTTGGATTTTGGCAAGTCAGAGGAGCAGAAGGAATACATTTTCTTCGGTGGACAGCTGGCAAAAGCAGATGTAACATATATAGGCATTTACGCACAGGCAAAGAAATCTATCCACATTGTGGATGATTATATAAATATAAAGACACTGTATCTTCTGCAGGATGTAAAGCAGGGAGTGACGGTCACAGTGTTTAGTGACAATAACTACAACAAGCTTCATGCAAGTGACTATGCGGATTTCCAAAAGGAGTTCCCGGGAATAAGCATAGACTTCATACAGACACAGAGAAAAGTTCATGACCGGTTCATTGTGCTGGATTATGACACAAATGATGAGAGGATATTCCACTGCGGAGGATCTTCAAAGGATGGTGGAAACAAGCTGATGGCAATCACGGAGTTTTCAGATGGCATGGTGAAAAAAGGGATGCATGAAGAGATAAAGAACATGCTGCAGAATCCTGTGTTGGTTTTGAATTAAGTTGATATGTAATTTGCCTTTGACCCGGCAGGCGTTAAAGAACTGGAATGACTGACATAATACTTTAGTGGGGTAAAAAATCTTACCACGCCCCCTAAGGGATGTCTTAAAAACCTGGAGTTTGCAAAACTCAAAATACACCCGAAATAGTGCAATATGTACAGAAATGCAGGTGGAAAGGGTCGAAACAAGGTTAGAAACTGGGCAATATGCCGGAAAGATTTCATATTGCACCGAAATTCACATGGTAATCCCTTTGGGGGTGAAGTATTTTTTTGCGGAGAACCGCATAAATACTGGCTTCCAGCCACATAAACATGTACTAAAAATAGTGCCGAAATAAGGTAGGGTCTTTGTAGGCGTGGTTAGATTTACACAATTCAATGAATTGTCAGATAACTTTAAACGGTACCTACGGACAGGGAACCTAAGGGATTTACCCGGGTAATTGTCCCGGAATAACAATTTGCCTTTCAAATGCACAGGCGTAAAAGAAGCTGAGAAGAACATATAAACAACCGTAGTAAAGAGGAGCATTTTTTTAATAAGCTATCAGGATGTGGGATGACCACACTGATATATAGATTTCTCCCGGTTGAGCCGGGAATGCATGATGGCCCGTAACATGATGAGTAGTCGTCCGGAGGCACGATAGATCCTCCATGAAAGTGTAATACTTTTGACCAGATTCTTTGATATAGTATTTAGCTTCATAGCTGTAGTTATACTAACACCTTTCATGATACCGATCATGATAGCTCTTAAGCTCACAGGAGAACATGATATCTTCTACGGCCAGAGTAGAGTTGGGAAGGGTGGTAAGGAGTTTAAGCTTCTTAAATTCGCTACGATGCTGAGAAACAGTCCTAACTTACCTGGAGGACTCTTCACAGCCGAGAACGACCCGAGAATGCTTCCAATGGGTCCCTTTCTCAGGAAGACCAAGATTAATGAGCTGCCTCAGCTGTTGAACATCTTGTGTGGGGACATGAGCGTCATAGGATACAGACCTCAGGTTCGAAAGCAGTATAACTTCTTTCCAAAGGAAGACCAGAAGGTGATGGCTACGGACATCCCTGGACTGAGTGGCTTAGGTGCTGTGGTTTTCCGAAATGAAGAGGAGATGCTTAGAAAGGTACCAGATCACGAGAAGTTTTATGAAGAAGTGGTCAGCCCGTATAAAAGTAAATTGGAATGCTGGTACATCGAGCATAAGAGCTTGAAGATGTACTTCACACTTATCTGGTTGACGGTTAAGGCAGTAATAAGACCCGGCGATGATAGCTGGAAGAAGCTACCAGATTTGCCGGAGATGCCTGAGGAGCTTAAGAAGTACCTTTGATGTACATACCTACCCCGGACTTAATCAGAACACAGGGGTTAGAACTTGGCGTAAGCCCCGTGTGGATATCGCCGAGCGGAGCGAGGCCAGAGGCGGGGAAGAAAACCGCCAAGAGAACTCAGAACTTTAGAACTTCTCAACCCCATGTGGTTACCTTCAACCTGTTCGGGTTCCAAGAGAAATGATCATTAGTTCTATGTGAACTTATTTAGATAGTGATGTTTTTATGCCTTTTCTCGTAGGCGTTAAAGAACGAGGAAGAGTAGTCCGTTTATTTTGCGGATAAGTTATCAGGATTTATGATAACCACAGTTCTTGAGAGGTGGAGCTGGACTTTCTAGCTGATAAGCGATCAGGAACAGTTATAACCACACTCAAGCAACCATGCCCCTTCAATATCGTAAGGGGATAATTTATCAGCATTATAACAGTAACAGAGGAGCAAATTTTATATGAACGCGCATTACAATGACGACAACCATATCAAGTTCTCATGGCCGGACTTGACAGATGAAGAAATAAATGAGGTTGTTGACACGCTAAGGTCTGGCTGGATCACTACCGGGCCGAAGACTAAGAAATTAGAGCAGGAGATTGCGGAGTATATCGGTTCCCCGCGTGCTGTTTGTCTGAATTCAGCAACCGCGGCTGAAGAGCTGAACTTACGGGTCCTCGGCATAGGATCCGGCGATGAGGTTATCGTACCAGCTCTGACATACACAGCTACAGCAAGTGCAGTAATCCACGTCGGTGCGAAACCTGTGATGGTGGATATTAAAGTGTCTGCCTCTGGCACACCGGAGATGGATTATGACGCTGTTGAGAATGCGATAACTGAGCGGACTAAAGCAATCATACCTGTGGACATCTATGGTATTCCTTGTGATTACACAACACTCTACAGGATTGTAGAAGAGAAAAAAAGCTTGTTCGCACCATCGAGTGATATACAGAAGGCTTTAGGCAGAATTGCTATCGTTTCAGACTGTGCTCATGCTTTAGGAGCTTCTCGGACGATCACACTCCCTGATGGAACAAAGGAACTGAGACGTTGTGGTCAACTTGCTGATTTCACGTCATTCTCCTTCCATGCAGTGAAAAACTTAACCACAGCCGAGGGTGGAGCAGCGGTGTGGCGGTCAATACCTGGCATAGATGATGACGAGTTGTATCATCAGTACATGCTTTTATCCCTCCACGGCCAGAGCAAGGACGCGTTCAGCAAAAATAAAGGCGGTGGATGGGAATATGACATCTTAGGTCATTGGTACAAGTGTAATATGACTGATATACTTGCGAGCCTCGGACTGGGGCAGCTGAGACGGTATCCCGGTATGCTTGAGAGAAGGAAAGAGATGATCGAGTACTTCGATAAGCGCATGGATGAAGCTGGAGTTATCCGTCTCACACACTATGGATCTGACTGGAGTTCTTCAGGACATCTCTACATTACAAGAACTCCGTGGTTAACAGAAGGAACGAGAAACGAGGTCATCCAGGAACTCGCTAGCCGGCACGTCCCTGTGAATGTTCATTACAAGCCACTTCCTATGATGACAGCTTATAAGAATCTTGGTTTTGATATTAAGCAGTATTCACACGCTTACGATTACTACAAGAACCTGATCACTTTACCTTTGTACACACTGCTGAGTGATTCAGATCTTGAGTTCGTTGCTGATCAGTTTATTGATGTGGTTTATAAGTATAAGTAACCACCCGTTCCTTGACATGAACACACCCGACAGCGCCGTGGATAAATACTTACAGAGGAGATGATAACAGTATGCTAAAACAATGGGATGATCTCCCTGATTTTATGAAGACTGAGGCGGTTCGGCCGTATTGGGAAGTATTAAACCGGCGGCAGGGACAGCTGAGAATCAAAAGAGCTTTTGATGTAGCTCTCAGTGTGGTTATGATAGTACTTCTGCTGATTCCTATGCTGGTAATAACTATAGCCGTTAAGCTCGGAAGTCCAGGCCCGGTATTATACCGTCAAGTTCGTATCACACAGTATGGCAGGAAGTTCAAAATCTGCAAGTTCAGAACCATGTACGATGAAGCTGGGAAGATAGATAAGACCACAGGTCAGCAGGTCGGATCAGCAGTCACAGTTGCGAATGATAGTCGGGTGACGAAGGTCGGGAAGGTACTGAGAAAGTATAGGTTGGATGAATTTCCACAGCTCTTTAATGTGTTAGCTGGAGACATGAGCTTTGTAGGGACGAGACCAGAGGTACCGAAGTACGTTGATAAGTATGAAGAGGTGTATTACGCCACACTGTTATTACCGGCTGGGATAATGTCAGAGTGCAGTATCCGGTATAAGGATGAAGATAAGTTGTTGGGCGCAGCAGAAGATGTGGATAAGGTGTACGTGGAGCAGGTGCTCCCAGGAAAAATGAAGATTAACCTAAAATCGATAAAACACATTAGCCTCGGCAACGAGGCATTAACTATGTTTAGGACAGTAGCTGCGGTTGCTGGAAAAGATTATGAATGAGGAGACATGTGTAAATGACTGATGGACTAGTCTCAATTATAATGCCTTCGTGGAATACAGCTAAGTTTATTGGAGAATCAATCCAGTGTGTCATAGATCAGACGTATCAGAACTGGGAACTTATCATAGTTGACGATTGCTCTACAGATAATACGGATGAAGTGGTGAAGCCGTTTCTGGCTGATCAGAGGATTAAATATCTTCACAATGAGAAAAATAGCGGCGCAGCATTAACACGGAATTACGCTTTAAGAGAAGCACAGGGAGAGTGGATAGCGTTCTTGGATTCAGATGATCTGTGGACACCAGATAAGCTTGAGAAACAGATTGGGTTTATGAAGCATCACGGGTACACGCTGTCTTACACAGAGTATGAGAAGATAGATGAAGAAGATAAGGCTTTAAACATTTACGTGTCAGGGCCTGAGGTTGTTGATAAGAGGAAGATGTATAGATATGACTACATCGGACAGCTTACCATGATGTACAGTGCTAAGCATTTCGGGGTGATACAGATCAAGGATATAAAGAAGAACAATGACTATGCTATAAGACTTCAATTATACAAGACGCCAGGTACAGAGGCGCATCTGCTGAAGGAAAATCTAGCTAAGTATAGGGTGCGTAAGGTAAGTATTAGTCATGATAAGTTTCGCAGGAAATTCAAGAGCCACTATGATTTGTTCCATAAATGTGATGAAAAGACAGGAGTTGTTGCTCTTTGGTATGCTTGCTGGAACATGTGGTTTGGTGTTTGGAAGAAGAAAAACTTTGAGAGTCAAAAACTAATATAAGAGTGTGAGGTATATGAAGAGAATTATCATATCTGTAGTTTGTTACAATAACGAAAATGAGATTATTGAATTTGCTAATTCACTTCAAGTACAGAGTTGTAGAGAAAGGATTCTTCTAATTATTACATGCAATAGTGTGAATGATTACGATGCATTTAGAAGTGACGTTGAGAGGGTTCCCATTAGAACTGAGATTTTTTTTTCAAGGGATAATCTTGGATATTTAAATGGGTGCTTTTATGGTTTATCAAAGGTAGAGATAACAGATGATGACTGGGTTGTTATTTGCAATACAGATATTGATATATCTAACCATAAATATTTCGAATACATTATTTCTAATAAATTTAAATCGGATATTGGTGGAATAGCACCTAATATACAATTAATTGACGGGACTAAACAAAATCCGTTTCTTATTCAAAGACCGTCAAAAAAGAAAATTAAATTTTGGACTATTATTCACGGGAATCCTTATTTGTATGTCTTGTACACAGAGTTATCGAGGTTAAAGAAAAATGTATCAAATCAAAAATGTTGTGATTTATGTGAAATATATGCTTTTCATGGTAGTTTTATGATCATAAAAGGAGACGTATTAAAGAGTATTCTAAAAGTTGATAATGAAATTGTTATGTATGGTGAGGAATTATTTATTGCTGAAATCATGAGGCAATTAGGTAAGAAAATATTGTTCGTTCCAGATTTAAGCATTATGCACAAAGAAAACTCGACTACTAAGTTAATAAATATTAGAAAAAAAACGATTTGGTATAAGCAATCATACAGATATTTGTATAATAGCTTTTTTGTTCATACGTAATTTTTAGATACTTCATTTTTTATTTGCACATGATTTGTACTGGATTTATTGTATAATCCCATTACTATAAGCCAGAGGCATAATGTAATGCATATTTTTATTGGATACAATGGGAAATCTATGTTAGGTAATCATCATTATGGCAGTAAATATTATTATTCTTCAAATTGTTTTAGCATTATTGCTTGCTTTATTTATAGTTATTTTCAAAAAGAAATTAACGTCAATATCCTTGTGGGCCACAGGGGTATTACTTTTATCAGCTACTTTTTATAGTTTAAATCAAAGGTATTTTGGTAAGGATATTTCATTTGACACCATTTTAATTGTAAGTGGATGTGTTATATGTTTTTTTATAGGTGAAGTGCTGAGCTCATGTATTCCAATATTTAAAATAAACGTAAAAAAAAGAAGCGAGACATATAAGAATATTATTTATGATCCACGGAATGGTTTTATAATTACATCTACCGCATTTCTCTTGGCAATTGCTTTTTTTAAACTGCATGATATGTATAGATTTGCATCAACTCACGGATTTAGTGGTTATATTGGGCTTATTTATTATATGAGAGATTATGTCACGACCGGCGCTTATGGGAATAAGACTCTATTGAGTTTATTTTTAACATTTTCAGATTCTGTTGCATATGTTTTTGTGTATTACTTTTTACATAACTTAATACTTCATAAATCGAAAAATACAAAACTATTAATCCCAATTCTAATATATATCGTAATCATGGGAACTGAAACAGGAAGGACGGCCTTTATAAAGTTTTTTATTATTGTATTAGGCATTCTGTATGTTCTTATGAAAAAAAGAGGGAACTATAGAGTTGAAAAAAAATTTATTAAATATGCAATTGTTATTATCGCCGCAATGTTAGCTTTCTTCTATTTTTATGGTGAAATTTTTAGAAAATCCACACGTACATTGTCCGAGTATTCTGCTAACTACTATTCTGCAGGTTTGTACGGACTAAACTATTATATTGAGAATGGATGGGTTAAAAATGATCAGTTTGGACAATACACATTATCAAACATATATTACTATTTGAATAAATATGGTGGTGAATACATTATTCCTGCGCAACATTTACCTTTTTTTAGTTGGGCAAATGGTAGAAGTAACATATACACCGCTTTCGTACTCCCAATGCAGGATTATGGAGTTCTCGGTTTGTTCTTAACTAGAATCCTAATAGCATTTATTTATACATTTATTGAAAGAAGGCTAATTATCATGGAGGGTAAAAAGAGCTATATATCCGTAGTCCTTTGCATAGTATTTGGAGAATTTCTATACATATGTTTTTCCATTCCAATCGCAGACAGATTTAAGGAATTGCTTACAGTAACTACATTTCCATCATTTGTTATAGGTCTTATCATTTTCAATGCTATGTTTATTAGCAGTTGTTCAAAAAGGATGGGGGAAGAGCTTATTGCGTAAATGTTGGTGAACAAAAAAAGAGATACGGATAGTGAGGCAGTATGCGATATAACTTCGTTTTTTTTAATGTAAAATTAGATTATTGGAAATATTCAATTTCCGCCTTAAATGGCTTACATAATGTGAAAATCATAAAGAATTCTATAGATAATGATAACGGCATCCTTGTCGGGATATATGATTTACTTGATTATATATATAAAAAAACTAATGTTCCGACTACCAGATTATTCAATAAGTATAGGTTTAATAATACCTTTTTAGATAATAAACCAATTTGTTTCGTGATTTTTGGGAGTGGGTTAGATTGCGTTAGGTCTCGGTACATTGATTTTTTAAGAGAACACTATGATAAATGCAAAATCGTTCTGTTTTATGGGGATTTAGTATCTAAAGACTCCAATAAGAAGGAGATGCTTGATAAATACAGGAATCAAGTGGATTATATAATATCATATGACCCTGGAGATGCGAAAACATATAAGTTTGGATATTATGAGGCGTTTTATTCCTTTGATAAAGAGCTTGCGCACTCGGGATTGAAAAATGATGTATTCTTTATCGGAAAAGCGAAAAACAGAATTGACAGAATCCATGCAGCCTTTCGCTATTTTTCTGAAAATGGATTTGCGTGTAAGTTTTATGTTATCGACGTTCCAAAGGATAAGCAGATAGATGATAACATGATAGTGTACAATAAATACTTAAGCTACGAAGAAGTGGTTAAGGAAGTGAAACAGAGTAGGAGTATTTTAGATATTGTTCAAGACTCGAGCAAAGGAATGACTATTAGAGCAAAAGAGGCCATAGCATACGATAAGATACTGATAACGGATAATGAGTACATGAATAATAATCCTCTTTTTCCGGAAAATGCATTATTTGTTTTTAATAGTATTGAGGATATAGATTTGGATCTTTTTAATAAAACAGAAAAACCTATCTACCCAGACAAATCGAAAGATGTATTAAATCCACAACATTTTCTTGAGTATATCGATAAACGATTAGCAGTAATGGGAGAATAGGTGAAATATGTTATGGTGTGGTAGGGATTATAATGGGAGTGATTGATAAGTATAAAAGAATATCAATTCAATTAAAAGCAGTAATATGGCTTACTATTGGTAATATTATTTTAAAAGGAATCAGTTTCTTTACATCACCATTATTTGCGCAAGTATTAAGCACATATGAATATGGAAAACTTACCCTATTTCAGTCATACGAACAGATAATTATTATATTTGCTACATGGGAAGTTGGATTAGGGCCTTATCAAAAAGGCGTGTTCAAATATAATGACAAAAAAGAGCAGTATACTTCGTTTGTTATTATGTTTTCTGCAATATGCACGTTATTATTATTCACACTAATTGGTATTTTTTTGCCTCAGTTCAAAAGTTTTACCGGAATGGATGAATACTGCATTGGAATAATGTTTGCACATATATTGACACAAACAGCCTTTCAATGCTGGTCAACAAAAAAAAGAATAGATTTTTCTTACAGAAGTATAACTCTTGTAAATATTTCATTGGCGTTATTACAAATAGCAATTCCTTTGGGAGCAGTTTTTTATATTTCCAAGACTGCTTCCTGTAAGTTTGTGTTCACCATTATTCCGGCAATACTATTTAATTGTTTTTTTCTTTTGAATAGTTTCAAAGTAAAACATATAAAAAACAAAGAAGACAATATTGAGTTTTTTATATTTATAGTGAGCTTTACAAGTCCTCTAATTTTGCACTCCTTATCTTATTATATTCTGTCTCAGGCCGATAGAGTCATGATAGGGAAAATAATAGGAGAAGAAAAAGCTGGAATATATGGAGTGGCATATACAATTGCCATGGTAATTATGTTGATTCAAAACTCATTAACTCAAGTAATATCTCCATGGATGTATAAGAAACTTGAGAGAAAAGAGACAGGGATAATCGATGATGTGATATTAGTTGTAGTATTGTTAGTCGGTACGCTATACATGGTGTTTAATTTGCTGGCTCCAGAAGTAATCCTGATTATGTATCCTAATTCATACCATGAAGGGATTTGGCTAATTCCACCGATAGTTGCTGGTATTTTTTTCATGTTCTTGTATTCAATATTTGTTAATGTAGAGACATATTATGAGAATACTAAATTTATTGCCGTTATATCGTCTGTTATAGCAGTACTTAATATTGTTTTAAACTATTTTGGCATAAAGATGTTTGGATATACTGCGTGCGCATATACTACGCTACTCTGCTATATTTTGTTTGCAGCAGGACATTTTGTGGCAATGAAACTAATAGCCAGAAATAACGGAGTAATAGTATTTGATAAGAAAAACCTATTGTATATTTCTGCGTTTGTTACGATATCGATTTTAGCGAGTTTGTGTATATACATGCATAGATATATTAGGATTAGCTTTGCTGTTATTATTTCTACGATTATGTTATTAAATTACAGAAGAATTGTAAAAATCTATAAGACATTTTCAAATTAGTCTTATAGGAAGCAAAAACCAGAAAGATGGATCCATGATTTTTTATAGAAAATAACAAGAGTATATATTATTCAAGGGAAAAAACATGACAATTTCGATGATAATACCAGTTTACAATGTTGAAAAGAGATATCTAGATAAATGCTTTATTAGCTTATCAGAGCAAAGTAGCAATGATGTAGAGTATATCATTGTAGATGATGGATCTGAAGAAGAAACCGCATCGTACTGTGATATGTTTGAAAAAAAAGAACATAGAGCCAAGGTGATCCATCAAAAGAATCTAGGTCTTGCTGGGGCTAGAAATACAGGACTAAAACATGCAACAGGAGAATATGTCGTCTTTTTGGACTCTGACGATTGGTTAATTAATAATGAAACAGTAAGCAAGATAGCAGATGAATGTAAAAAAGATAAATATGATGTGCTGTTTTTTGAGCATTGTTATAACCAGCCCGTAATAGAAAAGAAGTTTCAGGGCGATATAAGTAGTTATTCTTATGATCAGCTTATGTCAATTATCATACGAAAGGACAGTCTTGGCACAAATATTCAAATTGCTTCTGCATGGGCAAAAGCGTTTAGAAGAGATTTTCTTTGTTCGAATAATATCCTTTTTGATGAAAAACTTAGAAGAACGCAAGATAGGGTATTTATGATAGATGTCTTGAATAAAGAGCCACAAATATGTAATTGTAAAATAGTAGTTATGTGTTTTAATACGGATAATGAAAACTCATTGTCTAGAAAATATGATGAAAGAAATATAGGCTATTTAAGCCTGTTTTATAAGGAAGTTGAAAGGCGATGCTTGACTGGTTCATATAATCTGGCAAAACAAGATTTGAGATATTTATACTTAATGATTTACTTTGAAATATGTATGCATACTTTTTTTCATGAAAATAATAAAGATGCTTTGTATAAGAGAAAAGAGGAGTATTGCATCTTTACAAAAAGCTATATGAACAAAAGTGACGTTTTCGATGATAATAATGAATTTAAGTGGACAGAAAAAAAAGCATTAACGTACATTTCAAAAAATAACTATGGTTTTGCGTTTTACATTCTTTCCGTAGAAGCGATAAATGATCGAATCAAGAAGCGAATCAAGAAACTACTTGCATTTTCAAAAGCTAGTTAATTATTAAGAAGGAATAGTTCTAAATTATCAATGATACGATAAACAATATTTTGGAGAGAGAAACAATATGATAAAGGCAATCCTTAAAGAAGCATATCATAGATATTTACCTGATAAATTATTTTTGAAAAACTACTATTATAGGTTATTTCATGAAAAGCTTGATTTAAATGATCCTAAGACCTTTAATGCCAAGTTACAATGGCTTAAACTGTATGATAGAAATCCATTTTATACAACACTAGTTGATAAATATGAAGTGAAAAAATATGTTGGAGATATGATAGGAGAAGAATTTGTTATTCCAACTTTAGGCGTGTGGGATAAATTTGACGATATAGATTTTGATAAACTTCCTGAACAGTTTGTATTAAAATGCACACATGATTCTGGAGGCATAGTTATTGTAAAGGAAAAGGAAAAACTCGATAAACAAAAGGCAAAAGAGAAACTCGAAAATAGTTTGAAAAAGAACTTTTATTATGTGGGACGTGAATGGCCTTACAAAAATGTTCAGCCAAGAATAATTGCAGAAGAGTATTTAGTTGATGATTCTGGGACAGAATTAAGGGATTATAAGCTATTTAATTTTGATGGAGAGACAAAACTAATACAGTATGACTACGTAAGGTTTACGAATCATAAGCGAAAACTATATTCTGAGGATTGGGAGTTTATAAATGAAAAACTGACATATGATAATGAGCCAGAACAAGTAATTGATAAACCGGCAGCATTGAATACTATGAAGAATATGGCCCGGATTCTTTCTGATGGAATTTCGTTTGTACGTACAGATTTTTATTGTATTGATGATAAAGTTTTATTTGGAGAATTGACATTATATCCTGGTTCGGGTTTTGAAAAGTTTTCGAATATAACATTTGACTACAAGCTTGGAGAATGGCTTAAACTTCCCAAGGGGGGGGTAATAAGTAACGGTAATATAATCATATATATTCGCCCGGCCGTTGATGATTTGTTATGTAATAGTTTGCGTGATTACAAGCTGATGTGTTTTAACGGAAAAGTAAAGTGCTCATTTGTATGCTCTGAACGTTTCTCAGACGAGGGATTAAAAGTTACCTTTTTTGACAATGATTGGAAAGTCATGCCGTTTGAAAGAAGTCATCCTTGCAGTAAAGTACCTATTTCAAAACCGAATTCGTTTGATTTAATGATTAAGTTGGCTGAAACTTTGGCAAAAGATATACCATTTGTGAGGGTTGATTTTTATGAAGTAGGGGGAAAACCGTTTTTTGGTGAACTGACACTGTATCCAGGAGATGGATTTGAAGCATTTCAACCAGTCGAATGGGATTATAAATTAGGAGAATGGCTCAAGCTGCCAGAAAAAAGGATATGAGAATAATAATTGGTGCTGACATATGCGTGACAGACAGTAACAGAGAGATTTTTTGCAATGGGAAGATAGAAGAATTGATCGATAAAGATATCTTTATGGAGATATCAAAAGCTGATAAAAGAATATTCAATTTAGAAGGACCACTTGTAGATGATGGTGTGGCAATAAAGAAATGTGGGCCTAATATCAAAATGCCTACAAGTAGTATACGCGGGATAATACAGCTAAATCCTTCATTATTAACCCTTGCTAATAACCATATTATGGATTTCGGTAAAAGTGGATATGAAAAGACAACAGAGATTCTATCAAAAAATGGTATCTCATTTGTGGGAGTGGGCTCAAGTATAGATTCAGTTAAAAAAATGCACATAATTGATGACTCAAATGTTAAAGTTGGTATATACGTATGTACTGAGCATGAGTTTTCAGTTGCAACAGAATCCATACCTGGTGCCAATCCATATGATCCATTAACTACTTTTGATGAAATTAAGGAATGTAAGAAGCAAGCAGATTACGTAATTGTCCTGTATCATGGGGGGAAGGAGTATTATAGATATCCGTCACCTGGTCTTCGAAGCGCATTTCGAAAGATGGCTGAATCAGGTGCAGACTTAGTGGTAGCGCAACATACACACTGTGTTGGGTCCAAGGAAGAATATATGGGTAGTATACTTATTTATGGCCAAGGTAATTTTATTTTTGATGGTGGAAATGATGAATATTGGAATTCAGGATTGCTTATAAAATGTGACATAAATAAAAACGGTAGTACAATAGATTACATTCCTTTTATTAAGGAAAAAAATAGAATAACAATAGATAATAATGATGTGTTGGAGGGGTTTTACAAAAGGTCTGAAGAAATAAAAAGTGATGTTTTTGTGAAGGAAAAATACATTAGCTTTGTTAATGATAATGCAAATAAGTATTTGATGGCTGTACATGGAGATAACGTTATATTTAAGGCTTTAAAAAAAATTGGAATTAAGGATTTGGGGATAAAGATGTATAGCAGACCCTTTGGCCTGAATATGTTAAGGAATTATGTGGAATGTGAAGCTCATAGAGAGGTTCTGTTGACATATATTTCGCATAATATACGTTGATTTCTAACTGGAATGTAATGCTGTGTACAACTGAAAATATTTCGACCACATTGGGGTCTGACCCCATATGCACTAACTTAAACATTGGGGTCAGACCCCTTTACGGGAAATGTAACAATTAAATTTATGAGCCTCGATTCGTATTTATGAACAAATACATATTGACATGTGTTGCATCGATGGATATTATATAATGTACATGATACAGAGACAGGAAACACAGATG
>JAEEGL012389690.1_pt1 | contig 18878 bp, 13 predicted proteins | sample 9134231 | NCBI WGS metagenome assembly JAEEGL01 (sample SAMN16246548, study PRJNA631951) | gut metagenome | biome: gut microbiome; feature: rumen; material: fiber-attached | host: Bos | place: Iran: Karaj | collected 2018-10 | reverse complement strand
GATTGTCTTTCCTTCCTTGTGTTCCTGCAGTATTTTTACAATCTGCTCTTCTGAAAATCTCTTTTTCATTTTCTACCTTCCTTGTCATTATACTGTAGAAAACTAATTTATAAAATGGTATTATTTTAGGGGGTTAGACCAAGATAATGTATCTACAAAAAAACAATATTCCAAATATATATACTGAATATACCTTACCTTTAGTATATTTGCCAAATGAACATGTAGTATCTTCTGATAATAAAGATGGAAATATTACTCTTATTCCTGCAATTCTTAATACAGTTTGCAGAAATTTATGTAATTCAAAACCTAAAGATAAAAAATGTCTGCTATATGATACATGTAGAGAATTTGAAAAAGAAGAAGGGCATAATAAATATACAGATGATTTTTGTATAACGGATCCTTTTAATAAAGATTTGAAAAATATCGATTGTCCATTTTCTCTTTATGCTAGAGCAAAAAAATTAATATAAAAGTTTAGAATCTTTTAATCAGAAGTCTGTTGTGCAATTAATTAGATATTTATTACACATTTTGTCTGCTACCATCCCTCATCAGTTCAGGACTTTGCTAATATTGATGGTGGAACGTTCATAGTAGTTTAATAGGGCGGAAAATTGACGCTTACGTTCTGGAGAGCTAAATTTCCAGGAAGAAATATCCCCTGGTAGACAGAATTTAGATTATAGGTAGTAATATGTATTCCCGGATATAGCGTTATCTAAATACTTATGCTTGATTTGCTTTACGCCGTAAGTTGTTACCATAGTATTGTAAAGCTTTTAGTAGTCTAAAACCGTATAAAACACAACTTTTAGATATATAAAAGTGTTAATAGTGTCTTTATAACCCTACAAGCTCATTCAAATATTCTTCAACATTTTTGTACAGAACATCATTTTCAGATTGCATTGTTTCCCCGCGATACAGCACACATTTCTTTGTAATTTTGCCAAAGCGTTTTTCAGTCAATGCAATTTTATCTTCATTTAGCAGGTGCCTGTATTGATGAGCATCGGATTCTGCAGAATGCTTTATCTCGTAAATCTCACAAGTGTTTGTCTGATTGTCATAAATTACCATATCAAACTCACCGGCTTCAAAACGGATCTGGAAAACCTGTTTTTTGTTTTCATGACGTTTTGGCATTAAAACCCGCTTTGTTTCATAGATAACAATATCTTCCAGCATGTGACCAAGCACGCCTTCTATAATCTTTTCGGTAATAAGATTGATTTCTCTCTCCTGAAGGTTTCTTATTTGTTCATCTTTCATCAAAGAATAAACCAGAGCCTGGGCCTGGCAGAATCTCATTCCCGGCTGCGTAAAGATTGTATATGTAAGCCTTCCTTCACTACCAGTAAGAGTCTCTATGTTCAGTTCATCAATTAAATCGAGGCGTTTAAGATATTGTTTGATTTCTGTTACATGAGTATTTGTAACTCCGATTTTCTGACTGTCTTTTTCTTTTATTTCGAGAATCTTTTTTAAGGTAGACAGAATATTAGACTTGTCGATTGTATCAAGAACATCGGTTCGTTTTTCTTCATCGCGGGCTTTACGCAGAAGCTGGGCTGTTGAGCCTAAGTCGTGACTTTCAAATAAGTCAGTAATGACCTTTACGGTAAAGTCATGGTTCTCGTCTTCAATAATTCTATTGATTGCATTAGTAAGCTCATTAGCATCATACAATTCCCGAAGGTGTCTGAAATAGCGGCCTTTCTGATAGCATTTCAAACTGTGCTGAATATTCTTGCAGATTGCTGTATCAATATAGCGTCGGGCAGTTTCATCATCACGGAAAGAAGCTTCCTCGACATTCAGTTCATCATCTTCAAAAGCAAGTTCACCAGCTTTGAGAGTTCCGCCATAACGTATATATTCATCTATGGAAGTGATTCCTAAAAGTCGTGCATGTTCTTTATAAGGAATAAATGTTGTATGAACGGTAACGGCTCGATCATACAGCTCTTCGCTTTCTGCAAAATAGAAACCGAGGGAATCCGTTCCTGACAAAACAAACTTCAAACCCTGAACGGCGTACACATCAGAAAGAAGAGCTGCATTATCAATAAAGTCTTCGAGTAAAGTAATTTCATCAATCAGAAAAAACTTGATTCCCTTTTCACGGGCAAGTTTTATATCCTTATTCAAATCTGCAATTGTTTCCCCTGCTTTTGCTTTTATATAAACGGTCTGCTTTCTGTCCTCTTCACTCATATCCAGAATAAGCTGTTTGAGGAGAGTTGTTTTTCCGGTTCGGCGAAGTCCGTAAACAAGGCAGACTTTATCCGCTGGTTTTCCATACAGATAGGAAGAAATCTTTCCGTAGCAGTCCCGCTTCTTAAAATCTTTGGCAGTTTCTGCCATCTCAAGAAGTCCGGTTCCAGTTATAGCGTTCATTATGAAATTTGCACCGTCATCTGTCTTTGTTGCTGCAGGGAGATTCTTTTTCATTTCTCGAAGTTTCTTTTGTAATTCACGACGTTCTTCAATCAGAGGCCTCATTTTTTCAGCTTCATCGTTTGTGAGAAAATTGCTTACAGTTTTTTTATTTTCCTTATACTGCTGATAGAAATAAGGTTTACCATCAATATTCTTAGTAACGATTGTCCCTCGTGGTAAAGCCGCAATCTTTAATTCCAGTTCATCGATAGTTTCAGCCATAAAGCACCTCGTACTACCATACTAACACCAATTAACACTCTTTGTAAAGAGCAAACAAAAGGGTGTTAGTTAAATCAGAGTTTCGTAAAACTTTATAGCCCCTTGGATATCGGTTTCATCTGGATGATTCTTGTTTTTGCCGCCAATCAGCTTAAAAGGTCCCCAGGTATCGTAGCCTGGACATGAATAAAATCCTGCAAATGATGCTTCTTTGGATTTTATCAGTTCTTTTGCGGTCTTTATATATGATGAGGAATCCTGGCCGCAGCTGTAAATAATAAAGGTTTTCTTGTGGGCCGGGAGGTTGTCTGTAATGAAATTAAGCAGGCTTTTATGGAGTTTTCCATAGAAAATACCGGAGGCAAAACCGATTAAATCATAGCTTGCCATATCTTTGAGGATTGTTTTGGTGGCATCTATGAGAGTGACTTCCGGATGCTTTTCGGCAATGGCCTTCACTATTTTTTCTGTATTTTTGTGATGAACGCTGGCGTAAACTAACGCTACTTTCATAAAATCCCCTCCTGCTATTATAAAATATATGAAAAGTTATACACTTTAAGAATATTTCTAAAAACCAAATCTATATTCTACCTATATTTCGTCTATACTATGTGCAAAACGCAGTGTACCTTTCCGATTACGCGGAATTCATCGCCTTCATTGGTAACGTAAAACGGTGCATAATTCGGATTGTCTGAAATTATCTTGATTCCATTATCAAAATTGTTTTGCAGACGCTTGATATAACTCTTTCCACGATAATGAATTGCATAAACTCCGTCATTTCCGTTGTACCCCAGGTCATCACAGATGAATGTGTCTCCATCACTAAAGTTTGGTTCCATGGAATCTCCACGGACATAAGCCCCCATAAGATGCCCTTTCAGGTGTTGCAGGCGTTTAGGGATTGAAATATATTCGGAAACTTCATCAAAATCGTGTAAAAGCTGCCCGTTTCCGGCTGAAAAAGCCTGATCACATACAGGAATCATCATGGATTTGTCATTTTTTTCAGCTATTGGTTCAGGGTAAGCCGTAAATTCTTCCCAGGAAAGGTGCAAGGCAGAAACTATTTTCATGGAATCTTCCAAAGATGGAAGCCTGTGCTTTGAAATCTGGTCTCTTAAAGACTGTAAATTAAGGCCTGTCTGTTCGCATAACCAGCCCTGTCTTTTTTCCAATTCTGAAAGGCGCTGTTTTACTTTATTCCAGAATAATTCTGCATCCATGTTACGGCTCCTGTTATAATTAAATAGTTAAAGAGCTATGAAATAGTTGTATAACTATTATAATTGACATTTGACTCAATTCTGATTAAGATAGTTTATATCATATTTTGCAAAGAAAATCAAATATAAAATAGTCAAAACACTATAAAATATAAGAAAAGAGGGTAAAAATATGTTTTTTGAGATTATGTATCAAATTTTCAGTGCTTCCTGAATAAAAAATCACAATTTAGAGGTTGCCTAAAGCATTGGAGATAAAGAATGGATACTGTTGATGAACCTATTGAAATTAGAATTTTAAGCGAAAAAGCCCGCCTTGATAAGGTGGAATATAAGGATATTTACCTCGACTGCAGCTCCTATGAAAAATCCTTCATGAATAAAGATATTGCTTTCTCACATGAGCAGAAAAACTATAATTCGGCAGAGCTTTCAAATCTGGAACTTCGTAAAAAGTATGAATCGTTCATAAGCTATAAAGTTTGTGAACTGGATAAAGCCTACCCTACTTATGATTTTAAACTGGACCTGTACACAAAGATTATTGCCTGTTGTAAGTATCTTCTAGGTATTCTCGAGCTTCTTGATGTCATCAATGAGAATCTTAAAACCAATTATTTTGAAGTGCAGCGTATATCCAGAATGAAGAAAGTGTCGAAAGAAGAGATTGAATATCTCAAAGCAAAGACAACCATAGGTGCAATGCTTTCGATTCTTCCTGAGATAAAATGCCGGATGTATAATCTGGAGTTTAACGACTGCAATATTAATGTTCATAAATGCTATTCAGAACTCTTGGACCATATAAGATTGAAGGCCCAGTATTCATATTTTCCCACTGACTTCCTGAAAATTATAGAGACTGTTTTTGGAAATATGACTGTTCAAAGGCTCCCTGAAAAGCTAAACGGAGAAACCAGGTCTTATTACAAGGCTTTTATTGCAGATTCGGACAAATATGAGGCATTTATCCATTATTTTTGTGAACGGCTTCTGGATCAGTTCCGTTATTTTATTACTCCAAGGGAATTTCTTAATAATCCTGCCAATAAAACGCTTTTTGTCGTTCCCTTTGCCGTTTACTGTAATTTTAACTTCTCCAATGGCGGTCTTTTACGCAGCGAGAATATTAATGTGTCTAAATCGGCTTTACCGCCTAAAATCTATGACAAGATTCACAAGTATTATGCAAAAATGAAAGTTTCTCTTGAAAAAGTTCTTGAAGATGTCAGGGCTGAAAAAGATTCTCTCAAAAAAGAAGACTCCGATATTGATAAATTTATCAGCATTTTTGCCAAAAGGCATGAAAACGACAAGATTGGACATGTAACTAAATTAACAAAAATTCTGGACGAATCTGTTGTAATTAAGGCAAAACTCAATGACTTTCTAATAATCCGTAAGGCTGATTTGTATAAAAAGTGCATGAAAACTGAAAAGGATTCCATGAATGACCCATGGGGCATAACTGATATGGACACAAAGGAATGTCAGAAACAGGATAAAACGGATTCCTGGATTCTTTACAATATTTTTGGAATATTTGGCAGCAATTACAAGATTCCTAAAACGGAACTTTGCAATATCTTCCACATCTTTTCTTATACGAAAGATACTCCGTCAAAACGAATGGATGCCTGGTTCAGAAACTTCGCTCAATCAAAAGTTGAAATCACGGAAGAAATGAACCAGGCATTGGAGCAGATAATTAACAGGTAAGGTTTAAGGTTATCTGTTGAACAAGCTCATTTACTGCTTTGATGCTCTTTCGAATGTAGCGGTGTTTTTCTGTCTCAACAATAAAGAACGACTGGTTCAGTACTGTAATTTTTGAAACAGTACACGGCCCTTCTTTGTATAAAATTTGTTTCTGCTGCATGTTCCACCTCATCCTATTGCATTTCGGACGTATTCCTTGATTCCCTCCAGAAATGCCTGAGGGTTGGAATCAAGCTGTTCTTCCCATTCAGTGGTCTGTGCAATGTCTGCAATTCTGCTGACTGGAGAAGATTTGACTGTTTGCAAAAAGGAAGTCCCCTTCTTTGTTATGAGAATATTCTTGTTCTTAACCTCTATGTATCCTGCCTTTGTTAGTTTTGGAATAAAGGTATGACGAGTTGCTGGAGTTCCAAGCCCGACAAGTTTTTCCTCCGTATTTTCTGTTTTAGGATTCTCCATGAAAGCCAGGATTGAAGCCTCGTTAAAATGCTTTGGGGCTTTTGTCATTTTCTCTTTAGTCTCAATATCCGAAAGGTTTAGGTTTTCAAAATCAATGCCAGAAAGACTCTGACCATCTTCTTCGTCTGATGTATCAAAATCTGCTTTATTAACAAAACAATACCTGTGCCAGCCTTCATCAATAATCTTTTTTCCTGACACTTCAAAGGTGTTGCCGCCTACATCCAGAATCACTGTCTGCTTTTCATAAACGAATGGCTTTGAAAATGCTGTCATAAAGCGTTCAAGAATAAGACGGTAAACATTTCTCTCATCTGGATTTGTATCATCCGGGACCTGTTCAAGAGGAATGATTGCGTGGTGAGCTTCCAGTTTTGTATCGTTGAATACACGCTTATTGCTGAGGGTAAAATCAGCGGAAGCGTTGATTGGTGCATAATCCGGATAAGCTAACGATAGGTTCTTGAAGACAGATTCGCAGAGCGAAGTATTTGCATTTCCCATAACCTTTGACGGAGTTCTAGGATAAGATACGCACTTGTGTATTTCGTAGAGAGACTGAACCAGATTCAAAGTTTTGTCTGCTGAATAACCGAAGAGCTTAAAGGCATCTTTCTGAAGTTCGTTCAGGTTGTAGAGTAATGGCGGAAGAATCTTTTTCTCCTCTACCCTTTTATCTTTAAGTCTGGCCTTTCTTCCGCATAAATAGCCTGATTCCAGAGCAGTAAGCGGTTTTGAAAATGCTGATTTTCCTTCCGAATTCTTATAGATGCCCTGGCATTTTATTCCGTCAGCAGCTGAGAATATGCCGTAATGCTCGTAGTATTTTTCAGGAACAAACGTAGCAATTCTTTCGCAGCGTTCGGCAATTGCGTTTAGAACAGCTGTCTGAACACGTCCTGCAGTAAGAAGAGTTCCAGCCTTGTTTGTAAGAAATCGAGTGAAGTTGATTCCCACAAGCCAGTCTGATTTCTGCCTTGAAAATCCCTGCTGTGAAAGTTTTTCGTATGCTGAATCAGGTCTTGCGTTTTTAATTCCTTCAAGAATTACATCGTCTGTCAAAGCCTGGCTCACCCAGAATCTTTTGATTTTTGAATAGTCACTGATTCCGGAAGCGTTCAGACATTCCCTGGCAATAATCTCCCCTTCTCTGTCCGCATCCGTTGCAATCAGGATTTCATCATTCTTATGGCTCTTGATAAGTTTGATGACTTTGACGGCAGTTGCTTTTGTCGCGGGATTCATCTCGTATTCAAACTGAACAGGAATGACAGGAAGGTTTGCCCACTTTTTGAATCGAGCATCATAATGTGCAGGTTCTGCCAGGTTGAACAAGTGGCCGACACAATTTGAAATGAGGATTCTTCCGTCGCGGCTTTTGTAAGCTCTGTCTGCGGAAGAATAAGAACAGCCTAGTGCCCTTGCAAAATCTTTTGCAACAGAAGGCTTTTCAGTAATGATAAGCATTTTGACTCCTTTCCTGGGGTGGTCAGAAGTCTATGCTAGAAAAATAACAGATAAAGAACTTACTTTCAAGTGTCTGAAGAGACTTTTCGGGCTCGACTGGCGAAATGCAAGATAAAGAAAGTGTTTACATCGCCCGTAATTCTGTATGGCATATAGTCGATTTTGTGAACACATTTTTTGGTTGTAAACAGATGGAAATTTTGATATTTTTACTGAAACTGCCACTCCATAAGTCTCTCTAGACACTTTTGGAGGAAACATTGAAAGATTTAGATTCAATTTTTGACCATCCCTTAGAATCCCAGAATGAAAAACAGAACGTATATCAGTGGGAAAAGCCTTTTCACGGAAAAGATGATGTACGGGAACTCAGAAAACTTTTAACCAAACTTTCCCGCACAAAAGCCGGAAAGCGGGCTGAACATAAAGTCTCTGGAGAGACTTTTAAAGTTCGTTCCAAATGGCCTGACAAGCGGCACAACCAGCGGGTAACGTTTAAGATGAGCTACTCAAAAGCCATGTGTACCCATGATGCCTTTAGAAAATTGTACATGACTCAGCAGAACAAGGATTCCGTAAAAGAAAAGCCGGAGCTCTTTGGTGTATCTGACGAAGAGTATGAAAAGAACAAAGTCCCGATGCACTTCAAGTGTATCATATCGCCGGAGCGGCAGGATGTGGATTTGAACCTTCTTGCCCGTGAGTTTATTTACAAAATTGAAAAGCTGACAGGCTATGAGTTTTACTGGCAGGGAGCAATCCATAACGACAAGGAACACAGGCATGTTCACCTGGTAATCAATGGTAAGGACAAGAAGGGTAAAAAAGTCCGCTTTGACCGCGGAATGATTTCAAATGTAATGAGGGCAATCTTAAGTGATACGACAACTCAGATGATTGGTCAGCGTACAAAAGCTGACATTGAAATGGCAAAAAAGAAACTTCCCATGGCAAACCGATGGACTGAATTGGATGAAGAAATTGCAGGTCTTCCCTCTCCTATTTATGCAAATGCTCTTGATGGTTTCCTGCAGAATAGACTTGCCCACTTACAGACAATCGGTCTCGCTGCAAAAGAAAATGGCCGAATCATTCTGAATCCTGACTGGCAGGATGTTCTGAAAATCAACTCCAGGTATAATTCATATCTGGCAGAATATCTTAATTCTACAGACAAGCCCCTGCAATTTTTTTCAGGAGGGAGCATATCTGGTCGTGTGGATAAAGTATTTCAGTTTGGAGAAGCTGATTCCTGGAATGATGCTCTGGTCATTGATACTGGAAAGGAACGTGTCTATGTCCCGGTTTATCAGCTTAATAAGCTGGGCTTACTGGGAAAAGAAGTTCAGATCAATGGTGGAGACGACGGCCTCGGCAGGCAGATTTCTGACAGGAATATCCGTATAATTCAAAGAACATTTGAAAGGGAAGTATAATTTTCGTAATTTATTTTCGTAAAATTGCATATTTTCGTAATTTGTGCTATTATTTTCGTAAAATGATGTTTTGGAGGAGAAATCATGCAGGAATCTGAATTAATTCCGCTTATCGAAGAAGGAAAACTGAAATACACAATTCCTGAAAAACCGCGCAGCAAACATCAGCAGATTGTAGTTGTGGAGTAAGTGCCCCTTCTGATAAATCCTTTTACATCAAAGGGGAAACTGGAGCAAATATGTTTTATTGCATATTATCTCTGTCTTTGTATTAAATGTAGTGTATGCAATATTGACCAGTTAAAGAGAATTTGATATTCTGAATACTGACTATAAGTATCTTCTGCTACCCCAAAAAGGAGAAACTTATGAGTTCAAAATCATTCCCTCCGAAAGGAACGAATGAAACCCCCTTCAACCCTCAGTTACAGCACTTCGATTTTATTTGCGGTCAGGTGATGAAAGAGAACCGTATTCTAAAGCTCGTTGCTGTTGTTTCTGTGCTGGCCTTTTTTCTCTCTATCGGTATCACTCTCTTCGCAGTAGCACAGCCCGATTCAATTCCTGTTCTAGTCACCATGAACGACTTTGGAGAAACTCAGTATATCGGTCCTGTTTCCCGCCGAAATTACCAGAACTTCAATGTGCCGGAAGTGGCAGTTCAGGCTCAGGTCAAAGAGTTTGTAAGCCTCACAAATACCCTTTCTACTGACCGCACTGTAATGAAAAAAGCCGTTGCGAAAACTTATCACCTTCTTACTTCGACAACAGCTTCAAAGTATTCGACACTGGTAAAAGAGAACAACCCATTCAAGGAATTTGGAAACAGAACAAAAGAAGTGCTTTTCCAGACGGAGCCATTGAAAGTCTCTCAGGACACTTATCAGGTTGACTACCAGGTAATAACCCGCCAGCTTTCCGGTCAGCTGATGACAAACGAAGCCTACCGTGCAGTTATTACTGTAAAGATGATGCAACCGTCAGAAGAAGACATCAAAGACAATCCTCTTGGAATCTACATCACATCATTTGATTCAAAACTGATTGATACGAAAGTAATCAATACAAACAAATAAGTCTAACATCAATAGGAGTACAGCATGAAAAGACTAAGTGGAGCAGTAGCTCTGTGTTCGTTGTTGTTTGCATCCTGCGCAACAACTGTAGAAATGGGAAGACCAAATGAGTTTGAGTCTTCATCAAATGCAGCAAGCCTTGAAGAAGAACTTGAAAACAACGAGAAGGAAGAAAGAGGCTTTCTGGTACAGGAAGAACTTAAGGTTCAGGATGTTCAGGAAACTGTCGTTTTTGTAGACAGACCTGTATATATTCCTGAAGAGAAATCAAATCCGGCCACTGAAAGAAAAATCAGAATCGGTGTAGATGCAGTAAATGACAGTCAGAAAAAGGCAACTCAAAAACCTGAAAACTACAAGAGCGGAACATTCTTCTATCAGTTCAATGAAAACTTTGTATTTGAAGTCTATGCCCAGCCTTACCATCTTACAGACATCATCCTTGAAAGCGGTGAAGTCGTAATCGGCACTCCCCTTCTTTCCGAAGATGAAGCTGCCTGGGAGCTAACAGCAGGAGTTGCAAAAGACCCATACACAGGTGAGAACATCCAGCATCTTTTTGTTAAACCTGCATATTCAAAACTTGATTCAAGCCTTGTGATTATCACAAACCGCCGTGTTTATCATTTCCGTCTTAAGTCTTACTCAGACACACACATGGCAATGGTAAAGTTTACCTATCCTGAATCAAGAAATATCTGGGCAAAAATCGAGAATGAAACAAAGGGCCGCTCTGTTGAGAATGACTATCTTCATGTTTCAAATCCTGAATTCCTTTCATTTGATTACATCGTGAAATACAGCAATTTCAAAAAGCCGGAATTCATCCCGCTCAGAGTCTATGATGACGGACAGTCTACCTATATTCAGGTTGATGAAATCGTCCTGCAGAAGAAACTTCCAGTTCTCTTTAACGAGAAGAATGAAATTATCAATTACACAGTGAAGAAGAATGTATTTGTCATTCCTCGCCTTATCAACAAAGTCACACTCAGACTTGGTAAAGAGAAAGTAACTGTAGAAAAAAAGGTAACTAAGATTACTGAAAAAGATGAAGCAAAGAAGGAGGCCGTAAGTGAATGAAGAGAATGAAACCTTACCTTCTGATGAAGAAAAAAAGGATGACCTTACGGAAGATCTTACAGATTTGCTTGATTCAGAGGAGGAAGAACTTCCCCCTCCAGAAGATGAAAACGAAGCTCGCGAAATAAACGTGGGCAACATCATCGGTGTGGGAATGATAGGAATCCTTGTTATCGTGCTTGTCATTTTCTTAGGCCTTAGCCTCTCAGGAAAGAAAAACAAAAAGGTTGAGAATCCCGAACTTGATAAAGCTGGAACAAAGACAGAAATCGATTTCAAGATTCCTGATCCTGTAAATCCAGGCAGAGATTTTATTTCTGATAATCTTCCTGCAAATTCAGACTCTGGAAGAACGGAAGAAGAGATTGATGTAGATGAAGTTCTGAATACTCTTCCACTGGAACTACAGCCTCAAAGTCCTGTTTCAACAGCTCCTGTCTCTTCTGTGGGCAGCAGAGGCGGCTATCAGTCTGAACGTCCTGACACAAGAAATTCAAAGTCACCAAGGAAGATAGAAGGAATTGCAGGCCTTGATTTTTCAGGTCAGCAGCAGGGACAGAACCTTGTAAGTCAGATAATGAGCGGAAACTTTGGAACCAATGCCTATGGGCAGAAAATGACAAAGGAAGAATTCATCGCACAGCAGATGCTTCAGACACAGAGCATCCAGAATCAGCTGTATGGAACTGGAGGAACAATTTCTGGAATGAACGGAACCACTAATATGACAGGTGACAAAGAGAGCTTTTTTAATGCCGCTTCAAACGCAAGTGGCCGTGGAGAGTATCTGAGCAATACCTGCCTTTGGGATGGAACAATCATTTCCGGAGCCTTGATTACTGCTATCAATACTGATAATCCCGGTGTGGTTATAGCCCGTGTAACGGAAAATGTTTATTCAAGTTACGACCATTCCTATCTTTTGATTCCAGAGGGCTCCCTGCTTTTTGCAACCTATAATTCTTCAATAAGTTATGGGCAGAAGCAGGTTCAGGTGGCATGGAATCTTTTAATCCGTCCTGACAACTATCGCGTTCAGCTTGGAAACATGAACGGCGTAAATGCTCAGGGAGCAAGCGGATATACAGGAAGCGTTTCAAATCATCCGTTTGAGACATTGAAAGCTCTTGGAATGGTTGCGGTGTTCAGTATTATTCAGACTGAAATTACCAATGACATAAACTCTCAGAACAATGAATATCTGAAAAATTCAATGACTGATGTGTATTCAGAGGCAAGCAAACTTGGAAACAAGATTCTGGATAAAGCTCTGGATATTAAGCCTACTATCAAAATCAAAGAAGGAACAGAAATCAAACTGATTACAAATGTTCCGCTGGAACTTCCACCTGTAGAAGTCAATCAGGTAACACAAAAATATGTAAGGACACGATAGGAGGCATGATAAAAATTACTTCCATGTAATTTTTATCATTTGCAGATTTTGCCATAGGCAAAACTGCGATTCCGTGCATCCTGCACGACCGCTAACGCGGAGTTTTATAAGGAGTACAACATGAGATTAAAAAACATATTTTGTGCAGCAGCACTAACGGCAGGCATACTCTTTTCTTCCTGTAGTTTTCTGACCAGTTTTGAAAATGTAGATGAGAAAGTCTCCATTACTTCAATCTCACTGGGAAAGAACGCTTTGGCAACAAGCGTTGGAAGCAAAGAATACGTTTCTGTTAGTGTAAAACCTACTAATGTCCAGAAAGATATAAAACTCTCCTGGACCTACGATTCAAACATCATTGAATGTGACACAAGTTCCAGCTGGGGAGTTACAATCACAGGAAAAGCCGAAGGACAGACAACTTTGCGTTGTTCTTACAACGGCTATGATGCGGCATGTATGGTAACGGTAAACGGTTTTGCAGAGAACTACGAAACTACAACCGAGCCGTATATCTATTCAAACTATTCTATTTTACAGATATCACCCGGAATCAGCGAAAAAGTATTTGTTTCACTTTACGGAGGAGATGCTTCTGATATAGACGGTTACAGCTGGACCATAGACAACAATTCTGTTGCAAGCATTCAGCCAACAGGTCAGTACTGTGTAATCACTGCTAAAGATTCTGGTTATGCTAGAGTAAAAATCACTCACAGCAAGGCGGCATATCCTTATTACATGGGAATTTATGTTTTTGCGGATGCAACAAATGTCGGCTACATTACCACTTCAAACAACATCGTAACGATGAATCAGGAAGACGGTGACAAAAGCATTTCTGTCTCTCTTGTAAACGGAAAAGATTCCAGCCAGGACAGTCAGTTCTCATGGGAAATCATAAATGATGACGGTTCAGAAACTCCGATTAGGTTGAGTGCCAACGGAAACAATGCAGTTATTTCGCCAAAGCAAAGCGGAAGCTGTACTTTGCGTGTAACTCACCCTGATGCAACCTATCCTCTTGATATTCTCTGCCGTGTAATCACTGTTGTTAAGAATGTCTACATTCAGCCTGATTCTACGGTTGTGACATTGAGCGGTTCAGCCGAGCAGACTGTAACAAGTCAGTTAATGAATCTGGAAGACGGAAGCTACAATATTGACGGTTATACATACACTCTTGATGACTACAATGTGGCACAGATTGTGAACTATGTTGGAAACCAGGTAACTTTACGAGGTCTTGCAAATGGTTCGTGTAAGCTGATTATTTCACATGACAAATCTGCCTATAGCCGGGAAGTTCTTTTGATTGTAAACGGCCAGTTAAAAAATGCAGTGGACGCAAGCTGCTATGTTACCACAAGTCAGAACTATATCCGCACAAAAGTCGGAGCAGATGGGCAGAAAATCAATATAAGTCTGAAAGGTGGAGATGATGGAGACGAAGCAAACTTCCAGTGGAGCGTAAAGAGTACGGCTGCAGATGGAAGCTCATCAAAAGTAATCGACCTTGAAACCACCAATGGAAGCGTATTCCACACAGGAGCAAGAGCTGCTGCTGCAACCTATTCTTATGGTTCCGCATTTATGACACCTCTTTGTGAAGGAACAGCGGTAATCACTATTACTCATCCAAAGATTGTCTATCCTACTGAGATTCTCGTAAAAGTATTGAGTAAGGATGCTGTTCTGGAAGAACCATTGTATTTCTGCGGTAGCGGTCTTGTAAAACTCTTGAACGGAGACAGTCAGGACTACACAGTTGAACTCAAAGGCGATTCAAAAGCAAGTGGTGATGAAAATGACATCAAGTGGGAATGTAATACAGACTATCTGACACTTACAACCAGTGGAAATATTGCAAACATCAAGGCTCCTGCTTTGGAAACAGGCTCAACAATTTCATATATCACCATTAGTCATCCTAAAGCAGATGCAGATAAGAGAGTTCTCGTAATGACAGCCGATGATGCTGAAACCCTGAACTCAATGAAGGCCTTATATTCTGACAAAACCTATTACAACATCGAAAATGGAAGCACTGCCAGCTGTTATGTGAACACAGCAGGTTTTGCTGATGATTACGATTTTTCTCAGATGTCATGGACGGTAAAAGATTCAAGTATCATCTCAATCGAAAAATCATCATTTAATCCTCTTGCCTGTAAAATAACAGGTTTGAAAAGCGGATCCACTACCCTCACCGCTTCTATTGAAGGTGTAAGCTGCACGTTCAATATTACGGTTTATCCAAAAGGAACTGTAAATCTCGAACCGGAAGTATACTTCACAACAAATCAGAATGTTGTTTCTCTTGGAGGGGCAGGAAAAGTTTCGACTTTGAATATGACTGCGGTAAATCTTTCCAGCAGCGAATACGGAAATATAGAGTGGACTTCCAGCGACACTTCAGTTGCAACAGTAATCGGAAACGGAACAAGTGCAACTCTAACGGCAATATCAGAAGGTGAAAGCGTAATCAGCGTAAGCCATAAGGACAGCCAGAATACGCTGAAAATCTATGTTCGCGTAGGTTCTGAATACATAATTCCTGACAGTGATCCGATTGTTTATATCTCTTCTACAGATGTAATGACCTTCCTCAAAGGGGGTGCAAGCCAGAGTTTGCAGGCCGTACTCGTAAATTATGAAGGAGCCGATACAAGCGGATTCTCTTTCAACATCGATGACACTTCGGTTGCAGAAATATCTGCACAGACACCAACAGGAACAGCTTATATCAAACCAGTAGGTTCAGGACAAGCCCAGGTTACAATTACTCATAAAGCAACTGACATATCAAAAAAAGTTCTTATTGTTGTTGGAAACAGTGCGGAAGAACTTGCAGGATTTGTTTACCTCACCACATCTTCAAACGTTGTGGCCATTGGCGAAGGAAACACAAAATCAGTTTCTGTAAGCGTAAAAAATGCAGGCTCAGCGGTTGTAGACGGATATACCTGGCTTTCAAGCAATCCAGCTGTAGTAGATGTAGTTCCTGCAGGGGCAACTGCGGTTCTTAAAGGAAACGGAATCGGAACGGCCTTGATTACGGTTAAGAACGAAATGTGTCAGTATTCACTTACGATTATTGCCCAGTGTGTTGATCCGATTGCTGCAGCTGCAAATCCATACATTCAGCTTTCTTCATCTGTCCTCACAGTGAATGTAAGTTCATCTTACACTTCAATTACGGCTGACCTTATCGGTGGAACAAGTGATGACTATTCCGGTTTTGTATGGGGAGTAAATGATTCTTCTATTTGCGCTGTATACGGACAAAATGAAGTCGGAAAGATTCGTGCTCTCAAAGCTGGTCAGACTTATGTAACTGTAAGCCATCCAAAATCAGCATATACTGCACAGCTTCTAGTTGTCTGTGATGAGATTCAGGAAAGTGACTGCTACATCAGCGTTCCTGCTTCCATTATCACCGTAAAACCAAATGCTGGGGCACAAACTGTAACGGCAACTTTGATAAACGGAACAAGCACGGACAAATACAATTTTAACTGGAGTCTCGATGTCTATGATGTCATTGATTTCCAGTATTCTGCAAATGTATGTACCATTACACCTAAACAGACTGGTTCTGCAACCATTACAATCAGTCATCCAAAGGCAGCTTACGACCAGCAGATAATTGTAAATGTTCAGGAATATTCAAACTTCGCTTTCCCGCAGCCGTCGGCAAGCATTACTCAGGGAACGGTTAGTTTTATGACAATGCAGGTTCCTACAACCAGTGTAACAACACATGTGGAATACTCTGTAGATAACGGCTCAATCTGTTCTGTAAGCGGAACAAAAGCAGTTGCACAGATTACTGGAATCGCCTCTGGTTCAACAACGGTTCGTGCAAAACTTGTGGCATCAAGTACAGGCGTTACTCAGGCAGAAAGCGAAATACTTGTATATGTAAAGGAAGCTCCTGCAAATGCCGTATATATCACTTCAAGTTCCACAATTTATACTGTGAAAAAAGGAAAAAGTCAGACTTTGAGTGCTACTCTTACCGGGAACGGAATTACAAACAGTGACCAGTACAATCTCAAATGGCATACAAGCGATTCTGATATTGTTCAGGTAACTGGAATTTCAAGCGATGGAACAGTAAGCGGACAGTCAATTTACATTACGGCTATGAAGCCGGGTGAAGCCCTGATTACCTGCTCCCACGAAAAGGCAGCAAGTGATTTACAGTTCTATGTTGTTGTTCCTGGCACTGGAGAAAAACTTGTAACGCTGAATAAGACCTATCTTACTTTGACAAGAGGAAGTTCTGGTACACAGCTCAAAGCAACAATCGACAATGCTGAAAGTTCAAGTGATTACTACGAGCTGATTTGGTCAGCTGAAAAAGTAAATGGGAATGATATAGTCCGTATTATGGGAAGCGGACAGACTGTAACAATCTATCCATTGGCTGCTGGAGAAACCACAGTTATGGCACAGCTTCCAGATTCTGACAAGGTTGCAAAATGTACAGTTGTTGTAGAAGCAGGAAAGAGCCTTTCTTTTGAAACATCAAGCAAGAAAGTTCAGCCTTTCCACTCAAAAACAATTAAGTACATTGTAAGTCCGCCGGATGCAGTTCTCACATGGACACGGGCGCAAGAAGATGATTACTTTGAATACCACGATCTTGGTTGCGACACAGAAGGAATCGGATATGTAGAAGTCACTGGCATAAAGAAAGGTACTGGAACTCTTGCCTGTGTTACTAACGGTTCTGCAAAAGCTCAGTGTACCGTAAAAGTTGCATGGGATTATGAGTTTACAGTTGATTCAACTCGCATTACTGGAAGCCCGGATTCAACCTACACAATTGAATATTCGGTAAGTCCGACAGATGCGGTTATAGAAGTAAACGGAAACGGCCTTTGTGAGTTCAGTAACACAAATGATGGCGTGGGAAATGGAAAACTCAAAATTATGCCTCATACAGAAGGAACGGATTCCATTATCATAAAGGCAAAGAATCCGAACAATAACAATGAGGAAATCGGAAGCTATACCATTACAGGAAAGTTCTACTACGATTCGCTTACTGTAAGCTACACAAAGCAGAAAGATGTTTCTTATGCAGACAATACAAAGACCGCATACTGGTCAAAGTTTGCAAACGATGCCATTACCATTGGTGATGGTGAGGTGATGACCTTTAAGTTCAATGTTGCAGAAGCAAAGACAAAGGATTTAAGCATTACAGCGTCTCTGCAGTCAAAAAAGGATGGAAATATCAGTCTCGCAAACGGAGCAACGACCGGTCAGTTCATCTTGAGTCATAATAGTGACACACAGGTTCCGGCCTATAAGATTACAACAGGTTATAAGCCGACGTATAAAGGAAGTTCTTCATATCCTGACGGAACTCCGATTCTGATGAGTGATTTTTATTCATCAACAAATACGGACAGTGACAGTTATAAGGATTGGACGACTCCGGTAACTTATGACACACACTACGACCGTTGTGGCTGGTGGTATTTGAGAAATTCAACAACTTCTTCTGCCGTGTATGAATTCTATACCGGCTGGATGCACAGTTCATCAAAGACAGTTACCAAAGCTGACAAATCAAGTCAGAACAGTGACTGGGGAAGAGTTAGGGATACAACCCTTGATGGAAAGTGTTTATCGGTTGAAGAGTTCCAGAACTGTCTGTGGTATTATATTCCTGCCTTCCATGTCCAGATGGGCGGCGACTGTACTTCTCATCTATACCATAACTATGGTGAAATTGATACAGACCACATTTCCGCCACCTACTGCGACGTTACTCCTGATACTTCAGTAGTAAAATCGGAACAGTCAGATGTACTGGTTGTAACTTTCACACATAACGGAAGCTCAACAAAGAAGTACTACCCTATTTACCTGGAAACACGTAATTCGGCTTGTACAAGTAAATAAAAAATAAACATTATGGGCATCTCGAAAAACTCATTTACAATGATTTTTTTCGAATGCATGGCGGCGTTTAAAAGCCTGTAATTTCAGGTTTTTAAACGCCGCATTTTATGAAAACTAATATTCGGATAAAAAAAGATAACTCTAAAGTTAACCTTGTAAAATTTTCTATGTAAATGGCTGACAAATATGATGCTCTTAAGGAGGAGTACAATGTTGGCCAAAACAAAAAGGATGTCATCGACCAGTTGCTGGATCAGATTGACTTTCATGGGATTGGTCTAACCCCCTAAAATAATACCATTTTATAAATTAGTTTTCTACAGTATAATGACAAGGAAGGTAGAAAATGAAAAAGAGATTTTCAGAAGAGCAGATTGTAAAAATACTGCAGGAACACAAGGAAGGGAAGACAATC
>JAEEGL010696536.1_pt1 | contig 18878 bp, 21 predicted proteins | sample 9134231 | NCBI WGS metagenome assembly JAEEGL01 (sample SAMN16246548, study PRJNA631951) | gut metagenome | biome: gut microbiome; feature: rumen; material: fiber-attached | host: Bos | place: Iran: Karaj | collected 2018-10 | reverse complement strand
CGGTCGCGACGGTGGCGGTGGCGGCGGTAGCGCCTGCTGCGGCGGCTCCGGCGGCGGACGCCGTTCCGGTTGCGGTCGCAGTCGCAGACGCGGACGCAGAAGCAGCCGCGGTCCCCGATGCCGTCGAAGCGGTCGTAGAGGAAGTGGCGGCTAACGTCTGATCCGCGGCGGTCTGCAGATCGGAAAACGTGCTCGCGGACGGTTGTCCCGTCGGGGCGGCGGCTTTTTGCGGCGTCTTTCTGAAATCGAAATTCTCCGCCGTTTTATTTACCTCGCGCTGTCCTCGGAGCGGCGTTTCCCCGACGAACCGGCGCCCGTCGTTCGCAAAGGTGTTTCTCACCTCGTTGAACCGGTTCCGGATCATACCGTCGGGATTTTTGATCCCGTAGTTGTTGAGTTCGCTTTTCACTACTCTGCCCCTATAGTCGGAAGTTTTGAAAAACGGTTAGATATTGTTCCCTTCTCCGTCGGCGATCCCTTTGCTGAGTTCCTTCTGTTCCTCGACGAATTCGCCGGCTTTTTTCTTCTCGTGCTTGGTCGCGTCGGTAAACTCGACCGGCTGATTGACCACGACCTGCGTAAACGGAATGTTGATGTTGTATTTATCGAAAAGGAGTTTGAACTGGCGGTTCAGGTCGCGTTCGACCTGGTAGCGGTCGTCTTCCTCGCAGTTGGCGACGAAGCGCAGGACCACGGCGGAATCGCCGAGTTCGGCGACGCCCCGGTAGTACGGCCCCTCTTTGATGTCGGGGATCGCCTCTCTGATCGCGTCCAGATTGTCCTTTAAGATCGCCTCGACGCGCTCGAGCGACTCGCCGTACTCGATCCCGATATCGCAGATCGCGAGCGAGAGTTGGTTGGTCATATTGATGACCGTCTTCACGTCGGAGTTGTTGATGATCTTGACGTTGCCGCCCGCGTCGACGATCTGCGTCGTGCGGATGCCGATCTCCTTGACCGTGCCGCGGAAACCGTCGACCACGATGATGTCGCCGACGTCGAAGACCTTTTCAAAGACGATGAAAAGTCCGGCGATGATGTCGGCGATCAGCGGCTGCGCGCCGAGACCGACGATCAAGCCGAAGATCCCGATACCGGCGAGGATCGCCGTGGTATCAAGTCCCGCGGTCTTCAGAATGAAAAAGAGCAGAACGATCACCGCCGCGTATTTGATCAGGCTGCAGAGGATCTCGACGATCGCCTTCCCGCGGTGAAGCAGGCGGGCGAACTGCATCAGCACGAACCGGACGACGAAACTCACGCCGAGCAGAAAGATCCCGTAACTGATCATGCGGATCGCGATATTGTACTCCCCGGCTTTGCCGAAGATGTTGAGGCTGCGCCAGAATTCGTCCATCGGGTCGAACATCTTGTCGCCGAAGATCATAAAGACGGCGTATACGAGCAGGATCAGATACGCGATGCATTGCAGGATCAGTTCCGCCGTCACCTTGATCTTGAACTTGGATTTCTTCTTTTCGTTCTCCATTTTTCAAACTCCTTGCCGTAGATTTCAAGAGGTACGCATAAATACCGAGTTTATTATATCATAAGAAAAAGAATTATGCAATCGGTTGTCGAAAAAAGACCCGGCGGCGCAAAACGCAAGGCGGGGGCGGGCATTTCTGCCCGCCCTTCCGGTATTCTTTTTTATTCCGCCCGTTTGTTGACGGTCAAATATGCTTGACGGTACCGCCGGTCGCGATCACCATCTTCACCGCTTCCAGCGAGAAGTCCTGCAACTCGACGTGCAGCACCTTGTTCAGCGTGCCGCGCGCAAGCAGTTTGACCTGTCCGACGCTCGGGGGGATCAGTTTCTTCTCTTTGAGTTTCGCGACCGTGACGGTATCGCCGTCGTCAAAGGTGTTCGAGAGCGTGTCGACGTTGATGATCCCCTTCTTGCCGGTATGCTCGGTCACGGCTTCCTCGATCGCGTCTTCCGCCTGCTCGTCGGTGACCATGGCTTTGGCTTCCGCGACCGTGACGTGGGCGACCGTGTGGATCGGGGCGACGATGTGTTTCGTCTTCTTCGGGGCGGGTTCGCCGGTGTAGAGCGCGATCGTGCGGTCGATCATATCCTCAACCTGCGCATTCGAGAGGCTGTCGTCCACGACCACCGAATACCACGCGTCCTTTGCCTTCGGGAAGGCGCTCCGACGGACCGAGTGGTGTTCCTTTTTGAACTCGTTGCCGAGCGGATCCTTGGTTTTGAGCAGCAACATCATCGCGCCCTCGGTCTCGTAGACGTAGATGAAACAGAGGCTCTTGCCGTCCTTGCCCGTGACGTAGTGGGTATCGGCGAGCGGCAATCCGGTCTTGGTGAAGTGGTCGCGCTCGTTGACCTCGACCACGTTCGGATACACCTTCTTTAAGTACGTAGCGATCGCCCGTTTGGTCAGTTCTTCGATCCGGTGCGCGTGCGCGGCGATGTCAAGGCTTTCTTTCAGCCCGATACCCTCGGCGGGGACCTTTTCGGGGATCGGTTCGCCGGTGTAAAGGGCGATGGTGCGATCCAGCATATCCTCGACCTGTGCGTTCGAGAGACTGTCGTCAACGACGACCGAGTACCACGCGTCCTTCGCCTTCGGGAAAGCGCTCCGCCGGACCGAGTGGTGCTCTTTGGTCATCTCTTTGCCGAGCGCGTCCTTGGTCTTGAGCAGCAGCATCATCGCGCCCTCGGTCTCGTAGACGTAAACGAAGCAGATTTTCTTGCCCTTCACCTTGACGTAGTGGGTGTCCGCGAGCGGAAGTCCCGTCGAGGTTTCGTTTCCGCGCTCGTTCAGTTCGACCTTGTCGGGGTAGACCGAACGCAGATAATCGGCGATGTACCCCTTGGACATCTTCTCGGCGCGGTGAGCGTGAGAGGCGATCGCGAGACTCTCTTTCAGCCCGACACCCTCGCCGCTCTCTTCTGCGCTTTCTTCTGCGCTCTCTTCTGCGCTCTCTTCTGCGCTCTCTTCAACGGTCTCCTCGGCAACCTCTTCTTCAGCATCGGGTTCGGGAGCCGGTTCCTCCGCGGGGGCGGCTTCCGCCGGGGCGGGTTCGGGTTTCGCGGCGTCCCGCGCGGTCTTCCTGCGAGAGACGAGGAAGAGAATCAGGAAAATGACGCACAAAACGCCCGCCGCGATCAGGCACGCGAGGCTGACGTTATACGGGCGCAGATAATAGAAGATCAGCGCCGCCACCAGAAGCAGGACCGATATGCAAAGACCGGTCAGACTGAACTTTTTCATTTTGTTTTTCTTGCTTTCCATTCCGTTTTCTCCTTTTCGGTTTGTCAATACAAAAAGCAGCGTCCCCCACACGGCAAAGGATCGCCGTATTCCGGTACGCCGCTGTTCCGATCGGGAACGGATTCGAGACGGCGACGCATCGGTCAGCCGCTCTCTCTTTTCGTCGGGATCTTCACAAACGCCGCGCCGGGCGTCAACCCCTTCGTATGATGGTCACACTCTCATTATAATACCCTTTCTCGAAAAAATCAAGTTGGTCGTTCGTTTTTTGCCGAAAAAGAGAACAAAAGGGTTCTTTTGTCTGCGCCGCGTTGCTTTGAGTGCGTCGAAAAAAGGAACCCCCGAGGGGGTTCCCTTTCCAAATCGTACGGTTGGACGCACGGGCGGACCCGTTCTTTACCGACCGTCAATGCTTGCGGTACGCGTCGACCTTGGCAGCCAGGAACTTGGCGCGCTCCGCCATGAAACGCGCGACGCTGGGATAGAACTCTTTTTCAAACGGAATGAAGGTGTTGTCGGACTCGAGCGTGAAATCGCCCTTATAATCGATCTCGCCGAGCGCGCGGCAGACCTCGTCCCACTTGATCTTGCCGAGCCCGGGAAGCACGTGCAGATCGTTCACGTAGTCGACGTCGTGGACGTGCAGAGCGCCGAGGCGGTCGTGCCCGATGATCCGGATCGCGTCCTCGGGCTCGCGGTTGCAGAGCGGAACGTGTCCGATATCAAGGCAGACGGTGTAGTGATCGGGGTCGTCGAGCGCGTCGTAAAGGTTTGCGAGTTCCTTCGGATCGGCGCAGATATCGTCGACGATCCGGCGGCAGACGGGGTGGTACTGCCACATATTCTCGATCGCGACCTTGACGCCGTACTCCTTGATCAGCGGCAGGAGACTGCGGTAGAACGACACGTTGAGATCAAAGATCTCCTTTTCGTGTCCGTAGTAGCGACCCGGCTGCAGCGGGTGAACGATCATCTGTTTCACGCCGAACTTGGAAGCGAACGCGAACACCCGCCAAAACTCCGGCTGGATCTTTGTGATAAACTTCTGATACCCGAAGGGCGCGTGCGCCTGATTGAAAAGGACGCCGAAAGATTTCCCGATCGCAAGCGCCTCTTTGGCTTCCTCGTCGGTCGGCAACGCGGAGAGATCCGCGACGTCGAGCGAAAGGTCGAGCACGGGGTATCCCGCCTCACAGAGCAGTTTGATCCCTTGGGCAAAGCCGAAAGCGGCAACGGGGCATTGCGTTTGCGTTGCAAAAAGCATACTTGTTTTCTCCTGTCACAGTCTTTTTCCGTAGATCATTGTATCACAAACGAATGCGCTTTTCAAGAAAAAAATGAAATACTTTTGCGCCGGGGCGCATTTGTTTTTTCTCTTTCTTTGGAAGCGTCGCCGCCCGCAAAAAAGGCGAACGACCGGGACAAAAGCACTTTTTGGGCGATCGTTCTTGATTGTTGGTCGGTTTCGGTATATAATAAAGGATACAGACCGCCGCGTCGCACCCGAACGAGGAGAAACAGGCATGGAAGCGCGAATCAAAAAAGAGCATATCATCTTCGTCACGCTGATCTCGATCGGCATTTTTCTGCGTTTCGCGGTGATGACCGTCGGGCACAACTACGACTTTGAATCCTACTGTATCGTCGGGGAGATCTCCGGGCACTTCCGCAACGTGTACGCCGAGACCCACCGCTACAACTACGGACCGATCTTCCTCGTGATCCAGGGGATCCTGTACCGGATCGCGACGCTGCTGACGAACTGGGAACCGGCGTACCGGGTGATGATGGTCTCGACGCTTACCCTGGCGGATCTCGGGATCGCGTGTTTCGTCGCCAACCGCTACGACGTCAAAAAAGCGCTTCTCTTCTTTTTGAACCCCGTGTCGATCATCATCACCGGCTACCACAACCAGTTCGATAACATCGCGATCCTCCTCGCGCTTCTGAGCATCCCGTTCTACAACGAGGACGAGCGGTTCGGCAAACGCGACTGGCTCTTCGTCGGTCTTCTGTCTCTGTCGCTTATCACCAAGCACATCCTGTTCATTCTGCCCCTGTTCCTGCTTTTGAAAAAAGGGCTGCCCCTGAAAAAGAAACTGGTGTACGTCGCCGTTCCGCCGCTCTGCTTTCTTATCAGTTTCGTTCCCTTCGCTCTGCAAAATTCCGACGCTTTCCACGGGATCCTGCAAAACGTGTTCTTCTACAAATCCTTCAACAACTCCCCGCTGCTGCTTCCGCTCTTGCGCCTGATCCGCTTCCCCATGCAGTACAGCATTCTCCTGTTCGGGCTCGGGATGGCGCTTCTGGCGTTCTATATTCGGCGGCAGCCGTACGAAAAACAACTTCTTGCGTACCTGATCGCGATGGTCGCGCTGTCCTCCGCGATCGCCAATCAGTATCTGGCGATCCCGCTGGTCGCCCTCGTCGTTCTGGATACGGGGTTCTGGAAGTACCTGTACCTGGCGGCGACCACGGTCTACCTCGCACTCGAATACAACGGGCTCGGTCTTCTTGAAAAATTGGTTTTGAAATACTTCCCGACCTGGATGGGACGGCTCTGCGGCACCTACGTCGAGCACGCGTACACGATCTTGGCGTGGATCTTGTTCTTTGCGCTGCTCTACGTTCTGTTTTTGAAAAAGTTCGTGCGGGACAAGTTGTCGCGTAATTCAAAAGGCCAACCGGAAGGGGGTGCGGCGTGATGTCGGTCCTCTATATCGTGATGCCCGCCTACAACGAGGAAGAGAGCATCAAATCGGTCCTTGACGCGTGGTACCCGATCGTCGAAAAGCATAACGAGAGCGGCAGATCCCGCCTCGTCGCCGTCAACGACGGGAGCATAGACGGTACCTACGAGATCATGCAGAACTACGCCGAGACCCACCCGCTGTTCGTTCCCCTGACCAAGCCGAACGGCGGCCACGGACCGACGGTGCTTTACGCCTACGACTACGCCGTGAAGTGCGGCGCCGACTGGATCTTTCAGACCGACTCGGACGGGCAGACCGATCCCGCCGAGTTCGACGGGTTCTGGGACGCCCGGGAAGAATACGACGCCGTTTTCGGCAACCGGACGGTCCGGGGCGACGGACGGTCGCGGGCGTTCGTCGAGGGGGTGGTCTGCCGCCTCGTCAGGCACTATTTCGGCGTCAAGGTTCCCGACGCGAACGCCCCCTTCCGCCTGATGAAAGCCGAAAAAGTCAAGACGTATCTATCCAAATTGAAACCCGACTACAATCTCCCGAACGTCATGATGACGACCTACTTCGTCTACTACAAGGACCGCGTCGCGTTCCGAAAGATCTCGTTCAAACCACGGACCAAAGGCACCAATTCCATCAATATCAAAAAGATCGTCAAGATCGGCAAAAACGCTCTGAAAGACTTCCGCCGCCTGAAAAAAGATATGTAAAAAAGAGAATTCAAGTCCGTCGCAGCACACACCAACAACAGGGGCGCCCCGTTCGGGACGCCCCTGTTGTTGGTGCGGGTTAAAGGACAAGTTGAACGGCGTCTGCCCTATACAAAGCAAAAGCAGAACCGTAATGGATGGGCAGCCGCCAGAGTTTTGCACCCTCCGGGCGGCAAAACTCGGTTCAAGTCCTCTCCACTGTGTCAAAACACCCGGGAGCCCCCACGATGGGGGCTCCCGGGTGTTTGGTGCGGGTTAAAGGACTTGAACCTTCACAACCTTGCGGTCATAAGAACCTGAATCTTACGCGTCTGCCAATTCCGCCAAACCCGCGTTTCGGAATGCTTGAATATCATATCACACCCGCCGGGGTTTGTCAAGGTCTTTTTGAAAAAAAGAAGAAAAGGGCTCGCGACGGTGCGAGCCGAAGAAAACGGTGGCGCGGATCGCGGTTTCGGTGTAGGCGACGGCGATCTCCAAGCCCGTCACGCCGGTCGGCGCGATGCCGTTTCCGGAGTCGAATCGAGAAGATAAAAGCGGAATAATCAGACTTTTAAAACGACGGTTTTTCCGGCGGGGATGAAATAGTCGTTTTCAAAGCAGGAAACGTAGACGTCGGTGCAGGTGGGGTTTTGGACCGTGTTTCCGTCGGCGGAGAACCGCAACGCGTCGTACGCTTTGACGTAGGTCGCGATTTCACCGTTGGTGGCGTACCAGATATAATCGCGGTTGCTGACCGCTTTGCAGAAGTTCTCCAACACTTCCCAGTTGTTTTCGTCGTTGAATTCGTAGGAGTGTCCCCACAGATAAAAGAGTTCGGGGTGTTTATTCCACACGTACTGTTTGGTATTGTAGGGCTTTGCAAATTGTTCCGCCAACTCCATCAAACGGGGATCGTCGTGGTGACAGGTGGGATTCCAACGAAGCCAATCTTCGGGAAGATCAAAATTGCCCGTATTGTCGATGGTTCTGGCATATTCGATGCCGCAGCAGCGCAGGATCTCCACGGCTCGTTCGTTCACGGAGCCGCGGGCGTAAGCGCATCCTTTTACCACGCCGCCAAACATTTTTTCCAACGTCAGACGGTTGGAAATGATATCCTGCGTCCCCATTTCAAAGGGCATTTCCGCAAGGGGAAGGTGACGGGAACCGTGGCAGGCAACTTCGCACTTACCGTCGGAGTACAGATCCAGCGCTTCCTGCTTGGTCATCAATTTGCGTTTGGGTTTGTCGCAATCCAGAAGCCAATCGGAGGGAACGTTGAACGTGCATTTGATATTGTAGGCGTCAAGTATTCTCTTCAAGCGGATATCGTAGATGAAACAGTCGTCGTAACTGAGTGTCAGGGCTTTGTAGCGAAATCCGGGAAACCGTAAAAAAGGACGAATTTTCATATGAAAGGTTCTCCGTCAAAGTTTAAGATTTTTGTGTGTAAAGCCTTCGAAAACAAGTATATTCCTTTTTGAATGAAAAAGCAATATTTTTCGAAAAACTATTATCACCCGTTTTACCGAAAAGCGTTACCGTCCGTTTCTTACGACCGCAAGGCTGTGCGGGTTATGGTCCTTTTACCCGCACCAACGCAAAGGGCGTCCCCGCGGGGACGCCCTGTCTGTTTGTGTCGGTCGCTTTTGTCAATACGTATACGTCACCGTCACCGTGGTCGGGACGTCGTTCTGGCTGTAGGAAAGGGTCAGGGTGCGGATCGCGGTATCGGTGTAGGCGACGGCGATCTCCATACCCGTCACGCCGGTCGGCGCGATGCCGAAGAAGTTCTCCAGTTGGTCGTCGGGGACGCCCGCGGTCAGCGTCTTCTCCCCGTCGCCCGTGTGGATGACGGGGGACGAAACGTAGCCCTGCGAAACCTCCGGCGCCGCGAGGATCAAACCGGTCGCGACGCGGTCCCAGACGAAGAGCCCGGCGTAGTTTGCGCGGATCTCTTCCGCCGTTCCGACGACGGGATCGAGCGTCTCTTCGGTAACGAAGCGTTCGGCGTCGGCGGGGTTCAGCCGATCGACCTTCGCGCTGTAGGTCAGGGTCTCGCCGTCTTTACACAGGGTCGAGGACGCGCGGAGTTTGGTCCCGATCCCGGGATCGTCGTAGACGACCGCGGTCTCCGCCTTGGTAAGCGAGGCGTACAGGTCGTGGAAGAGCGTGCGCACCTGAATCAGATCGTCTTCCTTCGCGTCTTCGGTCTGCTCTGCGGTGGTGCGGGCGGGTTCCTTGGTCGCTTTCCCTCCTTCGCCGCCCGAGTTCGTCGGCATCAGCGAACAGCCGACAGAGAAAGCGAGCGTCAGCGCGCAAAGAAGCAAAGCAAGCAGTCTGGCTGCGGTTTTCATTTATCGTTTCTCCTTCCGGGACGTTTCTTTTTTCAGTTTAGCACAGACGGCGCGGAAAGTCAAGGGCGCGCGTCGCGGGCGCGCTTTTTCGCGCGGGAGAATTGACATTACGGGGAGAAAATGGTATAATCGGAAGAAGAAAAACGAAGGAGAAAACCCATGGGCATCTTTGACGGCGTGCTGATCTGCTCGGACTGGGACGGTTCGCTTTCGAGCGGGCGCCAAGCCCCGGGAAACGAGGTCTGCCCCGAGAACCGGGCGGCGATCCGCTACTTTCAGGAAAACGGCGGACTGTTCACCGTCTGCTCGGGTCGCTACCCGAACTACATCCTCTCCTTCAAAGAACAGGTCTTCCCCAACACCGCCCTGATCGCCCTGAACGGCGCGCTGATCGTCGATCCCGTGAGCGGCGAAACTCTGCGCGAACAGGTCCTTGACCGCTCGATCTTCTCCTATATCGACCGGATCCTCGACGCTTTCCCTTTCCCGGCGGACTTTTTGCAGTATCCCGCCGGGGCGGGCGGCTCGGCGACCTACTCGCGGGAAGAGTACAGAATGAACCGGGAGAAGATCGAGGCTATCCCCTGCTACAAGGCGCTGCTGGTCACCAACGACGGCGAGCACGGCGTGATCTTGCGCGATCTTGCACGGAAGATCATCGCGGGGACGGATTTTGAAGCCGCGCGCAGTTGGCCGATCGGGCTGGAATTCATCAACCGCGAGAGCAACAAGGGCGGCGCCGTCCGCTTCCTGAAAGAGAGGACCGGGGCGGATCTTCTGGTCACGGTCGGAGACTACGAGAACGATATTCCGATGCTGAAAGAAGCCGATATCGGCTTTGCCGTCGCCAACGCGATCGACGAGGTCAAGGCGGTCGCCGACCGGGTGACGAAAGCCACGTGCGCCGAGGGGGCGGTTGCCGAAATCATAGGTGAGATCGAGAAGATCCGGCGTCACTGAAACGCTTTCCCGCCGACGCGGGAGAAGGAGAACGGTATGAACGAAACCAACGCGGCGCCCGTCAAGCGGGTCGCGCTGATCACCGGGGCAAGTTCGGGTATGGGACGGGAATTCGCCCGCCGCCTGGTCGCCCTCGGGGAATGCGACGAACTGTGGCTCGTGGCGCGGCGGCGCGAACCGATGGAAGAACTCGGGCGGGAACTCGGCGTGCCTACGCGCGTGGTCTGCGCCGATCTTGCGAGCGCCGAGGGGCTTGCGACCCTGAAAAACGAACTTGCCGAGGCGACGCCCGCCCTTTCGTGGGTGATCTCTGCCGCCGGGTTCGGGGTGTTCGGACGCTTCGACGAGGTGTCGGACGAGGACGTTTTCAAGATGATCGACCTCAACGTCAAAGGGGCGGTCGCGGTGACGCGCATGGCGATCCCGTATATATCACGCGGCGGACATATCGTCGAACTCGGGAGCGGCTCGGTCTTCTGCCCGCTTCCGAACTTCAATATCTACGCGTCGAGCAAGGCCTTCATTCTCCATTATTCGCGGGCGCTGCGCGAAGAGGTCAAACACCTCGGGATCACTTGCACGGTCTTCTGCCCCGGGTGGGTGGACACCGCCTTCTTCTCGGTCGCGGACAAGGATGGCGACGACGTCCACAAGCCCCCGATGGAAAAGCGCAAACCGCTGCTGAAAGCCGACCGCTGCGTAAGAGGCGCCGTCAGAGCCGCCCTGCGCGGAAAGACGCTCTACACGACCAACTGGTACACGAAACTCGAACACCTGCTCTCGAAACTCCTGCCCGCGCCGTTACTTATCGCCGGGTGGAAATCGATGCAGAACAAGAAGTGATATGGGACGGATCAAACTGAAGGGCGGCGCCCTGACCGCGCCGGTCCCGCCCGCGCTGGTGACGGTGGCGGACGGAGACGAAAAGAACGTTCTCACGGTGGCGTGGACCGGGATCCTTGCGACGATCCCGCCGACCACCTATATCTCGGTGCGCCCGCGCCGCCACTCGTACCGCCTGCTCGAACAAAGCCGCGAATTCGTCCTGCACCTGCCCCCGGCGTCTCTTGCAAGACAGGTCGACTACTGCGGCACCTTTACCGGGGCGAAGGTCGACAAGTTCGAGAAGTGCAACTTCACGCTCCTGCCCTCCGACGAGGTAAGCGCGCCGACCGTCGCCGAGTGCCCCGTCGCGCTCGAATGCCGGGTAAAAGAGATCCTGCCGATGGGTTCGCACGACGTTTTCATCGCCGAGATCGTCTCGGTCTCGGTCGACGAAAGTCTGATGGACAAGACCGGGAAACTCCGCCTCGAGCGGGCGCACCTGCTCGCTTTCGGGCACGGGGAGTACTACGCTCTCGGCGAAAAGGTGGGGGTTTTCGGCTTTTCTGCGGTCAAACGCCGCAAGAAACCCGCGACAGCCAAACAGAAAGGAAACGAACATGGAAAACGACGCTGAACGGATCCGGGAAAAAGTGCTCCGCCTGATCGATCTCAAATACGAGAGCGACGTCTCCTTCGAGCGCGCCGCCGATCTCCCGCCCAAGACCGTCAGCAACTGGCGGCGGGGGCGTTCCACGTCGTATATGAAGCAACTCGCGAAGATCGCGCCCCTGCTCGGGATCCACGCCGCCGACTTTCTGCTCGACGCGGGTTCCGACGACTACGGACAGCGGCTGCTCCACCTCTGGCGGCGCACCGAAGTCCTGCCCCCCGAGGAGCGCGCGGCACTGACCGAGACCCTCTCGCAGGTCATCCGTCTCTACCTCTCCGCCCACAAGGATACCTGACCGATCATTACGCGGTCAAGCAGCGCGGCGCCCGACGGGCGCCGCATTTTTATTATGGAAGACGCATACCCTGTACCGACGAAAAAAGGAGGGTACAGCGCCGTGAAAAAGACCGAACGCATACGCCTCTCCCCGACCACGCTCCACCGGAGCGGCGCCGAAACCGAAGAGGGCGTCCCGCTTCTGCTCTGGCGGATCGAGTTCCCCGCTTTCGACGAAGCAGACGAAAAGACCGGGGCGGCGGCGTTTTACGGGAAAGCCGCCGAAAAGTGCGAAGCCTACCTGACGGGACGGTTTACCGACCGGTTGCGGGAGGAATACCGCGCGGCGGACCCCGCCCACCGCCGCTTCGTTTTTCGCCCCGCGGTCTACGCCCATACGGTACGGTTCACCCCGGGCGACGAAGTTCTTTCGGTCGAGCGGACGGTCACGCTCAAACGGGCGGGGCGTCTCCTCTATACCCGCGACTTTTGCGAGCGGTGGGACCAAACCGACGGCTCGCCGATCGCCCCGCCCGCTAAAACCGGAAAAGCGCGGCGTTCCCGCCGAAAAACCCGCGAAAAAAAGCGGGAAAAAGGTTGACGCGGGCGCGTGCGTTATGCTATAATAGGATGTTGTAGTTTGGCTTTCGGGAACCGGGATCGTCTGGAAGATCCGGAAGGGAGACGGTATGAAAAAGAAAAACGACCTGCTCGCGTCGCTCCGTCTTCTCGGCTATCTGACCCAGTTCGGGCTCTCGGTGATCCTGCCCCCGCTGATCCTGGTCTTCCTCGGCGTATGGCTGTGCGACCGCTACGGGATCGGCGTCTGGCTGATCGTCGTCCTGCTGCTGCTCGGGCTTGTCAGTTCGGGGTGCAGTTTCTACCGTTTCTTCAAGACCTTTATCCGGGAGACGCGGGACGAGCCCTACGGGAAAGCCGCCCAAGACGACAAAACCGACGAGGGGAAAGGAGAGGGTGAAGATGAAGTTTGACCATTCGGTCAAGCGTGAGATCGCCTACGTTTCGATCGGCACGCTTCTGCTCACCGCCGCGGAGATCGGCGTCTTCTTCGCTCTCGGCGCGTACACCGCGAAGGTGCTGTACGGCGCGATCCTTTCGGCTTCTGCCGGGATCCTGAACTTCTTTTTGCTCGCCGTCACCGTGACCCGCGCGCTCTCGTATCCCCCCGAAGAGGAAGCGGCGGCGAAGGGGTTGCTCAAACTCTCGCGCATCTCGCGTATGTTTTTCCTTTTGGCGGCGCTTGCCGTCGGCGCGATCCTCTTCAACTGGATCTCGACCCTGATCACGATCTTTTTCCCGCGCGTCATTATCGGCGTGCGTGCCGTCGCCGTCAAACGCGAAGCCCCCGCTCTCCAGGTCTATACCGGGGAGGCGGACGAGCCCGGCGAACCGGATGAACCGGTCGAGCCGGAAGAGCCCGCAGAGACGGACGGCGAAAATCCGATAAAGAAAGGAAGTGAGGACGACGGAACCGACGAAGACCGAATATAAGGACGCTCCGGTCTCCCTGCGCGACCGGGTGCTGACGCGGCTCTGGTTCGTCCTGATGCTCCTGCCGCTTGTCGGCGGGATGCTCCTGAACCTCTTTTTGACGCCGCCGAGCGAGGGGATCACGGTCACCGGCGCGCAGATCTATTTTACGGTCTCGCTCCCCTTCGAGAACCTGCCCGCCCCGATCCGCGACCTTCCCGTTACCGAGTCGCAGGTCAACTCGGCTCTGGTGCTTCTCTTCCTGCTCTTCTTCTGCCTCTTTTTGACGCAGGGGATGCACGCCCGCGGGAAGTCGGTGCGCCAGGTGCTCGCCGAATTCATCGTCGAGAAGGTCGAGGGGTTCGTCAACAGCACGATGGGCGAGGGGTACGCCGGATTTCCGCCCTTCATCTGCGCGATCTTAATGCTCTCGGCGTTCTCGAGCCTGCTTTCGCTGCTCGGTCTGTACGCCCCGACGTCGGATATCAACGTGGTCGGCGGGTGGGCGATCCTGGTCTTCCTGATGATCACGCGCTACAAACTCAAAGCCGGCTTCGGCTCCTACGTCAAGGGATTCCTCGAACCGATCCCGGTGCTCGCGCCCTTTAACGTGCTGAGCGAATTTTCCACCCCGATCTCGATGGCGTTCCGTCACTACGGAAACGTGATGAGCGGCGGCGTCATCGCCACGCTGGTCTACGCGGGACTCGCCGGTCTTTCGACCGTGGTCTTCGGCTGGCTGCCCGGATTTCTCGGGGATATTCCCTTCTTCCAGATCGGCATTCCCGCCGTTCTCTCGGTCTACTTCGATCTCTTCTCGGGGTGTCTGCAGGCGTTCATCTTCGCCATGCTGACCATGCTCTATATCTCGCTCGCCGCCCCCGAAAAAGAGAGTACGTAACAACGGTAAATCACACCAAGAACAATAAACGGAGGAACAATCAATGGAACTCGCAATCGCCCTTATCTTCGCCGCCTGCGCCCTCGGCGCCGGTATCGCCATGATCGCCGGGATCGGCCCCGCGATCGGTGAAGGTTACGCCGTCGGCAAATCGTGTGAGATCATCGGCCGTCAGCCCGAATGCAAGGGCTCGGTCACGACCACGATGCTGATGGGCTGCGCCGTCGCGGAGACCACCGGTCTTTACGCCCTCGTCATCGCGATCCTGCTGATCTTCGTCGCCCCCAACCTGATGGGCAACAAGCTGGTCAGCCTGATCCGCGACAACAAGGATATGGTCAAGGAGCTCGCCGAGGCGGCGAAGTCGACCAATCCGTAATCACCCCCGCGCCGCGCCGTCGGGCGGCTCTCCCCTATCCGACGGAGAAAGAGGGTATCTGACATGACGCATCTGCTCTTTGCAGAGGGCAAATTTCTGGAAGTTATTTCGGTCAACTTCTGGCAGATGATCATTTCGATATTGAACCTCGTGATCCTGTACCTGATCCTGAAGAAGTTTCTCTTCAAGCCCGTCAAGCGGACGCTCGCGGAACGGCGGCGTCAGGTGGACGACCTCTACGGGTCCGCGGAGGCGGCGAAGGAGGAGGCGGAATCCGCGCGTGCGGAATACGTCGCCAAACTCGACCGCGCCGACGAGAGCGCCCGCGAGATCGTAGCAAAGGCGACGACCCGCGCAAACGAGCGGGCGGAGGAGATCGTGGAAGAGGCGAAAACCGAAGCGGAACGGCTCCGTAAGCGTGCCGACGAGGAGATCGCCCAGGAGAAGAAGAAGGCGCTGAACGAGGTCAAGAACGAGATCTCGGATATCTCGGTCGAGATCGCCGAAAAGGTGGTCGGGCGCGAGATCCGGGAGGAGGATCACCGTGAGATGATCGACGAGTTCATCCGCGATCTGGAGGACGGGGACCGTGTCTGACGTATCGAAAGAATACGGCGAGGCGCTCTACGAACTCGCGAAGACGGAAGGGCTCGAAGACCTGCTGCTGGAAGAGACCCGGACGGTGGCGGCGGTATTCCAAGAGAATAGCGCTTACCTGTCGCTTTTGTCCTCGCCCGACCTCACCAAGGCGGAACGCACGACCGCCGTCGCCCACGCGTTTGCGGGGGCGCACCGGTATCTCGTCAACTTCCTTTCGCTGATGGTGGAACGAGGCTACAGCCGGGATCTTCCGGACTGTTTTGCCGAGTATCTCCGGCTCTATCGGGAAGATCACGGGATCGCGGTGGCGAAGATCGTTTCCGCGCGTCCCTTGACCGACGGCGAAAAAACGAAGCTGATCGCCGCGCTCGAACGCCGCTACGACGTGAAGGTCGAACCCGAATACAAGGTCGACCCCTCGCTGATCGGCGGGATGAAGGTCGAGATCTCGGGGACTCTCCTCGACGGCTCGGTCCGGCGCCGGCTCGACGGCGTGAAAGCCGATCTCTCCGACCTGACCCTTTGATTTTCCCGCGGTCACGGGACGTTTGACCGCCGTATATCTGTTCCCCGCTCGCGGGGAAAACGTCCGAATCCGAACGAAAGGATTGTATCACTTTGAAACTTCGTCCCGAAGAAATCAGCAGTATCATCAAGGAACAGATCAAGACCTACGACAGCCGGCTGAAGCAGGCGGAAGTGGGGACGGTCATCCTTGTCGGCGACGGGATCGCCAAGGTCCACGGGCTGGAAAACTGTATGGCGAACGAGCTTCTCGTCTTCCAGGGCGGGGAGATCGGGATGGCGCTCAACCTTGAAGAAAACGTGGTGTCGGTCGTGCTTCTCTCGGACGACTCCGGGATCAAAGAGGGCGACGTCGTCAAACGCACCGGAAACGTCGTCAGCGTTCCGGTCGGCGACGCGATGCTCGGCAGGACCGTCAACGCGCTCGGCGAGCCCATCGACGGGAAGGGTCCCATCGCAGCCGCCGGACGCCGCCCGATCGAGAGCGACGCGCCGGGTATCATCAAGCGCAAGAGCGTCAGCGTCCCGCTCCAGACCGGGATCAAGGCGATCGACAGTATGATCCCGATCGGCCGCGGTCAGCGCGAACTGATCATCGGCGACCGCCAGACCGGGAAGACCACGATCGCCCTCGACACGATCCTGAACCAGAAAGGCAAGGGCGTGCTTTGCGTCTACGTCGCGATCGGACAGAAGAACGCGACGGTCGTGCAGTTCTGCGAAACGCTGCGCACCGCCGGCGCCGCCGATTATACCGTCGTGGTCTCCGCGACCGCGGCGGATCCCGCGCCGCTCCAGTACATCGCCCCCTACTCGGGATGCGCGATCGCGGAGTACTTTATGGCGCAGGGCAAAGACGTTCTCATCGTCTACGACGATCTGTCGAAGCACGCGGTCGCCTACCGTGCGCTCTCGCTTCTGATCCGCCGTCCGCCGGGACGCGAAGCGTATCCGGGGGACGTGTTCTATCTCCATTCGCGGCTGCTTGAACGCGCGGCGCGGGTCGCCCCCGAATACGGCGGCGGTTCGATCACCGCGATCCCGATCATCGAGACGCAGGCGGGCGACGTTTCCGCCTATATTCCGACCAACGTCATCTCGATCACCGACGGGCAGATCTTTCTGGAGAGCGAGCTCTTCCACGCGGGCGTCATGCCGGCGGTCAACCCGGGTATCTCGGTCAGCCGCGTCGGCGGCAACGCGCAGATCAAGGCGATGAAAAAGGTCGCCGGAACGCTGAAACTCCTCTATTCGCAGTACCGCGAACTGCAGGCGTTCGCGCAGTTCGGTTCCGACCTCGACGCCGACACGAAGGATCGGCTGGCGCTGGGCGAACGGATCGTCGCGATCTTAAAACAGGATAAGAACGCGCCGGTCGCCGTCGAACATCAGGTCGCGATCATCTACGCGACGGTGAACGGCTATCTGAAAAACGTCCCGGTCGAACGGGTCCCCGAATACGAAAGCGGGCTGTTCAAGTTCCTCGACGCGAAGTACGACGAACTGATGCAGATCATTCGCGAGACCGGCAATCTGCCCGACGAGGAGGCGCTCGCCGCCGCGATCGGGACCTATACCGCCGAGTTTCTGAAAACGATCTGACCCCGATCCCCGTATCCTTCCGCTGAGGCGGAAAGAAAGGAGGCGCCATGGGCGCTGACGTAAAAGCGATCCGGAACCGGATCCGCAGCGTGGAATCCACGATGCACATCACGAAGGCGATGGAACTGGTCGCCTCGTCGAAACTCCGTCACGCCACCGAGCGGATGGAGAGAAGCCGCTTCTTCTTCGAGACGCTGGTCGCCTCGCTCTCGGATTTCGGAGAGGGGATCGCGGAGTGCTCCTTCGCCCCCCGCAAAGAGGTCAGGCGGCGCGCGCTGGTGGTGATCGCGGGTGACCGCGGACTTGCCGGCGGGTACAACAACAACGTGTTCAAGACCGTGAAGGCGGTCGTCTCGGACGGGATCCCCTACGCGGTGCTTCCGATCGGGCGGCGCGCCGGCGACTACTTCCGTCACCGGGGTATTCCCTGCCTTTTTGAGAAAACCCCCACCCTTGAGGGCTTTTCGATGGAGGATTGCGCCCGGGCGGGGCAACTCCTCGCCGACGGGTTCCGCCGCGGGGAGTACGACGAAGTGAAACTGATCTTCACCGATTATATCACGATGCTCTCGCAGAACCCGGCAACCCTCCCGCTCCTGCCGCTCGACCCGCACAGGGACGACGAAAAGAGCGAACGCGTCCGGCGCGCCGAGACGATCTACGACCCGAGCCCCGCCGCGGTGCTCGACGCGATCACCCCCGAATACCTTTCGGGTATGATTTTCGGCGCCGTGTGCGAGAGTTTCACCTCGGAACTCGCCGCGAGGAGAACGGCGATGGACGCGGCGTCCAAGAACGCCTCCGAGATGATCGATTCGCTCTCGCTGAAATACAACCGCGCGCGGCAGTCCGCCATCACGCAGGAGATCACCGAGATCATCGGCGGCTCCGAACAACAGTAAAGCAATCGGAAGAAAGGAAATCAACCGATGGAAAAGAAGCATATCGGCCGCGTCACGCAGGTCATCGGTCCCGTCGTCGACGTGCGCTTTGAGGACGGAGAACTCCCCGCCCTGAACTCGGCGATCGAGATCGACCGGGGAGGCAAGCGGCTGGTGGTCGAGGTCTCTCAACATATCGGGGACGGCAGCGTGCGCTGTATCGCGATGTCCTCGACCGACGGACTGGTTCGCGGCGCCGAAGCCGTCGACACCGGGCACGGGATCACCGTCCCGGTCGGCAAAGAAACGCTCGGGCGCATCTTCAACGTGCTCGGCGAGGCGGTCGACGATCAGCCCGATCCGAAAACCGCGGAGCGGTGGGAGATCCACCGTCCCGCCCCGACCTTTGAGGAGCAGAAGTCCGAGACCGAGATCCTCGAAACCGGGATCAAGGTCATCGACCTGATCTGCCCCTACTCGAAGGGCGGTAAGATCGGACTCTTCGGCGGCGCAGGGGTCGGCAAAACCGTTATCATTATGGAGCTGATCAACAACATCGCGAAGCAGCACGGCGGCATTTCGGTCTTTACCGGGGTCGGCGAGCGCACCCGCGAGGGCAACGACCTCTATAACGAAATGAAGGAATCGGGCGTTCTTTCCAAGACCGCCTTGGTCTACGGGCAGATGAACGAGCCGCCCGGAGCGAGAATGCGCGTCGGTCTTTCGGGGCTGACGATGGCGGAATACTTCCGCGATAAAGAGGGGCAGGACGTTCTGCTCT
>JAEEGL010483500.1_pt1 | contig 18878 bp, 17 predicted proteins | sample 9134231 | NCBI WGS metagenome assembly JAEEGL01 (sample SAMN16246548, study PRJNA631951) | gut metagenome | biome: gut microbiome; feature: rumen; material: fiber-attached | host: Bos | place: Iran: Karaj | collected 2018-10 | reverse complement strand
TTTGTAGTTCTATTATCAATTCCAAACATTGCTGATAATAATAAACCACCTTTTAATATAAAGTTATCTTGATATTTTGAAACTGATATTCTTTCAAGTACTCGTTCAAACATATACCTTTGCAATATTTCATAATGATTTAGATTATGACTTTTTTCAATAGTCTTTGATTTTTCTTTTATATCTATACTGCTTACCATTTCATCATAACCTCCACTATTGTATTAACTTTATCATAAATACTAAATATTTTAGCATATTCAAGTAGTAAATCAATATTCTTATTTTTACTATGCCAATAATAATCTAATACTCTATTTTGAAGTTCTAAATCAAATTCATCTTCACTTCTTAACATATCGCATATACATCTTTCTGCATTATAAACTTTAACAGGATTTCCAAGTGGACTTAATGCATCAATGATACCAATATTATAATAGTTTTCAGATACTCTATGTACTTTATAATTACCTCTTACTTTTTTATCTCTTGGAACAGTAATATCTATTTCCATAGGAGTTCTATTAGTTAAATTCAAAATATGTAATGCAGTATTATAAGAAAATATTGCAAGCGGATATTTTTTTTGTGTTATATAGTATTCATCTTTAAAAATTTTAGCATCCATATACAATCCATGACTAACTCGTTCTATTATTCCTTCATCAATAAATTTTTGAATTAATGGTTTACTTATACCAAGTTTTAAAAAATCTGATGTAGTAATATATCCATTATTATTGTTTAAAAAAATTTTTATTTTTTGCTCGTTCATCATATCTATCACCTATTTACTTTCGTACCTACATTGTATCATTTTGTGGAACAAAAGTAAACACTCTTACTTTCTTTTTTTCAAAAATTTGATAATCGGAATATTTATTTCTCACATTACCCTAACACTAAGAATGAATATTACATAATATTTTTATTTGTATTATAAGGCTTTATAACGTTTTTTTATTAATTAAAATTCTACGCGTATGGGGAACTAGGGTTATGGTGGAGCTCCAGGTGGATGTTGTAACCAAATCAGTTATGGTTATGGTACAGGTTATGGAGCAGCTATAATACTAGTATTATTTATACTTTTAGTAATTGTTACTCTCTCATGCTTGGGGCGGAAATAACTTTAATAACTAAGTAAAAACACTACCTTAATTGGTGGTGTTTTATTTTTCAATTATAATTTTTAAATTCCCATTTAATGCATCAATTGTACATTTGCCACCTATTGGAAAAGTAAAAATAGGAGTAGTATGTCCAAAATCAGCATTTATAATAATAGGAATGTTTCTTAACTTTTCTTTTGATTTTACCAAAACCTTCCATTTTTCATCATTCATTTCAGATTTAGTCTGTGCTCTTCCTATAACAATACCCTTCACATATTTAAAATCATCCATCTGTATTATTGATTCAATGTTCCTATCAAATTCAAGTAAAAAGTTTTTTCCAGATGCATCATCATCCTCTATAAATAATATTGAATCTTTTAGTTTAGGCATATATTGTGTTCCTTGTAATAAATTTAAAGTACACAAGTTTCCACCAATAATTATCCCTTTACATTCCCCTTCATTTATTACCTTCATTCCACTATTTTTTATAAATACTCTATTTTCCTGATCTTTATACCACTTATCATCACTATAATAATCAGATGATTCTATTTCAATCGGATTATTATCTAACATTATTTTTTGAAATGCTGTCTCAGTGTAATCAAATCCTTTTTTCATTCCAAAATTCGAATAAATTGGCCCAGAGAATGTAATAATACCAGTTTTTGCATAAACAGCATTTAATAAAGCCGTTATATCTGAAAAACCACATATAACCTTGGGATTATTTTTTACTAAATCATAATTAATTCTATCTAATATTTGATTAACATTATATCCACCTCGAGCAGCTAAAATGCACTTTACATTTTTATCTTTAATTGCTTCATGAAAATCCTCTAATCTAGATTCTATAGATGCGCAGCCATACAAATCATCACATTCAAACACATGTTTACCAAATGTTACTTTAAAACCCAAGCTTTCTATTTTTTTCTTAGCAAGATCTATTTGTTCGTTAGTAAGCACACTCATGCTTTTGGATAAAGCCAAAACTCTAATTTCATCACCTTTTTTTAAAATCACTTTTTATTCCTCCCTAAAATTAATTTTTTATATTTTTATTACAATAGTTTTATTGCTATCTAAAATCAATTAAAATAATTTACTACTTTCTTTCTAAAACTATGATAAATCTCTCACTTGTTTTTTCATCATATTCTGAAAATTTAAAATCACCATAATTATATTTCACAATATAATACTTATCTACTAATTTTTTAATTTCATCTAAAGTATAAAATCTAACATATTCCTCATCATAATAGAATTGTTTATTATCATTATTTTTGATGAAATACATATATTGTGAATTTTGAATATTATTATCAACAAATTTATTAATTATCAACTCCATCTTTAAACTCTTTTTTTCAGTGTTTCTTTTATATACTCGTCTTTTTTTAAGTTTCGGTATATTTTTTGAATCAAGTAATAATATTGAACCTTTATCTTGATGATTATATACTCCCTTTATAAAAGAAATAAAATCTTTGTCTAAAGATAAATAATTATATGTAGTCCACATGCAAATAGCCATATCAAATTTGTTTTTTAAATTATTAATATTTCTGGATTATAATGCTTTTCTTAATAATTTTGTTTTACGCTTTATGTGCCCTAAGGTTATGGTGGATATCCAAGCGGCGGATGTTGCAACCAAGGTGGTTATGGAACTGGCTATGATGCAGCTATAATCTTAGTATTATTTATATTACTAGTAATCGTTATTGGCGCTCGTGCTTGGGGCAGAAATAACTTTAATAACTAACTAAAAACACTACCTTAATTGGTGGTGTTTTCATAATTAAACTCCATACTCTTTCATTTTACTTATTTCAACTTGTTGCAATTCTCTTATCATATTTGCTAATCCATCAATATCATAATTAGCTAAATATTCAAAATACTCAATCCTTCTTTCTTCTGGTATTACAATTGGTATTTCTCCACTCGAAATAAGTTCATGATTAATTAAAACTCTACCAGTTCTACCATTACCATCCTCAAATGGATGAATATGTTCAAAGTTTATATGGAAATTAGCTATATTTTCAATTAATGGTAAATCACTATTTTCATAATTATATAACAATTCACTCATTTTACTAGGAACTAAAAATGGCTCCGGCGGTACAAAATCAGCACCCTTAATAAAAACTTTTCCTTTTCTAAAACCAGTCGTATCTTTAATATTTTTATTAATTAATTCATTAATTTTAATTATAATTCCATTACCAAGTTTTCCATTATTTTTAAGCGAATGAGTAAGTGCATATTTTAAATTTATTGCTTCATACAATTCCCTAGGATTTACATTTTGTAATGGCAAAGATTCATCCACAAAAAGTATAGAGTATGTTTCTGCATAAGATAATGTATTTCCTTCAATTGCATTAGAGTTTTTCACACTTCTTGTTATAAAATTTTCATAATAATCTTGATTTTTAATAGCTTCTAAAAACCTATTCATTTTATCACTTCCACAATTTAATTTTATCATGTTTTATTAAAAATTACTATATCTGATAAATAAAGAATATAATTTATTCTTTAAATCAGTATTTAACAGTCTTTGGTGTTAGTATAGATAACCATAAAAATCATCTCATTCAAAAACGTGTTTACAAAATGTTACTTTAAAACCCATACTTTCAGACAAAACTAAAACTCTAATCTCATCACCTTTTTTTAATATCACTTTTTATTTCTCCCTAAAATTAACTTTCCATACATTGCTTTATTGATAATACTTTACAAATGCATCATCCTATGAAGACATAATAGAAAAAAGAAGAGTGTTGCTATTGTAAGATTTATTGCAATAAATAAGAAGTATCCACTATGAACTCTATTATTGGTTATAACTATTTTAGAGTTTTCTAATCTTTTTCCAATATATTTATAATGTTTTGGACTTAATATGTTTATTTTATTATTCTTTTTATCATATATAACATATACATCATCATCTACACTTAAATATCCATTGTATTCAGATTGACTAACTTTTTTTCTTTCAGGTATTCCTTTTAAATATACATAACAATTTCTACTTTTTCTCCCACCACGTTGTTTTTTTTCAATCGTTGCAACAGAAATTGTCCAATCATTATTATCTACTGTTTTCCCAGTTCTTATAGAAAGGGTTGTGCTTACAAACGCTAAAGCAACAAAGCATAATATCAAAATTACTTTTAAAAATATTTTATCTTTGCTTTTTTTCTGTTTATTGTTTTTTATAAATATAATAGCTAAAAAAGGAAGAAAGATTATTATAGGATAAATCGTTGATAAGATATTTAAGGTATAACTATGATTTATTAGATTGGTAATACCGTTATCAGTTATTTTGATTGGTACTTTACTAATTGACTCAAAATATTTTACATAATTAGAAATTGCTGTCTTTAATGAAAGTAAAAATATAATACCGAAAAGTAGTGCCAAACAGATATTTATAGTTTTAATATTTTTTCTTTTCTCATTAATATCTACTTTTACATTAACATATTTATCTAGGCAACTATTATCTATTTTATTACTTTTTTTATTAATTATATAATCTCTTCCTAAATCACTTGCAATTTCATTTATTACGTCATTCATTTCCAAATTATTAATAAGTTTGTGCGGAATTTTATAATAACCTAGGTATGTACCAATTATATTACCTGTTATTGCTCCAGTTGCACTACTATTTCCGCCATGACCAATTGAACACATTATTGCATCATTAAAACTATTTAAATATTTTAAACAAGAATAAAGCGCTATGGCAAAAGCCTCTTCAGCTTTATATCCTTCTCCTAACTTTCTTATTGCCTCTATATCAGATATATTTTGTTCACTTAAATTTATAACTTTATTCATTAATGTATTAAAATACTCTTTTGTTTTTTGATCATATATATCTACCTTATTACATAAATAAATTGCATCAGTTAAAGAATCTTTTATACTTTTATTAGTTGTAGATAAAAAATGAATTAATAATGATAATGCATAAGACGAGATAATTACTAAAGGATTTCCATGTGTTAATGCACTTGATGAGGCTGCAACCATTCCTACTTCTTCTTTATTTTTTAAAAATAAACCAATAGGCGCAATTCGAGTAATTGCAATAGCTTCATTGTAATTATTAATAGGCTTTTCTAATGTCCCTTTCACACCTGATTCTAATATCTTTATACAATTATTATCTGTTGACCTAGATACATTTAATTCTTGTATATCTCTAATCCAAGATACCTTTTTACCATTTTCTTTTGATGTTTGAGTCTGTAACCAATCTAAATAACTTAAATAAATTGTTTCTCTATATAACGGTTCTGTTTTATTAATACTATAATTTGTATATTCATAAAGCAATGCATTTGCTGTAAACAATGCCATTTGTGTATTATCAGAAATAACTATTTTATTATTGGATTGGATAGATTTACTCACTATATTATTCTTTCTTTCATAACCTAACGCATCACCAATAGCGCCACCTAGCATGCAGCCTTTTATTTTATTTATATTTTTCATCTATACCTCCATATTATTTTTAATATATATTAATTGTAATTTACTCAAAGATTAAATTTATCATTTTACTTTTTTAGCCACCACAACAAATCTACTATTTTCCTTAGAATACTCACAAGTTGATAATGTTAATAATTCATCACCATATTCGATATCAACACCAGTATCATATAAACTTAACTTTTTAATGTTTTTTAAGTATTCATCCATATCTTCTTTATCATCTGCATTATAAAATTTATAATACTTAAACTCTTCATCTATTACCCTATAAACTTCTGAAATAAACACAGAAACAATTTCATATTCTTCCTTTTCTTTAAGAGTATAATAGAAAAAATTCTTATGTTTTTTGTAAAAATCTTCTTCACGGAATAATTCTAAATCATGAAACATAGTTCCATCATTATTCATATTATGACCATATATAATTAAATTAGTGTCTCTTGGTTCTATCATATTATATTTATCTATATATAATGTACCTGCAGTATTTTTATTTTTATTGAAATCTCTTCTTAAATAATAATCTTTGCCTTTTGTATACATTACAGGATAATTAATTTTAGTATCAGGTATTACTAAATAACCAACTAAGTCATTATTGATTTTATATAATTTTTTTATATTCTTTAGAATATCAGTTTTCTTACTATCATTTATTTTTTCAATAATCTTTTTAGTTTTATTAATACTATTATTCTTTGTATCTTTGTGATTAAAGAAACACTTTGACATTAATAGTATTATAAATAATAAAAGAACCACTTTAATTAAATTCTTAACCCATTTTTTTAATCTTCGTCTTTTTACTTTCTTCATACTACACCCTAAATAAATTATATAATAAATATAAAAAATAAAAAAGCCAATTATTTGACTTTTCTAAATTTCTTAATTTTAGTTATAACAACCATACCAGCTACTACAGCAAATAATCCTATTAATTTATTACTAGTAGATATTCCGGTATTAGGAGTATCATCAAGTGCACTTTCTGATACATCTTCATAAACTAGTGCAAATGTTGAATACTTATTTGATTCAAATGATATAGTACCATTACCATTATCTTTAGTATCAAGGATAGTTACAACTCCATCGTGCATACGAATAACTTTATAAACTCTCTTATATCCTTTTTTTACACTTGGTAAGTTTTCAGGAATATCTAGTGTTATCTTAGCTTTATCGCTTAATTCCGTAATATTACCTAAAATATCACCATCAGCTTCTAAAACTATAGATATATCATAATACCCAATAACATTTTCACCTTTTGCAATTTTCTTATTAATGCTTTCTATTTCATCTTTATTATCATCAGTTGTTTTTTGTTCAGAAATAACTACTTTAGTATTAATTTCTTTTCCCGCAACAACTGCATCTTTTAAATTTTCTTTTAATTCGTCTGATATACCTTTTACTTCTTTATCATCAAGTACATCATTAATAATTTTAGAAACTTCTTCAGTAATTGTTTTTTTAGTTTCCTTGTTTATATCTTCATCAATATCTTCAGAAACAACTTCTACATCTTTTACTTCATAAACTGATATATTAATATCTTTAGTTATTACATCATCATCTCTATTTAGTGTTATAGTTAATTTCGTATTACCAGCTTTAAGGCCTTTAATAGAAGAGCCATTAATACTAGCAATTCCAGATGTACTAAAAGCAGTTGTTACATAATCATTACTTGGAGCTTCAAATGCTTTAGAATATGTCTCTCCTACTTTTATAAATATTGTATTATCTTTAACACTTAAAGTTCCTGTTTTTGCAACTCTAAATTTATCGTTTTCTTTATATACAGAGTATCCATTTGCTTTATATGAAGCAACATTTTTAGATGGATATAAACCACCTTTTACAAATATACCGGCATCATCTTCTACATTTTTTTGTACCATTAAATCATTATTAAATATACCATCATTAATCTCGATAACACTATCTACTGGATTATTAACATCACTTCCAATCCATACAGAATAACTTTTACCAGTAAATGTACCGCCATTAACAGTAACAGCCGCTTTTTCCGGATCAACTCCTCTTGCATCATTAGAAACATATAAACCATAGTATTCAGTAGAAGTATATTTTCCACCATTAACAACTGCAGTTCCAGAGTCTATTGTCAGACCTCCATGTGCACCTGTAACGATTGGATTGTTATTTAATGTAATATTGCCAGATGAAATAATTGCATATGTTCTTCTATTTACACTTTCAAAAGTTCCACCATCAATAACAGCAGTTCCACCATTATTTAAACATCCTGCACCGTACGTATCTTTTGGTGACCCTACGTGAGTTGTTTTTAATTTTCCGCCACTAATTTTAAGATTATCGTCATTCCAAATTGCTGCTCCACCATTAGAATCTATCGCAATAATCTCACCAGATAATATAGTCATATTACCACCAGTTAAGTTTTCAATTCCTCTTGCGCTTATATAGCCTCCACCTATAGAATCTTTTAAAGTAAATTTTCCATAATTATCAATTGCATAATAATGTCTTTCAGCCTGCCTTAATCCTGCTTCGATTGAATGACCATTTAAATCAAGAACTACTTCAACTCCACTTGATATTGTTACAGTTGAAGTATCTTTTAAATCAGCAGTTAATTTATAAGTACCACTTTCTTTAAATGCATTACTAAATTCTTCTTCTGAAGATATTTCAAAACTTTTCGCTCCAACTATTCCAATAAAAGCAAATAACAATACTGGGAATAAAATTAATTTAAAATATTTTTTCATATACACACCTTCCTACAATTAAATTATATAGTATGTATCTATAATTCACAATACCTAATTGATATAAAAGCATATTTTTTACATTTTATTTACACATTTATCGAAACAAAATGATTTTTATTTTTCAGGGAAATGTGCTATAATATAGCCTGGCAGGTGATATTATGTTTAAAAAACTAAATATCTTGGATGAAAAAGAAAAATCACTTAGAAAAAAAAGTGTAGAAGCAACATTACCTATAAGTGATGAATATAAAAAAATTATTAAGCAAATAATTGATGAACTAACATATAGTCAAATAGAAGAATTAGCAGAAAAATATGATTTGCGTCCAGGAATGGGACTAGCTTTTCCCCAACTTGGTATTAATGAAAGAATAATAGTCATAGTCCATGAAGTAGATGATGGTAAATTTGATGAATATGTTGTAGTAAATCCTAAAATAATTAGTTATTCAAGTGAAATGATTGCAGCAGAAGCAGGAGAAGGATGTTTAAGTGTAAACCGCGATGTTGATGGTCATGTAAAACGTCATGCTAGAGTTACCATCGAAGGATATGATATAAATGGTAATAAAATAAAGATACGTGCTCGTGAAGAATTAGCAATTGCTTTCCAACATGAAATAGATCACTTAGATGGAATATTATTCTATGATAGAATAGATAAGAATCATAGATTTTATGGAGAATATGAATTGAGGTTGATATAAATGTTTAAATATATGTTAAAGTATATAATTCTTGCAATAGTAGCATGTGCACTATCAATATTAATTTACTATACTGCGTAACAAAGGAATAAGCAACTCACTTATTCCTTTTTATTTTATTTGTTTTAATTAGCATTTTTTGATTAACAGTTTTATCTTCACCATTTTCTGTACCATTTAATTCTATTGGTAAAATAATACTATTAACACTTTTATTACTTTTCTTTAACATATGAATATGCTTCTTATTCATTTTTAGTTTTTGTTTAAGTATTTTTTTATTCTTTATTAAGAATAACCTTTTCTTTATTAATTCATTTAATTTATTTTCTAATAAAGCATTCCTATTAGCAATTATTTTATATTCGTTATAAATTCTAAAAATATCAGATTCATTTCTAGTCTCATATCTAATTAAATCATTTAAAGTATTTTCATATATATAAATTTCTATATCAATTTCAGATATTTCTTCAGTAACTTTTTTTATTTCTAAATTAAGTATATATATATCCTCAGTTATTTGAATATTTTCTTTAATTATATTAGTTATTAAACAATCTGTTTTTTCATTAACCATATATTGTCATTCCTTTAGTATTTTATCTTTTTAACCTTAGGCATAATGAATGATTCTAGCGCTTTATCAGTTTTATAAATATATATATTGTCAATTCTGTTTAATGTTTTGTGACATTTTTTAATATTGTAATTACAAATATCTACATTACTTACACATCTATTCACTTTTATATTATATTTTTTCCTTTCTGACACTAATACATTTTTTCTATCTTTATTATCTTTAAGATTATCTCTTAATTCATCTCTATAACTAATTAGTCTATTTAACTCATCTATAATCTCAAAATAAAAATATCTAGCATCATTAATCTTATTAATACTATTTTTATCTTTATTACCTAATAATAAATTATGATTATAAGCAACTAGAGATTTTCCCTTTTCTAAAGATGATATTCTTTTACTAAGTTCATTTATCTCATTAATAAGTTTATCTATTTCTTTTAATACAACACTTAACTCTTCATTAACACCATTTAATTTTGTATTATAATAATTAACATACCTTATATTATCTTGCTTCATAGCTATATAATAAGATAATATATTTCTAGTATTATCACTATATTCTTCAATATTATTTGTATTTAATTCAACATATTTTCTTTTCATAAACCCTCCTGAAATCATATTACCATTTTATTAATTTGTTGTCAAAAAATTATCTTTCTTATCTAAATAAACTACATCCTTATTCTTCATAAAACATATATCTTTATAATTACAAAACTCACAACCTATATTCTTACCTGCTATATTTTTAGGATTTATATTAAAATTAGCATTAACCACTCCATCAATACACTCTTCTACCTTATTGCTTGCAAGGCTAATTAAATTGTTAACCTCATCATCACTTAATACCTTACTAGTAGAATAATATGAATCATCACTTTTTATTTTAAGAGATTTAATCAAACTACTATCTTTATATGTTTTATCAAACTCTCCTATATATTTTGTATTACTATATCCAACAAGTTTATATTTAGCCTCTAATTTAGATATATCTTCACTCTTACCTACTTTATTTAAAATGTGTTGCAGATAGAATCCTGCAAACTTTGCTCCTTCAAATCTATGTGATGCGAGTAATAAATATATAGCTAACTGCATATTTATTCCATAATAATTAAGTGACATATCTATAGAATCATTGCCTGTTTTATAATCTATTAAGGCATATATATCATTATCATACATTATCTTATCTATTATACCTACAAAAGAAATATCTATCTTATTATGATATTTAATTTCAATACGCTCTTCATAAAGTCTTTTCTTTAGTTTTATAAAATCATCTTGTTTTCTAATAATCTCTATTATAAAAGGTAATTCTTCCTTTAACTTATCTAAAAAGAATAACTCTTTATCACTTAATTCTATACTATTATCATTCAAATACTTCGTTATAGTCTCATTAATATCTATATCACTATCTAATCCTCGTTCTAATACATAATGAAATATAGAACCAATATACCTAGTAATAATCTCTTTATTAATATCAATTTTTAGTATATACTTTAAATAATACTTAAATGAACATTTATAATAATCATTCATACTTGTATAAGATAGATTTAATTTATTACCTAGATATTCATATAAATCTTTAGTATTAATTCTAATATATTTATTGTCATAAGTATTATAGTCAATATGATAATGTTTATTATATAAAGATAAATTACTATTTATATTACCATACTTAATTAAATCATCTAACATTATTGTTAAATTAACCTTATTACTAATATTAGAATAATTATACTTAGTAGGTAAACTACCCTTTATAGATTCTATATCTAATACATTAGACTTATTAAAAGAAGCGAATGGGCTTTTAAGTTTATATGTTATTGTTAAATTCTTAATACTTTCTAAAGCTCTTTTTATATTAATTCTCTCTTTTTTATTTAGTATTTCTATTTTCTCTAATCTAGTTAAATCTCTTATATCATCTGTTATATAATAGTCATCAATATGTATTTTAGGAATATATTCTTGATTGTAGTTTAAATAGAATACATACTCATCTTTTATATTATTATTCATAATATCTATTATTTCTATCTCGTTATCATAATGAATCTCTTTTATAATACTTTTTAACTCACTAATAATCATATCTTTAACTAAATTATAATCATCAACAAAGTTATAACTATTTACGATATCTATTAGTCTATCAATAGTGTCTCTATCACACTTATTACTCTTTAGTAATTCAATAGTCTTATTAATATCACTATTAAAGTTTTCTATAAACATTCTAACAGTATTAGTAGAATATAAGTTAATACTCTTGCTTATCTTTAGATTATACATATCAAATATTCTCTTAATAGAATTATCATAATCATTATTAATACCAGATATCTTTATATTAGATATATCAATACCACTATCAATTAATTCACATATCTTAATAGCTACATATTCTACTTCTTCATCCATTGTTTTAAACTCTATTATTGTTGGAGTATATTTATTGTATTCTTTTTCTTTTATAGTAACAGAAGTAATATTCTTTAACTCATTAATCATAATATTATCTGCCTTAGTTAAATCAATAGAATCAAATACTACTTCATTACTTTTTAAATACTCTCTAAATAATTTATCATATATAAGTAGATTATTACTATCTAAATAATTCTTAATACTAACTAACTTATCAAGTTTCTCATTATTATATTTCTTATTATCTATATAGTTAATATTTTCTAAATACATTAAAGCAGCATCATAAGAATAATCATACTTTCTACATAATTCATATATAGTCCTCTTATCATAATCAAAGAAAAACTTACGAATAAATTCTTGCTTACTCATATATTTAACACTACTAAGTTTATTTCTATTATTCTTTAATAGTTCATCTTTTCTATAATCATCACATACTATAACCACAGTACCACCAACTAAATTATACACTATTTTAGTTAAAAGAAAAAGAACTTATAAATAGTCCTTTAACTTTTCAACACATTCTTCTTGCATTGTTACATACTTACTCATAATATCTTTTACTTCATCATCTAATTCTTTATTATTAAGTATTCTTCTTCCTTCAATTATTCCCATGTTTGTCCCCTGAAGTAATAATTCTGCAATTTTTGAATCACTTTTATCAGTAAGTGTTTTCATCTCTACTCCATACCATGTCATTACCTTATTTACTACACTTGTTTTATGAGGTTCATCTTCACTATTATATTTATCATATATTTCATTAATATGTTTAGAAATAGCCTCATAATCTTTATACTGCTTATCTACTACACTTTTAAAATCACTACTATCAATCTTATCAATAATAAAATGTATTGCATCCATTCCCATGGTTGCGCCTTTATTTATTTCATCTAAAGCATTAATATTTTCTTTCATGTTCGCCTCCACTATTATAGTGTGAAATAAGTAAAATTCTATACATTGTTATTGACAAAATTTAAATTATTACTATAATAATCATGCAGAAAGGAAAACATTATGAAAATATTAAATAAAGAAGATAGTGTAAATAAACTTTATATTCAAAAAAATGACTTAATAATTATTAAAGAAAAATACAATACTATACCTGAACAATTGGATATGGTAATCAATAATGATGAGATAAATGAAAATAGTTTTGTCGAAATAACTGATAAAGGATTAATAGGATATATAAATTTATTTAAATGGATAATAGATTATAAACAATATCAAAATATAAATGTTAGTGAATATAATAATTTATATGAAAAATATATTCATGCATTATCAAGGATTAATCAAGAAATTTATTTCAAAACAAATTCAAGTGACTTACAAGAAGCATTAATTAGAAAAAAAATAATATCTAAGCAAATTAATGATATATATTTAATTCTACAAAATGTGTATACTAAAAAAAGATTAAATTTACCAGTAGTTGTTGATTTTGATAAGGAAGGATATAAAGTTACTGATAATAATGAGACTTATATAATTAAACAAACCCTTGATTCAAATACAATTATAGTTGAAAAAGAAAATAAAGGAATTATTAATTTAAATGATTATACAATAAGTATGTTTAATGCAATTATAAATAAAGGAAGGGAAAGTTTAAATACATATGATGAATATCAATTAACAATGAATGAAGATAATACAAGAGCTATTATAAATTTTAAACAAAGTAGTAAAGAAAAAGAATTAATAAAAGCAAAGTCAATTTAGGCTTTGCTTATTTTTTAGTTATTTTTTCTTTTACATTTTTAAAGAAGAAAGTTCTTACCATATCTACAAACTCTTTAAACATCATACTAGCTGTACTATCAACTTTAGATGTATCATTTAAAAGTTTAATAAACATTTTAGGATTATGTGCGATTTGCATAAGAGATGTAATACTATTCTTATTGAATACTTCAAATATTTCTTCAACAAATTTTTCTTTTTCTTCTTTATTATATTTTTCTAACCATTTATCCATTCTATTTTTTAAATCAATTGATGATTTTTTTAATTCATCATCTATTAAATCATTTTCATCTACTTGCCAGTTTAAAGCAAAATGAGAAAGTACCCCAACATAATTTGTCTTAATAACTCTATTGTTTGTTGAATAAAGCATTAAACCTACCACTGAGTTATTAGGAATAACGTGTATAAATCTATCTTCTATTTTTTTATATCTAGAACTATTTAATTGTTCTTCTAAAAGTCCTTGACCATCATAAGAGTAAATCTCTATGATTTTATTTCTTACTAAAAAATTAGAATACATAGCGGCAACGAGTGCGAGATTACCACCTTTAGAGTGACCACCTAATATTAATTTACAATCTTTAAATGTAAAATGAGCATTCATATAATTAATAGCACTTTTTTGGGATTTAACTGGAAATTTGTAACACATTTCAAAATCTTCTTTCCAACCAATTACTAAATCATCAGTTCCTTCAAACGACACATAAACAAGTTTTGGTTTAATCTCTATTGAAAGTGCCGAAAACTGTTCTACATCATTTATTATACTTTCATAATTGAATAGAAGTAAATCTTTATATCTAGCAGTTTTATACATTGCTTTAAGTAATTTTATACCGCCTTTTACTGCTAGTATTTTCTTTCCCTTATCATAATTATTAGAAAAAAATTCTTCTCCAGCTTCTTCTAATCTTATTTTAATAAAACTATTTTTAGCAACAATATGTTTAAAATCTACATACGATAAATTACTAAGTATTAATTTATCTACACCATTTAATGGTTTATCATCAAAAGTTTTATTACCATATTTTTCAATATAACTTATTAAATTCATAAATCACCATACTACATATTATTTTTATTTACAATTTTGGTGCAAGAAAGGAGATTTGAACTCCCACGAAATAATCACTACCCCCTCAAAGTAGCGCGTCTACCAGTTCCGCCATTCTTGCAAGTTATGGTGCTGGAAATAGGAATCGAACCTACGACCTTTTCATTACGAGTGAACTGCTCTACCGACTGAGCTATTCCAGCTTTTCAAACAAATAAAAAAATGGCTGCCCAAGAAGGATTCGAACCTACGCATAATGGAGTCAGAGTCCACCGCCTTACCGCTTGGCTATTGGGCAATATTTAAAACCAAATTAATTTTACCACAGTACCTACCTTAAGTCAATTGCATTTGACAAACACATGATTAAATTATATAATTTACACATAAAGTAGGAGGAAAATATGAATGATAATTTTATAAAAGTAAAAACGGAAAACGGAACTAATATTATACTTGAAATATTAGATATGGCAGATGATATATCTAATAATAAAACTTATATTCTATATAAACTAATTAATAATGAGGATATTTTTATTTCTAGATTAAATGAGAAAGAAAATAGTTTTTCAATAGAGACTATAGATGACAAAGATGAATTTGATGCTATTGAACAATTCTTTATCAATAAATTAGAAGAAAACTCTGGAGAAATGTCATTATGATAGGTAATATAGATTATGATAAATCAACAAAAATAATCCAAGCTTTTCTTAATAATAAAGAATTTACAGACAGAATAATGAAAGAATATTTAGTTGTAAACGATGCAAATAAAATGAGAGATTACCAAGTTTTTGTCGAGGCATATAATGCTTTTAAAAATAATAAGCCTACTCTTTCAAAGGAAGCTATTGCTTTAATTGAAAAAAATAAAGATGAATATATAAAGGTTATTGATGAAATAAATAATAAAAGTAAAACAACAACTAATCAAAATAGCGAAACTTATATTTTTAATGCAGAATCGTTTGATACTTCGAATTTTAATCCCAATTCATCTTCTAACACTTATACTGGTGTTGATGAACAGTCTATTCCAATTAATCTAAATAGTAATTCTAATGAACCTACTAATAATTCAAATGATAATCAAGATATTGATTATTATGATTACGAAAATGGCCATGTATATAGTAGTACTCACGCTAAAAAAGAAATTGAAAAACAAATACAAGATTTAGATAAAAATATTGCAGATATGGAAAATAGTATTCACTCATCAAAAGAAAAGCAAAGTAAAAATAATTTCTACATCTTACAAGAAATGAGAGCCAAAAAAGAAAATTTAGAAGAACAGTACAAAAGGATTAATGATTTATCTAAAAATTATAATGATAAATTAAGAACTAAGTTATTTGACAACATGATAAACCATTATCAAGATAAAATAGAGAAAAAAAATATTGCTATAAATAATGCGAAATTCGATTCAAATAAAGAAAGAATGAAATCAAAATTAGAAAAACTTAAAAATAAACAAGGCGAGATAAAAGACAAGCAAAGAAAAAGTATTGATAAAAAAATTTTTAAGATTTACAACAATGATCGTAGAAAAAATAAATTAAGGAATAAAACTAAAGCATTAGAAGAATATAAAAAATATAGAGATGAATTAATTAATGCGAAAAGGAATCAGTCTAGTATTGAAATTATTAATAAAATAACTAATAAAATATATGATATAAGAAATATTCCGCTTGAATTACAAATTGCAACAGTAAAAAGATTACAGAAAAAACAAGGCACTATTCAAGATACGTTTATGAAAAATAAAGCTAACAGATTTATGCAAACAACTAATAAATATCAAGCAAGGCATATGGCGGCTTGATATTTTTCATGCAAAAAGAACTATCGCTCTAGTTCTTCCTCAATTCTAATTAATTCATTATATTTGCAGATTCTATCAGTTCTAGACATAGAACCTGTTTTTATTTGTCCTAAATTAAGACCTACTGCAAGATGAGCAATTGTAGTATCTTCAGTCTCACCACTTCTATGAGAAATAATTGTTTTATAGTTATTAGTTTTAGCAAGTTCTATTGTTTCTAAAGTCTCTGTAATAGTACCTATTTGATTAACTTTAAGTAATATTGCATTACCAGCATGATTATCAATACCCTTTTGTAAACATTTCTTATTAGTTACAAATAAATCATCACCTACTAATTGAATCTTATCACCTAGTCTTTCGGTAATTAATCTAAATCCATCCCAGTCATTCTCATCAACTGGATCTTCGATAGAAATAATTGGATACTTATTTACTAACTCTTCATAATATTCAACAAGTTCTAAAGTAGTTAAACTTCTTCCTTCTCCAACTAGATTATACTTTCCTTCTTCATAGAATTCTGATGCTGCAACATCTATTCCAAGCATTACATCTTTACCAGGAATATATCCTGCTTTTTTTATTGCTTCCATGATTAGTTCAAAGCCTTCACTATTTGAATTTAAATCAGGAGCAAAGCCTCCTTCATCACCTACTCCAGTAGATAATCCTTTTTCATTTAATACTTTCTTTAAGTTATGAAATACTTCTGCGCCAATTCTTACTCTTTCTTTAATCGTATCTCTCTGTGGTATAATCATAAACTCTTGAAAATCTAATTTATTGTCTGCATGCGCACCACCATTAATAATATTCATCATAGGAACTGGTAAAGTAGTACCATCTCCTATATATTTATAAAGTGGTAAGCCTTTATATAAGGCTGCTGCTTTTAATACTGCCATAGAAACACCTAGTATTGCATTCGCACCTAACTTAGATTTAGTTTCTGTTCCATCTAATTTAATCATTGCATAATCAATTTCCTTTTGATTAAGACAGTCCATTCCTACAACTAAATCTTTTAGTTCATTATTAACATGTCCTACAGCGTTTAATACTCCTTTTCCCATGAAACGAGTGCCACCATCACGCATTTCTAATGCTTCACGCTCGCCAGTAGATGCGCCAGATGGAACAGATGCTCTACCAACAATACCACAATCTAGAATAACATCAACTTCAACAGTTGGATTTCCTCTTGAATCCAATATTTCTCTACCTATAATATTTTTAATAATACTTCCATTCATTTTATCAACCCTTTCACAATATAATTGTATCACTATAAAAATTATTAAACAAGTAAAAAACTATCTTTTCGATAGTTCTACAACCTTTCTCCATAATAAAGGTCCTACAATTCCATTGATATCAAAACCATAATCATCTTGTAATTTCATAACAGATTTTTCTGTTAATTCATCAAATACACCATTTACTCTAACTCCTGGTATTGATTTATCATATTTGCATATTGTAAGTAAAAATCTTTGAAACCTTCTTACGTCTTCTCCAGTTGTACCTCTAGTTAAAAAGTAGTCAGGATAAAGTTCATTAACATATTCTTGATACTCTTTAGGAAATGATTCTAATGTTTTACGATAAGCATTTTTTAATACAAGCCAGTCTCTATAAGTAAACACTCCAGTTACTGGAAGATTATATTTTTCTTGAAAAGCCTTAACCATACTAATAGTATTATTAGTATAAATTGAATTAGTTGGAAGTCTTGGTATATCTTTATCGAGAAAAGCAAGCGCATCTAGGAAGTAATGGATATATTCAACCTCAATACCTGTATCTCCATAACTTAACTCATCATCATAAAGAAAAGTTGCCTCTTGTTCCGTAAGACCTTCTGAATATAAATCAGATAACTTTTTAACACTTGTATAAATGTATTTAATCTTATACCATGTAGCTTTATCTACAACTCCCGTAACAGGTAGTGAAAAAATCTCTTGAAACTTCTTTACGGCATCTTCTGTATCC
>JAEEGL014875986.1_pt1 | contig 18879 bp, 17 predicted proteins | sample 9134231 | NCBI WGS metagenome assembly JAEEGL01 (sample SAMN16246548, study PRJNA631951) | gut metagenome | biome: gut microbiome; feature: rumen; material: fiber-attached | host: Bos | place: Iran: Karaj | collected 2018-10 | reverse complement strand
TGCTAAATCAAGTCTTGTCTCGCCTATCTTCCTATTTCGACCTGTAGTAATAATAATCAAATCACAATTTGAACAATCCGAATAATCTCCTGCTCGAACTGCAGACATTCCCATATAGGGTATTCCATGCTGTATGTCGAGTGCCTCCCCCATAGCCCTACTCTCTGTTCTGTTGATTAAGACTATTTCTCTAGCGAGATTACGAATTGTAAGTGCATACGCAATAGAGGCCCCTACATTTCCGGTGCCTACAATTGCAACCTTTCTATTGTGAATAGAAGTAGCGTCAACCATCAAGTATTGTAGTCTCCAGAAGAACAACACGTCTTCTCATCCAACTTCGTTCGAAGCTCCTTGAGCTTATCTATGACCGTTTCAGAGAAATCATTGTTAAACCATTCAATATTCGCTTTGATTAAATCTTCAGGAAAATCCCACCATCTTATCTTGAGCATTTCCTCAATCTTTTCATCTGGACAACGATGTCCTATTGTTTTTGCGGGAACACCAGCTACGATAGAATACGGATCGACGCTTTTTGTAACTACTGCTCCTGCAGCAATAACTGCTCCATCCCCGACAGTGACTCCCCGCAATATATGAGCACCAGCACCAATCCACACATCATTTCCAATTGTACACGGCTCTGCAAAGCGATCATATAGAGGTTCATCAACAAACCCATACATGTTAGCATACAGCATCGAATGAGCAGAAATTTTATGGAAGTCGTGTTCTCCACCGCCTATACTAACATTCCACGAAATAGAACAGAACTTCCCAATTGAGCTATGCCAAACTGACCCGTTTTTTTGAATATACGAATAATCATCAATTGAGGTTGAATACATAATTCCATTCGGATAAAGCCAGGAAAAAAAGCCAAATCTTGAGTCTTCAACTCGACATGAGTCGCTTACCAAGCACTTTTCTCCTAAAGAGCTATTACGAACAAAAGCGTTCTTAAAAATCCTCGTTCCTTCTCCGATCTCCGAGTTAATTATTGTTGCACTCTCATCGACGTAACCCATGCCTCTTTTACTCCAATCACAGTTTGGCACTGTCTGCAACAAGGTTATCTATGAATTGCTCACTTTTATGTATTATCATATCGTTACCTTGCGAATCAGACACTTTTATTGTATTTCTAATATAATCTATAACCGATCTCATCTCGATCGCATCGTCATATCCAAAATGGATAACACAGAAATTCTGAGCAAATCCATTTGTATGCGGTATAGTTGACCCTACCTTGTATTTCGGAAAGACCGCAAGAACATTTGGGTGCATTCTAAGAGTTTCAATTCCTTCAATGTTGGCAATCGTTCCAGGATTCGAGGCAACCCAAAACTCACAGACTTTTTTCTTATCTCTGGGAACATCTTTTAGTATCAAGGATGTAAATCCGTGTGCTATTCCTTTGCCAGTTAATGCATAATAAATATCCGCTGCTACAGTATTAATGCCGCACAGATAATCGATCCCAACTATAGAGAGGCTTCCATTTGGACGATAACCGACTTCGTTAAAGTAGTACTCGTTTCCATCATGGAAAACCTCCATCCAGATAAGTCCTTGATACAAGCCCAAATAGTTAAAGAGATCTCTTAGTTTACCTTCAAATCTAGAACGAAATTCTTCTGTATATAAGCTTGGTAGTACTCGAGCTCCAGCTACTGAACCAGCTCCAGGCTCAAATTGAACTGGATATTTATCTCCTAATGCGCACCACTCGATGTCTCCGTCGGTGATCTGGAAAAAAACATCCATTCCGTCATTATTGACGAGCTTCTCAATCAGAACTTCGCCTGTTGGAGACGCATTCATTGCAAATTGATATGCCGCCTGTAGCTCGTTTTCATCTTCACAAATCGTGATACCAACGCTCGCGCAGCCATCTGCCGGTTTTGTAATCACTGGGAACTCAACATCACATGGTTCATTGGGAGTCCATGCGTATCTCGGTGCTACAGGTATTCCAAATTGTATACAGAGAGATTTGAAACTCCTCTTATTCATTAACGCATCCCATTGACCAACCTTGCAATAATGGGGCATATCCAAATCATCCAAATATTGAATGGCATGACGAATAACTGTCTCGTTACTTCCAATATAGACACCATCAATGTGAGCATCCTTTATGAAACTCTTCATGGCTTCATGGTCTGTGGAATTAATGTTGTGATACTCTCCTAGTGTCGCAAGTGGAGAGCTAGGATCATTACCCACAGAAACTAGAGTGATTTCGTTTTCATAAGCAAAGGCCTTTATAATGTCAATCCAGGCGCTTCCGCCCAATACTAATAGGCGCTTACCTTTTAATTCTTGAAACATAACTATCCTCCTACTGGTCAGTTTTTCTTTCTATTGTATTCAGCCAGCACGAGGTGATCAACCGATGCTTCATTTACCCAAAGCCAAGGTTTGCTGAGTTCGTTTGCTTTGACACTCTTATTGTTCTTCAATGAGCCCTCGCCTCATTGCTACTTCCTCGGGATCACAAACCTTGGTCCCAGTCTGCTTCTGGACTATAGAAATGAAGTTAGATGCATTAAGGATATCCTCATTATTGCTAATCTCGAAATCGACAAATCCTTTGTCCAGGAGTTCAGCATGAAGTTGCTTTTTTTCGGTTAACTGTAAAAACAGATCATCAAAAGAGTCATAGTTACCACGCAGTTTTTTGATTCCTCCGTGAGAGTACATAAACGGCAATCTGCAATAATGGTACTTAGTTATTATATGATTTTCTTCTTTCTTTACTATTCTTTTCTCATCATTCATGAACACTTCTGATTCCGAGTCATTTCGCACAGTAAGCAAAGCGCTTATCTTTCCTTCGTTAAGCATCCCACGCCGAAGAAACCTAGTCAGATTCACCCCGTACAGAACACATGGGCCGTAAAGCACCATTACATTGCTGTTTGCAAAAAACTCACTATGTGCTCCTAATGCGGCAGAGGGCATTTCCTGATCTATTTCAAAGTATGACAGGTTGATGTTCAACCGTTCACCATCTCCAAACCGTTCTCTAAGGAAACACGTCTGATTGGATGACGCAAAAATGATAATATCCCGAACCCTAGCCAACAAGAAATACGAGAGAAGATAGTCCGCAAGGGGTTTATCGTAAATAACGGAGTCTACTGGAAAATCCGCATACAGAAGCCCTTTCCATGACTCCTCGTGAATAGCTACAGATCCTTCCAGTAGACTGTCAATATCCGTATCAAGGATAATCGAGAGTCGCCGAAGCAAGGAGACATCAGGGATACCTTTGCCGCGCTCCCAACGGGAAACAGCCTTATCACTGACCAAAAGCCGTTCAGCAAGCTCCAGCTGTGTGTAGCCTGCCCGTCTTCGAAGGAACTGTATGGCCTTCCCAACCTTCTCCGCATCCATTACTTCGTTCATCGTTCCATTACAACTAAACGCTCCGTTTACTTCATCTATTTCCATACATCTTCTGGTAGTAATTCTGGTACTCACCGCTTATGATTTCTTCCCACCAGTCACGGTTTTCGAGGTACCATTTTATAGTTTTCTTGATGCCAGCCTGGAACTTAGTCTCCGGTAGCCAGCCCAGTTCTTTATGGATCTTGCTGGGATCTATGGCATAGCGCATGTCATGACCTTTACGGTCAGTCACATAGGTAATCAAGCTCTCTGGCTTTCCTAACTCTTTGCAGATCAGCTTAACGATATCGATGTTGCGCATCTCGTTGTGACCGCCCACATTATAAACTTCTCCGATTCGACCCTTATGAATGATAAGGTCGATCGCCTTACAATGATCCTCCACGTAAAGCCAATCCCGCACATTGATGCCTTCGCCATAGACCGGAAGTGGCTTGTTAGCCAGGGCATTTGCGATCATCAACGGGATCAGCTTCTCTGGAAAGTGGTACGGGCCGTAGTTGTTGGAGCAGCGGCTGATGGTAACAGGAAGACCGAATGTGCGATGGTAGGCCAGAACCAGCAAGTCTGCCCCTGCTTTACTGCTGCTGTAAGGAGATGAAGTATGAATCGGTGTCTCTTCTGTGAAGAAAAGATCGGGACGGTCAAGAGGAAGATCCCCATACACTTCGTCTGTGCTCACTTGATGATACCGCTGAATACCATACTTCCTGCAGGCATCCATCATCACGCTTGTTCCGATGATATTGGTCTGAAGGAAGATGGAAGGATCTTCGATGGAGCGATCAACATGACTCTCAGCCGCAAAGTTGACCACAATATCTGGCTTCTCTTCCTCGAAGAGTTTATAAACTCCCTCTCTATCGCAGATATCCTGCTTCACAAACCGGAAATTTGGTTGGTTCATCACCGACTTCAGCGTGGACAGGTTTCCTGCATATGTGAGCTTATCCAGGCAAACAATCCTGTAATCCGGATGTGCCTCAAGCATATGGAAGATAAAGTTGCTTCCGATGAATCCGGCACCGCCGGTTACGATGATTGTCATTGTTGGTCTCCTTCTGCTAATGTAATAAGATATTGTCCATAATCGGTCATCTTTAAGGACTCGCCAAGTTCTCTTAACTGATCCGTAGAAATAAAACCGCGTCTCCAGGCAATTTCCTCAATGCATGACACATAAAAACCCTGACGATCCTGAACCGTTTCGACAAACTCAGCAGCTTTTAGCATTCCTTCCGGAGTACCCGTATCTAACCATGCAAAGCCGCGTTTAAGGAGATTTACTTTCAGTTCTCCCATTTCAAGATAGGCATTGTTAACAGCTGTTATCTCTATCTCACCTCGAGCAGACGGTTTCACATGCTTTGCAATCTCAACTACACGATTATCGTAAAAATACAGTCCGGGAACGGCATATTTTGATTTTGGCTTTGCTGGCTTCTCTTCAATGGAAACGACATTCCGATTTTTATCAAATTCTACAACTCCAAATGCTGTGGGATCCTTCACTGGATATCCGAAAATCGTCGCGCCCTTGTTCTCTTCAATGGCTTTCTTTAGTACAGTAGTCATATCTGATCCATAGAAAACATTATCTCCAAGGATCAGGCATACACTGTCATCACCAATGAATTCTTCTCCAAGGATGAATGCATCTGCAAGACCTCTTGGTGTATCCTGTACCTTGTACTCAAAACGCATTCCAAGTTGGGAACCATCACCAAGCAGCTTTTCATATACAGGAGTATCCTCTGGTGTTGAAATAATGAGTACTTCTCTAATGCTAGCAAGCATCAGCATCGAAAGTGGGTAGTAAATAAGCGGCTTATCGTAAATTGGCAGCAACTGTTTCGACACAGCTTTCGTCATAGGATAGAGGCGAGTACCTTTACCTCCAGCAAGGATGATTCCTTTCATGATGAGTCCTCCGTAATTATGTGGATACCTTATGCTTTAACGATATAGCAACCAGCCCTATTAGAACTATCTGTTGTTCTACCGATTAGATTAAAATGCTTATCATCAACGATCTTTAGAATACGTTCCGGTTCTTCGCGTTGCATCCGCCTAAACTCCTTCAGATCCTCTTCTGTCAAAATGAATCTAGATTCTGCTCGACATATCTCACACACAGGATTCAAGTCTGGCTCAATACCACAAGCTACTTGAATGACAGCGCGTACAAAATCAACTCCTGTGCTATACCGAACAAGGTCACTTCCAATCGCATCCCCACCCATTCTGGAACCAATCTCAATGATTTTTATACTTCCATTTTCATTGATTTTTATTTCCGAATGAGAAGCAGAGTTCTTTATTTCCAATGAATCCAACGCATGAGTAACAACTTTTACCACCTTTTGATAGGTCTCTTCGTTTACAGGGGCTGGCTCCAGATGTCCTGTTTCAATAAAATGAGGGGCACCTGTAGTGTATTTGAGAGTCATAGCAAGAATATGATGCTCTCCGTTATAAGAGATGCCCTCTACGCTATACTCCTGCCCTTCCGCAAATTCTTCGATTAGTGCTTTCTTTTCAAAGCCTGAATCGAGCGCAGCCTTTACAGCCTCCTCAAGCCCTTCTGGACTATTAAGTTTGAATATTCCCCGGCTTCCGCTTCGATCCGTCGGCTTTACAATTACAGGATAAGTCAATTGCAGAGCAGATAATACAGTATTCTCGTCAACAGGAATGCTTTTAGGGCTTGGATCCCCGCATCTTTCAAAGGCTTTCCGCATGAGATGTTTATTTGTGCTCATCCTTGTACATTCCATGCTATTCCCTGGCAATCCCAGTTGATTCGCCACATAGTTAACGGTATAATTTCCAAGGTCTGTAGCAATACTACATATACCGTTTATTCCAATTTCACGGCACTTTTCAGTTATCTGATCAACCTCAGTGATGCTTATGGGATAGAAATAATCCGCAGCTTCCTCACCAACATCATTTGCAGCCCAAGCAAAAACATGAGTTGTAAAACCCATTTCTTTTGCTTTTTCTATTAGAGGTAATTGAAGATAACTAGCCCCGATTATTGCAATGTTCTTTGTCACAGATTATACCTTCCTTACACTCTCAACATTCTCAATAAGCTTATCAAACAACTCTCTATACTTCCGTTCCCCTGCTTCTAAACCATATCGGTTCAGAGCATATTGGTAACAAGCCATGATGCTTTCTGAGGTTTTCTTTTTAACATTCTTAATAGCCTCAGACAATGCATCTACATCAAACGGTTCAACAAAAGTTCCAAATTCTTCTGAAGCTACATAAGGGACACCCGATACATTGAAGCCGATGATGGGCGTCCCACACCCTAATGCATTTAAACAAGCATTTGGCTGAGCATCTGCAATGCTTGTGCACACATAAGCATCTGCAAGTGATAATAATTCTGAGAGTCTATTCTGATCGCTTACGTAAGGTATCGGGATCATATTGGGAGGACAGATATTTTGATCGTCTTCAAACCCAACATGAATGAAGGTAATATCTTCACAATCAATGCATTTTCTTGCAGCCTCATGGAAATACTTAGCGCCTTTATAAGTTGTGCTGAACGCAGCGCACAGGATAACTACTCTCTGATTCTCTTTGATTCCAAGCTCCTTTCGAATAGCACTTGATTCTCTAGGATAATAAATATGTTCAATATCAACCGTTGCGTCTTTTTCAAAGAATTCCTTATCCTTAAGTAACCAAGAGTTTTTTGCTTTATCTATTACATACGGAGCAGAGCCAAAGGTTATTGTGCTAAAATCTCTATACGCCTTCTCTTTTTGCTTAAAAATCAAATGCGAATTATCAAAGAATAAGCTTTTGGGGGATTCCTTCTTTTGAGGGCAATTATGGCATCCATTTTGGGTCTTGTATTTATCGCAGTCATATGAATAGCAGCATTTTCCAAGGAACGGATATTCATCTGCCATTCCATAGAATGTCCAAGATGCTTTCTTTCTACAATATTCTAACAGTCTAAACTCGTTGACAAAACCGCCATGAAGGCAATATAGCCAAATGATATCGGGCTTATACTCATCTAACTTCTTGAAGAGATTATTGGTTTGTAAATTGGCAAGAGATGCTGCTAAACCAGTTACTCCGGAAATAACGTGATCTATTTTAAACATCAAGCTATTACCAAAATAGACAAACTCATCTGGATCATTTTTATTCTCTTCGCTCCAAACCCCATAGAAAACCTTTACGTCAAACCCATAGCTTTTGAGTTTATTATAAATGGTAACGGTGTTCTTCCCTGTGCTTTTTGAGCCGCAAAGCACATTAATCATTGCTACCTTCATTGTGAAACCTCTTCAAGGTATAATCTCAACTTCTGAGATAATCTTTAGCTGATTCTATTACCTTTTGACAATCATCTCTTAGCAGGCCATAGTACATCGGCAGACGAACAAGCCTGTCGCTTTCTTTAGTTGTGTACTGATCCTCCCCGTCAAACCGCCCGAATTTCAAACCGGCAGGGGCAGAATGAAGCGGAACGTAGTGGAACACACACCCGACCCCATTCTGCTTCATATTCTTAATAAATGCTGTTCTGTCTTCGAGATCCTTCAGTTTGATATAAAACATATGAGCATTGTGCTCACACTCTTCAGGGATCTTCTGAAGCTCGATTCTTCCCTCATCCGCAAATGGTTTAAATGCCTTATAATATGCATTCCATGTATCCATACGATTCTGGGTAATCTCGTCGGCTCTAAGAAGCTGCGCCCACAGATAAGCGGCATTCATTTCAGAGGGAAGATAGCTATCGCCACGATCCACCCATGTGTACTTATCAACTTGTCCGCGGAAGAACCGTGCTCTGTTCGTACCTTTCTCACGGAGTATCTCTGCGCGGTCATTGTACTTCGGATTATTAATCACAAGAGCACCGCCTTCGCCCATGGAGAAGTTTTTTGTCTCGTGGAAGGAATAGCATCCCATGTCTGCGATTGTGCCGAGGTACTTCCCTTTATAAGTACTCATCACGCCTTGAGCAGCATCTTCAATAACAATCAAATTATGGCGGTGTGCAATCTCCATGATGGTATCCATCTCGCAAGCAACACCTGCATAATGCATCACCATAATGACTTTTGTCTTCTCAGTAATCGCCGCTTCAATCTTCTTCTCGTCAATATTCATTGTATCAGGACGAATATCGACAAACACCAACTTCGCCCCCACCAAAACCGCCGCTGTCGCAGTCGATGAGAAGGTGTAAGACGGAAGAATGACCTCATCCCCCGGTTGGAGGTCACAAAGAAGCATAGCCATATCAAGAGCAGTTGTACCACTAGTGGTCAACAAAACCTTCTGAGCGTTAAATCTCTCCTCCATCCAGGCGTGGCACTTCTTAGTAAATTGACCATCTCCACAAATCTTATGAGAATCAATTGCCTGCTTCACATACTCGTACTCATCGCCAACAAGAGGCGGGACATTAAAGTTAATCATAGTTGAGTCTCCTTTACCTTTTTAATACTGAGAGGACATCTTTGCGCATAAACAAAAGGACACCGATAACAGCACCCACAACTAAGATTCCACCTCTGATAATGAGAGAAATCCAACCAGTGCTAGAGATTGCGACGTTTCCTATCAAGCCGAATACTACAGCAATAATGGCAACTGGGAATGATTTGATAAAAACATCCCTAATAACAATCCACATATTGATGTTTAGGACACGATGGAAAAGTACGTATGTCAAAATAGATCTGGCTAATGTCGCAACCATTATTGAAATACACGCTCCGTTAGCTCCCCAAAGCTTTGCAGTAATGAAGCAGAGCCCAATATTAACAATTCCGCAACAAAGGTTAATTAATCCTGTATACTTAACCTTGTTTTTTACCATAATGGCAGTATTCAGAACCTCCATGGAATTATAGAAAATCGATGGGAAAACGACTATCAACAACCCCATATGAACTTCATCATATCCAGAGCCAGCCCAAAGGCGTAAGAAATCCCCACCGAGAAAAACTAAGCCAATGAAAATGATGATGTTGATTCCGTATATGAGCTTACCTACTTTGACAACCAATTTCAGAAGATTGTCCTCGAAATTATCCTGTGTGTATATTCTGGAAATAGTAGGCATAAACATGCCGCTAAACGCAGTTGATATAAGATATAAATAGTTTTCAATTGTTAATACAACACTAAAATGCGCTGCTTCTGTCGTATTAGAAACAATTCCCAGTATTGAAGGCACCACAGTGAAAATCAATCTATGTGACACCGCCATTACTGTAATCCACAAAGAAAACTGAACAATCTCTTTCACTAAACCTATATCAAAATTTAGAACAGACAAATGTGCGGTTGTATACTTTCTGATTATAAAAGCCTTATAGGCAACAGTAATTAACGCGGCGACAGCATGGACAATTACTAATGCATATAGCCCCAAATTCATAAGGAGCGTAATAGTTATTGTCGCCACCATGAAAACTTTGCTGATAATATCAGCAAGTTTAATATGCACATATTTCTCATACGAAGTAAGTATTCCGTTAAATATTTGAAACGGAAAGCAAAAAACGCTTGAGAATGATGTTATGATAAATATGACTCTTAACTGTTCTATTTCAGTTGGTGTAAGCGCCTTATAAATATTGTTGATGGAGAAAAATACAGCAGAAAGAATAATTAGGATTACAGCGTCGATATACAGATAGAGGCGAAAAATCGTCCCCATCGCCCGGTCCTCGTTTTCTTTATCCCCAACCACATGATACTTGGATACAAAACGTGAAGCAGCTGATCCGAGTCCAAAATCGAGCAGGAAAAAACCAATCAACGAGGAACTTATTGTATATAAACCATACTGGCTGTTTCCAAGGCTTCTAATGATGAAAGGCGTAAACAAGATGCCAATTAGCGAATTAAGAAAAACAGCCAAGTAAGAAATAACTGTTGTGGTTTTTGTATTATTCAATCGAATCATGCTAGCATTACCTTTCTCTAATTGCGGTCAACTATTCTGCCAAAATCCTACATACGGATACAATTGCATGATGTCAGAGCCATGGTACATGTTAAATATAAAGTATATACCAAACATAACACACATCGCCAAGGCAGTAATATACGAGATTTGTTTATACTGCTGTTTTGATCTTGTAATGATTTTCGGCATAGTCAATGGAACAAATATCAAATAATAATAATTCAACCTCATAGCTATGCTATTTACAGGGGCAAAGCATTGTAGACATACTGAAAGAAAAAGCAGATTTCTAAGACCTATAGTATCGTCGTCTATCTTATTAGGATCAGGCACAACAATTGCAAAAATAGAGAACACAAATAGCATTAGAATAATGGAATATGCCCCGGTAGAGGATGTAACACCGTAGCGTGAGAAATATCTTTCACCCATTAATGGTGCCAGAGCTGAATAAATCCTGTTATTTAGTATCAAAGTAATGGCCATAATGGGAACGACAAAATATAACCAATTCTTTGTAATCTTAGCGCGATATATCGGATACATTAAAAACAGCATTACTGCTGACTGGTGAAATAGCATTGCTACAAGACACGACACAATAAAAGGGATTACTCTTCTTTTTTTGCAAAAAACAAAAGCCATTGAACCAATCGAAACAGATAGCGCTTGTCGCAAACCCGAGAAAAACAGGCTGAATGGGGCAACTATCAAAAATAAAACAACTGATAGGTATGGGATTTCACTTTCTTCTTTGTAGAGTTTCCACAATGGTAATATACACATGATCGCGATAACAGTAAGATAAAACTGAAAATCTTTTGATAATAGTGATATGGCTTTTCCCAACAAAGTAAAAGCGACTTCAATATCTCCAGAACGCAATATATCTTTAAATGAATACATCATATCATGGTTAAAATAATACAAATAATTCCGAGTATCGCTACCACAACTTAATCCTCTTAAACTAAGCATAACTAAAAAAATGGAAAAAAACAGCCCTATTACAATTTTTTGCTCTCTCGTGTTTGATTTATTGCAAAAGGATATTGTTCCACGCTGTGCAAATATATATATATTATAAAATAGTGGTGCTAGCAAAAGAATAAAGTATGGTATCACTTCACTTCTCCTATTCTCGACTTGGCTTATTCATCACACTAATAAAATCATTGTGCAATTTCTTTCTTACTGCATTTACATCGTGATGTTGAATAGCATATTCTCTAGTGGCATTGGCTCTACTAAGAAAAGTATCTTTTTGCTCGATGAGATTACTTAACTCTCGATAAATATCACTGTTATTATCAATCGTTATTGCACCGTCAACCTTTCTTATATATTCGATAGAAGCAATACCCGAAGGGCCTATGCCCACTACTACGCTACCACTTTGAAGGCAATCTATAATCTTTGTGGAAAAAGAGTACTTAACAGCCTTCATCCTATCCTCCTCAAAGGATTCCACATGGAGTACAATATCTGCTTCGTTTAGTATAGTTTTAATTTCGTCATAGGGACGAACACCCATGTAATAAGCATTTATATTGTCAAACCACTGTCTTTTTTCATCCTCATCAATTGGAGTATTAGAATAGACTTCCAATACAGCCTTAACTCCCAATTCATTGATTTTGGCCAAAGACTTTGCTATCTCTATAAGCGTTTCTTTTCTCCCATAAAGTAGATTGCCAGCGTAAACCAACCGAAGAATATCGTTGTTTTCCTTTTTTACTGGTTTTTCAAAAGTGCATCCTTTATAAAGTGGCGTCACTTCTTTTCCGTAAATGCTTCTATACTTTTCACACATTTCATCAGAAGCACCATACAGTTTATCTGCTACATCAAAGCAATAATCAATTCCTTTTTTTAAATAACCTCTTCTATACCAGGCATGGTTTTCATACTCGGCCTGTGGATCGTCAGCAATATAAAGAATCACTTTAACATCCGGATATGATTGCTTGATGTGCTGTATTGCAGGCTCAAGAATATAGGAGTTTGTAGCAAACGCAAATATAACATCTGGATTTGCCACGCCAACAAATCTATCAAAAGAACTGTTAATCCATTTTTTTGATAGCCATACCTTCTCCATACCCCAGTAAACAATTTCTTTCTTGTTTCTATGAAGTTTGGCTATCTGTGACTGTTCCTTTTCTGTCTTTTCATTTGAATCCTCAAATATGAGTTCAGAGGCATTAAACATTGTCCCTGTTTGTCTACCTAATAAGCTTCCTTTAAGAATTTCAATCGCAGATACATGATAATATGTATCCACAATTTTAGTATTTGGTTTCTGCTGGCGAGCATAGAAATGAAAGAATTGCGCTTCTTCCCAACCGTCAAACCAGTTTGTTAATGTATTGCCAAATGAGTTTACAGTATTCCATGACGCTTGGGAAAATACTAAAACCCGCATTTTACGCATTCCTCCTTTTCTTATATATTACACGTTGGAATATCCTTAAGATTATGCTCGGTATCCATTATTATTGCATGGTGTTTCAACACTCGTTCTTCTATAGGTGGCAGTTCCATATAGTTCCCATAATCAATGCGCAGTACTTTGTCCGCGTCTCTTACGCACAGGTATTTACGTTTAGCAAAATCAACATAGCTCAACTCATCAAACATATCTGCGGGATATTGTCTATATGCCCATTCCATTGTATTTGGAAAAAAATAATCCTGTTCACTTAAGCTATTCCATTTCTTGATAAGCTTTCCAGTACTTACGAATAGTTTTTTCTTTACACCTTGAGGTAATCTTAGAAATATTCCCTCAATCATATTCTGTATGCCAGATGATCTACTTTTAAAATTTCGTGAATACAATAAATTTATGGCTACTGCAAGTAATTGTATTTTCCTCATTATTTTATTGGGTGCGACTCTATCTCCCGGGAAAACATCAATAAATATCCCTGTATGATATGTCACGTTTTTTTCCCATTCATTATGTATAAATGTAGTATTGTCTTTTCTTATTTTTGTAAAATTCTGTGTAAAGTCCCAATTGGTAAACTTATTCTGTAGTATATACCCCTTAGGTCTTTCTATTTTCCATACCTCAATTAGTCGTTCATAATCCTCTCGTGGCATAATAATATCCACGTCATCATCCCATGGGATGAAACCTTTATGGCGAATCGCCCCAAGCATTGTTCCATAAGCAACAGAATATTTAAGCCCATTCTTTCTGCAGATTTCATCAACTGTACTTAATATATCCAATTCTGCATCCCATACTTTTTTTAGGCTGCTATTCTTCTCTGTGTTTTCCATCTCTACACTCCTTGAAAGTGCAATCAGATAGGATGTGTTTAAAGTGTCACTTCATAAATAAAGTCCAGTTTTAAACATATCTTATCTATATATTGATCCATATTTAATCATGGCCTCTGATATTAATATCTAACTCTACTTATCTATTTTTTACGACTTCATATCCATCTTGCAAATGGATTATTCACCTCAGAACAAATGCTTTATTGTTTCTGCAACTACCTTTTTCTTGTCAAACACATCCTCCATGTGCTTGCGGCCTTTCAATCCCATTTGTTTTCTTTCTTCAAAGCTCAAACCATACATTGTTTTCATAGTCTTATATAAACTATCAACACTTTTTGGTTCACATAGCAGGCCACTTCCATATACTACGGCCTCTTTGCACCCTGGGATATTAGATGTAATAATCGGACGTCCAGAAGAAGCACACTCCAAATTTGTATTTGCCATCCCCTCATGGTAGGAAGGAAGGACAAAACAATGCGCCTTTGCTATGAATGGCCTTACATCCGATTGAAAACCATAGTATTCCAGCCATCCATCATCAACATACTGCTTTATCTGCTGTTCATATCCCTCTTCATATCTTCCCAGCACCATCAATTTACAGTTACATCCATCATCTCGCATTTTTTCCATGGCAGAAAAAAGTTCATTGATGCCTTTTTCTTTCATGATTCTTCCAACAAACAGATACTTAAAACTTGCTTCATCACAAGGATATTCCGATAACGTAAAATGATCTATGTTCACTCCTGCGCCATTAAGAACTTCTGATTTAGACCTATCAATGATTTTCTCCTGCACAAAAGTTTCTCTATTATCAGAATTCTCAAAGAATACAACTTTGGCTTTCTTAAGAGCAGCTTTATACATTGCAATAACGATTTTTTTCAAGAATCCATCATTTTCAAATGCAGTGCCTAATCCAGTAATATTTACAGCATACGGAACCTTAAGAAGTCTGCAAGCAAATCCTCCGTATATATTGGGCTTTATAGTGTAAGTAATTACTAAGTCAGGCTTTTCCCTTCTTACCAATCTTCTATACTTAACAAAAAGCAAAAAGTCCTTTATTGGGTTTATTCCTCTTCTATCAAAGCTAGTTTCAATTATTTCACAGCCGATTTCTTTAAGTTCGGGTTCTCTCCCAGCACTAGGAGAAGATACTATAATATTGTTTCCGCGTTCAATGAGCTCACGAATCAGCTCTCTTCGAAACTCATAAACTCCGCTGCTGCTGTTCGCTAAGATCAATATTTTACTCATTTTAGTATCTCCCGCAGCTCATTGTTTGTTTTTATCATATCTATAAGTATTCCACACACCATCACTGACAAGTTTATATTTTTTTAGCAATCCAACTTCATTTGCATGTCCAATCAAATGGAAACCGGTATTCATAAAACTCTTTTTTGATGGCTCGTTTGTAGGTAAAACAAAACTATAAGCGCTTTTGAAATCACACTTCTCCAGAACAAATTTCAGCAGATTGGTGGCACAGTGTTTCCCCCTTGAATCCGGCGCAGTCCAAATTGGCCCAATTATAATATCATTCTTATCGCCGCTTTCAATAATACGTTTGCCTGAATGTGTGACCACGACATGGCCTCGAACAGATTCATCCTCAACTGCATAATAGACCGTGTAATCGTATAACAATCTAGTGATAAGCATCCTGCATTTGTGGACTATTCCATTCCAGTAATCTGGTCTATTCTTTCTGTTATACCCTTCCCAATAATGACAGATAAGGGTTGGAGAAAACTCATATATATCAATTGACCCGAAAGTATGAACCTTCTTCAATCTTTTATCGGCTTTCATTATTGTCATCCCATCTTCACGATTTTTATCTCGTTATACTTCATCATATAGATGCCTTCATCATAGGCACCGATATTTTTCTTGTTTACAATACCCTGCAGATTGTTCAGAATCAGTTTCATATGATCGCAGCCAGACTCATAAGCATGTGGATACCCGCCCCCAAATCGAGGATTCACTTCGCTGATGTAATAGGTTCCGTTGATCTCAAAGATATCGATGTCAATCTGCCCGCGATAGCCCGCTTCATTCACGAACTTCTCAATCAACGCAAAAAGCTCTATATCCTTAAAGCTGACCGCCTTGTCCGTCTCACCAGCCCGCATCTTGATCTTCTTCTTTGTGAAGATAGAAACCACTTCTCCGCTGATAAGATCAATATACACATCCGCGCCGATTTCCTGACCATCCAGGAACTCCTGAATCATGAGATCGTCTTCATGAGCAAAGAGAAGATCAACAGTTTCTTTGTCATACACCTTTGAGATGCTGATGGAAGCAGATCCTCTATAGGGCTTCACAAAGACAGGATAGGAAACCTTGCCAGCATCCACAGCCTTATAGAACTCTTCTTTATCCATCCAGGAACGAGCACAGTTATAGCCGTGAGCCTTTAACCACTCATACATCTGCATTTTGTCCAAGGCCATCTCACAGAGGTCATAGGATGAGCCGACAAAAGTCACCCCAAGAGCTTTAAATTTCTCTTCATTAGCTGCAAGTAAACTCAGTTCTGGATCAATGAGACTAATTACTCCATTGATCTGTTCTTTTTTGCAGATGTCAAGGATGATGTCAATATAGCCTGGTTCCGTAATCAGCGGTACAATATAATACTTATCGGCATCGTAAATAGCAGGCCCAAGAGCATTTGCATCTGTGGCCACAACGGTACCAACCCCATCAAATGTTTTCTTAAAGTACTGCACGATTTTATTCCGCGTGCCAGCGGCAAGAATCAGAAAGTTCATTTGTTACCTCTTTGAGCTTGCTCAGCCTGTTCTCTTCTTTGTTCAGCAAAATTTGGTTCTACAGCTCTTGTGTTTTCTGCTACGTCTTCGTGAACTAATACTTTTTTAATCGATAAGAAGAATATTTTAAGATCAAACAAGAATGAAATATGATCAACGTAATATACGTCGGTTTCAAATCGATGATCCCAATCGAGATTATTTCTGCCGTTTACCTGTGCCCAACCTGTAAGCCCTGGCCTTACGTCATGACGTCTGTGTTCCTTATCTGTATACCAAGGTAAATACTCAATAAGCAGGGGTCTTGGACCAATTATACTCATGTGTCCGATGAGGATATTGAAAAGCTCAGGAAGCTCATCTAGCGATGTTGAGCGAAGGAACCTGCCGTACTTATTCAATCGTACCTCATCAGGCAGCAAGTTCCCTTCTTTATCTTTCTCATTGCTCATTGTTCTGAACTTTATGAGTTTAAATATCTTTTCATGCCAGCCCGGACGTGCCTGTGTGAAGAAGGGATTACCTTTCATCTTATAAGCACCAACAGCTGTCAAGATAAGAAAAAGGGGAGAAAGAATAATAATCGCCCCTGTTGACAGGAAGGCATCTAGAAAACGCTTGATACAACGCGCATAAATGCCATTCATTTTATTCTTAGCAATATCTAGCACTGCGGCTATCGCACCGACTACCGCTGCAATAGCCACAATCCAGAAGATAATATCTAGAAATATCATCTATTCACCTGTTCTCTACCTGTTTATATACCCTATCCGCTGTGACTACCTAATATATGCTCAACCAATAGCTATATGACTACCTCAGTCATGCCCAGTCGATGCCTTATTTTCTATCTACGCACCTAATTGATGCTCAGCCGACATGGTTTTTCTCTATCTACATACCTGATGCATGCGGAGCAGATATGTATTTACGGTGCCCAGTCACGCTCTGCCGATACGGCTTCAAGCCGGTATCTTCTTATCTACAACCCTCATCCACATTCAACCGACATGGCCTGACATCACCGAAAACACCTATGAATGATGTCGATAATCCTATCTTGCTGCTCTTCCGTCATCTTATTATCGCTGGGCAAACAGAGCCCGCGTCTGAAAATATCGGCTCCTACGTCGATTCCAGAGCCCTTTATGTAAGCATTTGTGCGGCCTCTACCGTTGCCTTCGACCGTAACAAACGGGTTCGTCCTATATATCGGTTGCATATGCATGGGCTTCCAGATCGGGCGGCCTTCGGCGTTGAAGGCGGCGAGAGCGTCGAGGATCTCATGGGGAGAGCTCTTGCCGGGCTCGGTGGTGTAGAGGTAGTCCTGTTCGCCGCGGACCATAGGCGCCATGGCGTCCTCGTCGATGATCAGGCAGGACAGCCAGTGGTTCGGCTGCGACTTGTCCGAATCAAAAGGATTCATCTTGACCGGCAGATCGGCAAGACCGGCTTTGTAGCGCTCGTAGATCGCCTTTTTCTGAGCGATATGCTCTTCGAGATAGGGGAGCTGTCCGCGGACGACGCCGGCAACGATGTTGCTCATGCGGTAGTTATAGCCGATCTCCTCATGCTGATACCACGGCGCGGCTTCGCGGCTCTGGGTGGACCACTTGCGAACCTTGTTGGTGTCCTCGACGCTGTTCGTCAGGAACATGCCGCCTGCGCTGCCGGTGATGATCTTGTTGCCGTTGAAGCTGATGCAGTTATAGGTGCCGAGCGTACCGGTTTCGACCCACTCGCCGTTCAGCCTGTACTTTGCGCCGAGGGATTCCGCTGCGTCCTCCACGATCAAAGCGTCATGCTCTGCTGCGATACGCTTGATCTCTTCCATCTTGCCGGGCGTGCCGTAGAGGTGGGCAACGATGATCAAGCGAACTTCCGGATATAACTCAAATGCCTTCTCCAAAGCGACGGGATCCATGTTCCATGTATCCCGCTCCGTGTCGATAAAGACCGCTTCGCCGTCTTCGTAGGCGACCGGATTGATGGAAGCGTCGAACGTCATGTCAGAACAGAACACGCGATGCCCCTGCAGCGTTCCCTGATTCGGGCGCGCATGCCCGTAGAGCCGCTCTCCGGCGAGCTTGGTGGCAAGATGCAGCGCGGCGGTTCCGCAGGAAAGAGCGACCGCATACTTGACGCCGATGCGCTCTGCGACCTGCTTCTCCACTTCGTTGATGTTTGCGCCGACGGTGGACACCCAGTTGGTCAGGATCGCGTCATCCACCCAATGTTGTTCAGAACCGTGATGCATAGTCGGTGAGCTCAACCACACTTTTGATGCTAGGGGCAACACTCCCGCAAATCGAGGATCTTCTAAAAACTTGTTCATCAATTACCTCTCAAATTGTAAATGGCACATTCTATATCTTGACAAGCGGTCTCGCTTGT
>JAEEGL014801007.1_pt1 | contig 18879 bp, 16 predicted proteins | sample 9134231 | NCBI WGS metagenome assembly JAEEGL01 (sample SAMN16246548, study PRJNA631951) | gut metagenome | biome: gut microbiome; feature: rumen; material: fiber-attached | host: Bos | place: Iran: Karaj | collected 2018-10 | reverse complement strand
AGAATAGGCTTTTTTTCATGTGTGGCTCGTGGAGATGTAGGAGGAAAATATTGATGGTTGGAAAAATTAACATGATCCCGTTTGATATGAATTATTTTGTAGAAGGGCTGCAGGGAAGCGGTAAAAGCACTCTTGTAAGGAAATTGGTGAAGAAATATCCGGGATATAAGGCAAAATGCGAGGGGGATTATTCTCCGATAGAGCTTGCATGGTGCGCTTATGTGGACAATGAGACATATAGCGGCATTCTTGAAAAGTACAGTGACATCCGTAGTGAGATTGAGGATAAGAGTTTTATGGAAGATGATCACAGAATTATTTGCTACACGAAGATTATTACAGACATCCCCGGCTTCCACAAAGATCTGGAAAAGTATGAAATATACAATGGCAATTTGGATTCCGATCACTTTAAAGAGATTGTTTTGAGAAGACTCCGCAATTGGAATGATGACAGCAATATTTTTGAATGTTCCCTATTTCAAAACATAATAGAAGATATGATTCTTTTCCAAAAAAAGACAGACTCACAGATAGTTGATTTTTACAGGGAAGTAAAGAAAACTCTTTCCGGAAAGGAGTATCAGATATTGTATCTCCAAACCGAAGATATAGCATCGAACATTGATGTTATAAGAAAAGAGCGGTCTGATGATAAGGGGAATGAGCTGTGGTTTCCATTGATGACCCAGTATTTCGACAATTCCCCCTTTGCTAAAGAAAGGCGTGTGTCAGGAACGGATGCTTTGCTTAAACATTTCAGGCATAGGCAGGAACTGGAACTTAGAATATGCAATGAGGTGTTTGTCGGACACTATACACTGCTGAGGTCGAAAGACTATAATATATGAATAAGGATTTTAGGGGCAACCTAGGGGCGAGTATGTGGTATAATTTCGGTACGTACCATTGATTTGTGTAGGTGGATTCATGAAAAGACTGGTTCTTAACGGATCACCCCAAAAGAAGGAGTAGATTTTGGAGGTAGAGTAATTACTATGCTACAAGAAAGAATAAGCATTAAAATGAAAGGCTCTGAAGAATATGCAGCTCTTTATACATATATCCAGGACTATTCGGTCAATCTTGGAGTGGAGAAAAGACCGATGGTTATCATCTGTCCCGGAGGCGGCTATGACCATACGTCTGACAGGGAGGCAGAACCTCTTGCGCTGACATTCTGCGCCATGGGACTGCATGCGGCGGTGTTAAGATATTCGGTTGGCCCCTCAGAGTTCCCCATAGCATTATCAGAGCTTGCGATAGCCGTCTCGGTTGTCAGAAAGAATGCAGATAAATGGCATGTTGATGAGGATAAGATCCTTGTTCAGGGCTCATCCGCAGGCGGACATCTGGCTGGATGTCTCGGGTGCTTCTGGGACAAAAGTTTTTTGACAAATCTTCTTACCGAAACGGTTGGAACCGAAATCACTAAAGAAGATGTCAAACCCAATGGAATGATCCTAAACTATCCGGTTATATCTGCCGGGACTTTCGGACATGCGGGATCCAGGGAAAAGATCATGGGGAAACTTAAGACTGCAGATCTTTTTTCGGAAGAAAAGGGAGTCCCCATAGATGAATTCCTGTCACTTGAAAATCAGGTTACGGAAAATGTACCACCGTGTTTTATTTGGGCAACTTTCGAAGATCAGACCGTACCGGTGGAAAACTCTTTGTTATTGTCAAGCGCTTTAAGAAAAGTCGGAGTATCCACGGAACTTCACATTTATGCTCACGGCTGCCATGGTTTGGGACTGGCAACCGCGTTAACAGCGGGGAATGTGGGAAAAGAGATTTATCCCGAAGTAAATACATGGGTTAATCTTGTTAAAAACTGGATTGAGGGAAATTTCCCATTGACGTTGAAGTATGAACGCTGATCAGATGTAATTAAGGAGACAGATAATATGTTTTTTTTGATAAAGGAAACACTTGAAGAAGTTGATATGGACAAGTGGCTTGGCGCCAAGGAGCAATATGTTTCCGTACTTTCTTTGGAAGAGTGGAGAAAGCTCAAGGATAATTTCAATATGGGAATCGATATGGAACCGGACTTTACGGAAATCTATACCACAAAAGCCGAAGTGAACTATGATTCCCTTACAGGTTCTTTTTCTATTCCCGACAGAAATGATCTTTCCGGTGAGGACAGTAAATTCGCCTTTGCACTGGACGAAAAAGGAATCGTATTTATTGATGATTCCGGCGTTGCTTTAAAACTTATAAGAAGTATAAAGCACACGAAAAAATGGAAATTCCCTTCCCTTGAAAGATTTCTTTATGATTTTCTTGACCAGATCGTAAAGGATGATCTCAGGATAATGGAAAAATATGAGGATGAGCTTGATTCAATGGAACAGGCGCTTCTCATGGAAGATAAAAAAATCCCTTCCGGACGTGAAAGTGAGATCCGCAACGATATCCGTTATTTAAGAATACATTATGAACAACTGATAGACTTTGGACAGGAGCTGGAGGAGAACGAGAACAATTTCTTCTCCACAGAGAACCTGAGATATTTCAGATCCTTTTTAAATCGTATGGCAAGGCTTCATGACACATCAACATCCTTGCGCGATTACTGTCTGCAGATCTGGGATCTTCACAAAGCGCATCTTGATATCAAGCAGAACAGGATCATGACTGTGCTCACTGTTGTCACCACGATATTCATGCCTCTTACTCTTATTGCAGGATGGTACGGTATGAACTTTAAGTATATGCCGGAGCTTGAGTGGAAATGGGGATATCCGGTGGTTATTGGTGTGTGTCTTTTGATCGTAATATGCAGCTTGATATTTTTCCGAAAGAAGAAATGGTTATAGAACAAGGCAAAACAAAACGTTTAGGATAAAACAATGAAGATTTATGTTGATTTTGACGATTGTTTATGTGAAACAGCCAGGGCTTTTTCGGAACTGGCTGTAGAAATGTTTGGAAAGAATGTTCCCTATGAGAAAATAAGATTCTTTGATCTGGATAAAACTTTCGAATTGGATGAAGAACAGTTTGAGCAATTCATGAAGAAAGGTCACGAACCGGAGGTGCTGCTTTCCTATGAGGAAACGCCGGGAGCATCCGAAACGATCAACGAATGGATTCGTGCAGGATATGAGGTGTCGATAATAACGGGTCGCCCGTTTAGCTCTTATGAGCCGTCGCGAATATGGCTGGATAATCATGGACTTAAGGACGTAAAGTTATATTGTTTAAACAAATATGGCAGAGATTCTTTTGCCCAAAACAGTGATTTTAGTCTGGAACTTGAAGATTATTATAAGATGCGTTTTAATTACGCCGTAGAGGATTCTCCGAAGGCATTTAGATTTTTCGATCATTTGCCGGACCTGAAGGTTATGGTTTTTGACAGACCCTGGAACAGAGAGTGCACATTTCCAAATGATAACTACAAAAGATGCGCGAGCTGGGATGCTATAAGAAAAGGTATAATTCAATAATATAAAAGTGTGGTATAATAACCTTTATATCAAAAGAGGCTTTCAAGTAAGAACGTCAAGCCAAAGGAGATATAAATGAGTATAGCATCATTGATATTGGACAACTATATTATGATTGCGGAATTACTGGGGTTATGGGTTTTATTGGAATCTAATGTTCACTTGAAGAAACGGACAATAAATGTTACCCGTGTTGTTATCGCACTCATATTTGTAGAAGCCGTAGCCTGGGGCGTTGAGCGCTATACACGAGAGATAGGTTATCTGACTTGGACAAGGATCATTCTGACCCCTACGGTTTATCTGCTCCATCCCGTCATAATGTTAGGGATCATGGATATGGCGGAATTTTTAAAGGGAAAGAAGTTTCTGTTTTACCTGCCCATAATTCTAAGTGCACCGCTTCTGTATACATCCCAGTGGACACATTTAATATATTGGTTTGATGAAAAGAATCTTTATATCGCAGCGGATAATATCATGTGCTACTATCCGTACTTCCTGTTCTTCTTTTATGTTGTCATGTTTTTTATATTGTTTACCATCAGGTATACTCAATACGGCACATCCGAGAGAAGAGGAATACTTATCTGTATCATAGTTTCAACCATCGGCGTTGTACTTCACATCGTATTAGATATAGTGGTTGACTACAGTACACTTTTTGCTTCACTCCTGCTGATTTACTATTTGTCTCTGTCACTTCTTACGTCAAAGGAGGATACGCTGACGCATTTGCTTAACCGTCAGTGTTATTATTCGGATCTCGAAAAATGTATAGATCAGATCAGTGCAGTAGTTTCCGTAGACATGAATGACCTTAAAAAGATAAATGACACTCAGGGGCACAACGCAGGAGATATTGCGCTTGAAACGGTAGCCCGGTGTTTGTCAAAAAACAGTATCCGCAAAAAGAGAGTTTACCGAATCGGCGGTGATGAGTACGCGATCTTTTATCTTGGAAAGAAGGAAGAAGAGGTAAAGGCTGACATCGAAAACATGCGTGCAGAGCTTGCAAAAACTCCCTATGTTTGCGCTTTTGGCTACAAGATGGTAAGCAACAAAAACGTTGATGATGCCATGCGTGAAGCAGATCAGGAGATGTACTCAAACAAAGCAAAGCTGAAGGACACGGAGGAAAGGAGGATCCTTGCTCATAAGGAAGCTACGATCCGTGTAATGCACGAGGCTTTGGGATCCGGAATGTGGAACATGGAGTTCGATGAAAACGGTAAGATTTCTTCTGTTGAATGGAGCCCTGAATTCAGACGAATGATCGGATATACGGACGAGAATGATTTCCCCAACAAGCTGGAATCCTGGTCAGATCTTTTGCATCCCGATTGCAAAGAAAAGGTTCTGAAAGAGTTTAACGATACAATAGCGGATTATACCGGACGGAAAAACTATGATGTGGAATACCGTCTGAAAACCAAGAGCGGAGAGTGGAGATGGTATCATGCCATCGGAAGGCTTCTGCGCCGGGAAGACGGAACACCTCTTTCGTATGTGGGTATGTTCGTTGACATCAATGATAAGAAGCTTGCGGGACTGTAATACATGGCAAAACATTTTTGTGAGGTGATGTTTTTGCTACAGATAAAGAATTTAAATATACAGCATAAAAAAGATTTGAGAACGATCATAGAAGGTTTTAATCTCGTCTTAAATGATGGAGATAAGGCTGTAATGATAGGAGAAGAAGGAAACGGAAAGAGTACGATCATGAAATGGATCGCAGACCCGGATATGATCGAGGAATATGCCGAGGCAGGGGGCGAAAGGCTTCTCGGAAGTGAAAGGATTGGGTATCTTCCCCAGGAACTCCCTGCTGTGGACAAGAAAAAGACAATATATGAATATTTTTGTGAAGAACCTCTTTTCTTTGACAGGAATCCCAAGGAATTGTCCGATCTGGCAAGCCGTGTTTCGCTTAGCAGCGATTTTTGTTACGGTGACCAGAAAATGGAAAGTCTTTCCGGCGGTGAGAAAATCAAGGCTCAACTGTTTAGACTTCTCATTTCGGAACCAACAGTTCTTTTGCTTGACGAGCCCTCGAATGATATCGATATAGAGACACTTGAACTTCTGGAAAATCTGATCAACGGATGGAAGGCGGCGGTTCTTTATATTTCTCACGATGAAACGCTTATCGAAAATACCGCTAACATGATCATTCATATAGAGCAGATCATGAAAAAGCGCAAATCCAGATACTGCGTTGTTCATGACTCGTACAGGAGTTACATCAAAAATCGTACTGACAGCTTTGAAAAGCAGGAACAGGAAGCGCTTAATGACAGGCGTGAAAAGAAGATACGGGATGAAAAATACAGAAAACTTATGCAGAAGGTGGAGCACGCTCAGGCCTCGGTTTCGCGCCAGGAGCCGGGTGTTGGAAGGCTGCTGAAGAAAAAGATGCATTCCGTCAAGTCCATGGGTAAAAGATTTGAACGTGAAGACGAGAATATGACAGAAATGCCCGAAAAGGAAGACGCCATATTCTTTACCTTCGCGGAGGGGGAAAACGGGATACCTGCTGGAAAGACGGTAATTGAGTATTCATTGGATAAACTTGTTACGCCGGACGGAGGTAGAGTACTTTCCGAAGATATTTTCTTGAGAGTGAGAGGACCCGAAAAGATCTGTATTGTAGGAACAAACGGATGTGGGAAGACAACTCTTTTAAAGCAGATAGCAGTGCAGCTGCTTGAAAGAAATGACATTAAGGCTCAGTATATGCCTCAGAATTACGAGGATGTGCTGGATCTATCCATGACCCCTGTGGATTTTTTGGATTCCACCGGAGATAAGGAGATCCGCACAAGGATCAGAACACATCTGGGATCACTGAAGTACACCACTGCGGAGATGGACCATCCCATAAGTGAGTTGTCCGGCGGTCAGAAAGCTAAGATCTTTTTGCTCAAGATGAGCCTTTCAGGTGCAAATGTACTTATTCTCGATGAGCCGACCAGAAACTTTTCGCCATTATCCGGTCCCGTGATAAGAGAGATGCTTTCATCATTTCCGGGAGCCATTATCAGCATATCTCATGACCGTAAATTTATTTCAGAGGTTTGCACAGGTGTATACAGACTGACGGAAAATGGTATACTAAAGGTATGAATATTATTGAGATAAGAGATATAAACGTACCGGAGCTGGATGTATTCGCAAGGCTTTCGGAGGCACAGCTATACAGATATTATGAGCCGGAACCGGGACTTTTCCTGGCAGAGAGTGCATATGTGATCCTTCGGGCGCTGGAGGCAGGTTATGAACCCTTGCAGATGCTGGTGGAGACTGACCGCCTTGAAGTGGAAGCCGGGCCCGTCTTTGATATGATAGAAAAAAAGTGGGGCAGCGAGAAAAAGGAATCCATCCCGGTGTATACAGCAGCGGGAGAGATTCTGCGTGATCTCACGGGGTATGAGCTGGTTCGCGGGTTATGGATGGTGCTCCGCAGGAGAAGGGAAACTCCTCTTGATGAATTTTGCAAGGACAAGCATCGCATAACTTTGCTTTATGATGTGGTGAATCCCACCAATGTAGGCGCCATTACAAGATGCGCGGCGGCTCTCGGAATGGATGGAGTGCTACTGACATATGCATCTGTAGATCCACTTACCAGACGTTCCGCAAGGGTTAGCATGGGCACTGTGTTTCAAATCCCATGGACCAAGGCAAAAAAAGAGGAGTCCGAAGGGACAAATCCCATCGAACTCCTGAGATCACTGGGTTATAAAACTGTGGCCATGGCCCTTACGGAGGATTCCACATCCATAGATAATGATGACATAAGGGCCAACGAAAAACTGGCTGTGATAATGGGCAATGAGGGCAGCGGTCTTCCAAAGAAGGTTATAGATGCCTGCGACTACCGCGTTATGATCCCCATGTTTCACGGTGTGGACTCCTTAAATGTGGCGGCAGCCGGTGCCATCAGTTTTTGGGAATTGCTGAAACGGTAATGACCCGCGCAAACGATATTCTCTATGAGTGGGAAACGATGAAGTCTGCAATAACCTGCATGCAGTGATCGATGTCCTTTAGGTCGCTGAGGCCTAGGCCGAATACCGCAAGGATTACTCTGAACAGAATAAATACTATAATGGCGAGTCCCAGGGATATCGCCGATGTAACAATACCCGGCACGTAGAATCTACGTGCCGCTTTTTCTTTTTTCGACGCCAGAAATCCTGTTATCAGACCGGGAAGTGAAAATATGGGCAAAAGAAGCAGCGACATTATACCGAATATAAGAGACAATCTACTTATCTTATATTCAGAAGGTACTTCAGATGGGGAAACACCCCCGACTTTTGTATCGTTTATTGCCATGGTATCCTCCTTGATGGGTGGGTGATCAGGTGATCTTACCCTTAATACGATCTTGATACAGTATATCATAAATTGACGTAAGCGTTAATCGGGCGCGATTTTTCTTAATTTTCCTTGCGCTTGCGCCGTAATCGTGATATAATCAACAACTGATTGTGGCCTGCTGTAAAGGCCGGACTTTAAGGAGGACGACGCGAAGATGAGCGTACAGGTTGAAAAATTAGAAGGTAGCATGGCTAAACTCACCATCACCGTAGATTCTGATGAGTTCGAGAAAGCCGTTGAAAGTGCATATCAGAAGAATAGGGGCAAGATCAATGTTCAGGGCTTCAGAAAAGGTAAGGCTCCCAGAAAGATGATCGAGAAGATGTATGGTCCCGAAGTATTCTTTGAGGATGCTGCAAATATCTGCATTCCCGATGCATACGAGAAGGCATATGATGAGTGTGGCGAGGAGATCGTTTCCCAGCCTTCCATCGAAGTTGTTTCCATGGCAAAAGGCGAGCCTTTCGTATTCTCTGCTACAGTAGCACTCAGACCCCCTGTAACTCTTGGTGAGTACAAGGGAGTTAAGATCGATGCAATCGATGTTACCGTTACCGATGCAGACGTTGAGGAAGCTCTTAAGAAAGAGCAGGAAAAGCAGGCAAGAAAGATCGAAGTTACCGATCGCAGCGTACAGGATGGCGACGAGACTATCATCGATTTCGAAGGATTTGTTGACGGCGTAGCATTCGAAGGTGGAAAGGGAGAGGATTATCCTCTTACCATCGGATCCGGCGCATTCATCCCCGGATTTGAGCAGGCTCTTATCGGAGCAGAGATCGGAAAAGAAGTTGATGTAAACGTAACCTTCCCTGAGAATTATCAGGCAGAAGAACTCGCAGGAAAGCCCGCTGTGTTCAAGTGCACCGTTAAGGCTATCAATGCAAAGGAACTTCCCGAGCTTGACGACGAGTTTGCTTCAGAGGTTTCTTCCTTCGAGACTCTTAAGGAGTACAAGGAGAGCATCAAGGCTGACCTTGAGGCAAAGAAGCTTTCAGATGCAAAGGCTGCTAAGCAGGATGCTGTTATCGACAAGATCATCGAGAGCTCCAAGATGGAGATTCCCGATGCTATGCTTGAGACCGAGCAGAAGACTATGATCAATGAGTTCGCTCAGAGAATTCAGGGTCAGGGACTTTCATTCCAGCAGTATCTTCAGTTCTCCGGCATGACCATGGACAAGTTCATGGAGCAGGTTAAGCCCCAGGCTCTTTCAAGAATCCAGTCCAGACTTGTTCTTGAAGAGATCGCAAAGGCAGAGAACATCACTGTTACCGAGGAAGATTACGAAGCTGAGTTAAAGACCATGGCAGAGGCTTATGCTCTTGAACTCGACAAGGTTAAGGAGATGGTCAGCGAGGACGGCAAGAAGCAGATTGAGAAGGATATTCTTGTTAAGAAGGCTCTTGAGTTCGCAACTGACAATGCTAAGGAAACCAAGAAGAGAGCAAGCAGAAAGAAGGCTGACAAGGAAGAGGCTTCCGAGGAAGAGTAAGCTTTACGGTTATTTAATAAATATTTAACCATAGGTTTAATGCAAAATTTTTGATTTGATATTAGAATAGAAAGTGCTAAGCGTGCGCGTCCGACGCGAACACTTGGCACTTTGTCGATTTAAAAAGATAATAATTTTGGAGGTACGTTACGCAATGAGTTTAATTCCTTATGTCATTGAACAGACCAGCAAGGGCGAAAGATCTTATGATATTTATTCCAGGCTCTTGAAGGACAGGATCATTTTCCTCGGTGAAGAGGTTAATGATACATCTGCAAGTATAGTAGTTGCACAGCTTCTTTTCCTTGAGGCAGAGGATCCCGAAAAGGATATCCATCTTTACATCAACAGCCCCGGAGGAAGCGTTACCGCAGGCATGGCAATCTATGACACCATGCAGTATATCAAGTGCGATGTCTCCACAGTTTGTATCGGAATGGCAGCAAGCATGGGTGCATTTCTTCTTTCAGGCGGAGCAAAGGGAAAGCGTTATGCACTTCCCAATGCTGAGATAATGATCCACCAGCCTCTAGGCGGAGCACAGGGACAGGCTACCGAGATCGAGATCGCTGCAAAGCATATTCTCCGTACCAAGGAAAAGTTGAACCGTATCCTTGCAGAAAACACCGGAAAGCCTTACGAGACTGTTTGTGAGGACACCGACAGAGATAACTGGCTTACCGCTGAGGAAGCTAAAGAGTACGGACTTGTAGATAAGGTAATTGCTCTTCACGATTCTGAAGAGAAGAAGGATTGATAATAATGGCAGGAAAAAAGATGGGCCCCGATGGAGTAAGATGCTCCTTCTGCGGCAAAAGACAATCAGAAGTAAGAAAGCTTATATCAGGACCTTCGGGTATTTATATCTGTGACGAGTGCGTTGATATCTGCCGCGATATAATAGATGATGACCTTTTTGATGAAGAAGAAACAAAAGGCAGCTATACCGGAGACATTAAGCTCCTTAAGCCCAAGCAGATAAGAGAATTCCTGGACGAGTATGTTATCGGACAGGAGGAGGCAAAGAAGGTTCTTTCCGTAGCGGTTTACAACCACTACAAGAGAGTTATGTACAAGAAGGCTACTGATGATGTTGAACTCCAGAAGAGCAACATATTGATGGTTGGACCTACCGGATCAGGTAAGACATATCTTGCGCAGACTCTGGCAAAGATCATCAATGTGCCTTTCGCCATAGCAGATGCCACCACTCTTACAGAGGCCGGTTATGTTGGAGAGGACGTAGAGAACATTCTCCTTAAACTTATACAGGCGGCTGACTATGATGTTGAGCGTGCGCAGCTGGGAATCGTATATATCGATGAGATAGATAAGATCACAAAGAAGAGTGAGAATGTATCCATCACCAGAGATGTATCCGGTGAAGGCGTTCAGCAGGCACTCCTTAAGATAATCGAGGGTACGGTGGCCAGCGTTCCACCTCAGGGCGGACGTAAACATCCCCATCAGGAACTTATCCAGATCGATACCACCAACATCCTGTTTATCTGCGGTGGAGCATTCGACGGTCTTGAAAAGATCATCGAGAGCCGTCTCGACAGAAAAGCTATCGGTTTCAATACTGAGGTCACAAAGAAGACGAATCTTGAGATAGATGAGATACTCAAGGAAGTCAGCACTCAGGACTTAGTAAAGTTTGGACTCATCCCCGAGTTTGTGGGACGTGTACCCATCAACGTAAGTCTCCAGGGCCTTGATAAGGATGCGCTTGTACGAATCCTTCGTGAGCCCAAGAATGCTCTTATCAAGCAGTATCGCAAGCTTTTTGAGATGGATGGCGTGGATCTGACTTTTGATGATGATGCCATCGAACTTATTGCAGAGAAAGCTTTTGAGAAGAAGACCGGTGCAAGAGGACTACGCTCCATTATGGAGAAATCCATGATGGATGTAATGTACGAGATCCCTTCGGACGATTCAATCACAAGCTGCAGAGTAACAAAGGATGCCATCGAGGGTAGCAATGCCCCTGAAGTATTCAGGCTTGAGGACAACCAGATCAAGAAAAGCAGTTAATATGGTTATTAAATCCGTTGAATTGGAAACAGTAATAGGAATAAAGAGTAAGCTTCCGGAAAACAATCTTCCGGAAGTTGCTTTTGCCGGAAAGAGTAATGTGGGAAAGTCTTCTCTCATCAATGCTCTTGTGTGCCGTAAAGCCCTCGCAAGGACCAGCTCACAGCCCGGAAAGACTCAAACTATCAATTTCTATAACGTAAACAAAAACATATATTTTGTGGATCTTCCCGGCTACGGATATGCTTCGGCTTCCAGGGAGATAAGGGAAAAATGGGGAAAGATGATCGAGAGATATCTTCACTCATCAAAGCAGCTTAAGCAGGTATATCTGCTTATAGATATCAGGCATAAACCCTCGGAAAACGACAAGATGATGTATGACTGGATCTGTTCCCAGGGTTACACCCCGACTATCATTGCCACAAAACTAGATAAGATAAACAGAAGCCAGATACAGAAGCAGGTCAAGCTTATCAGAGAAACTCTTGAATGTGATAAAGAAACAAAGATAATACCATTCTCTGCAGAGAGCAAGCAAGGCAGAGACGATATATATGCCGAACTTGATGGGATCATCGCGGGAGAAAATACATCTAAAGATACTGAATAGAAAGATATACAGACAACAAAAAAACCGGAGCATCTGCTCCGGTTTTTCGTTCACCTAGTTCAATTATTTAACAACGGTAACGTTTACTGCGCGCTCTTTGCCGCCCTTTGACTCGTCTACTTCGATGTCAAAAGTAACGTTTGCGCCTTCGTCAAGAGTTTTGTAACCATCCACATTGATACCGGAGAAGTGTACAAATACATCTTTTCCGTCAGCCTCGTTGGTGATAAATCCGTAGCCTTTCTGTGCGCTGAACCATTTAACAGTTCCCTTGTTCATTTCTTTGGTGCCTCCTTAAGATTATGTGAGCTAAAGCTCAATTTGTGCATTGGTAATTGCAAATAATTGTAAAAAAAACACATACAATGTAAATCTGTTGAAAGGGCATAAGACTTACAAAATATGTGAAGATCAAAGCACTATCTACAATTACAGACACATTGTAGCATCTGCAAAATAGGGTGTCAATCAGTTTTGTTATAATAAATTCAAAAATTCGTAAATATTGTAATATAATACATATTTGTATGAATAATCAACGATTTTTCATAATGTTTATAGTTATTTTAGAAAATAGCTATTGCCATTTTCAATAATGGTGTTATAGTTGTGATAGAACAGAAAAAAGAGAAAGGGAGGTGAGGGATTATGAATATCAACAAATTCACTCAAAAATCCATAGAAGCGGTGAATAACCTGGAAAAGCTTGCTTATGAATACGGTAATCAGGAAATTGAGCAGGAGCATTTATTGCTCAGCCTTCTCACCATCGAGGACAGTCTTATCAAGAAACTGATCGAGAGGATGGAGATAGATACCGATCATTTTACACAGAGGGTTATCCGCGGAATAGAAAAGCGTGTAAAGGTCAGTGGCGGCGATCTTCGTATCGGTCAGGCGCTGAATAAAGTGCTGATCAGTGCGGAGGACGAGGCTCACGCAATGGGAGACGAGTATGTCTCCGTTGAGCATCTTTTCCTTGCCATGATAAAGAGTCCCAATCCTGAGATCAAAGACATCTTCAAGGAATACGGCATCACCACGGAAAGATTCCTGCAGACTCTTTCTACTGTAAGAGGCAATCAGAAGGTGGTCAGTGATAATCCCGAGGCTACCTACGATACACTTGAAAAGTACGGACAGGATCTGGTGGAGAAAGCCAGAGGACAGAAACTGGATCCCGTTATCGGAAGGGACAGCGAAATCAGAAATGTTATAAGGATTCTTTCCAGAAAGACCAAGAACAACCCCGTGCTTATCGGTGAGCCCGGCGTAGGTAAGACTGCGGTTGTTGAAGGATTGGCTCAGAGAATAGTAAGAGGAGATGTGCCAAATAATCTGAAGGACAAAAAGATATTTGCCCTTGATATGGGTGCCCTTGTAGCCGGTGCAAAATACCGCGGTGAATTCGAGGAAAGGCTCAAGGCCGTATTGGAAGAAGTTAGAAAGAGTAACGGTCAGATCATTCTTTTCATAGATGAACTTCACACCATAGTGGGAGCAGGAAAAACCGATGGTGCGTTGGATGCAGGAAACATGTTAAAGCCCATGCTTGCCAGGGGCGAGCTTCACTGTATCGGTGCGACCACTCTTGATGAGTACAGACTGTATATAGAAAAGGATGCGGCTCTTGAGAGACGTTTCCAGCCTGTTATGGTGGATGAGCCCACTGTGGAGGATACCATATCCATCTTAAGAGGACTCAAGGAAAGATATGAAACCTATCACGGTGTAAAGATTTTGGACAGTGCACTTGTTTCGGCAGCAGTGCTTTCTAACAGATATATATCTGACAGATTCCTGCCGGATAAAGCCATAGATCTTGTGGACGAGGCCTGTGCACTGATAAAGACCGAGATGGATTCGCTTCCTGCAGAACTTGATGAGATGAACCGTCATATCATGCAGTTGGAAATAGAGGAAACTGCTCTGAAAAAGGAAGACGATCAGCTGAGCCATGACAGACTTGAAGCTCTTCAGAAAGAACTTTCGGAGTTAAGGGAAACCTTCGCTTCACAGAAGGCTCAGTGGGACAACGAAAAGGGCGCGGCCGAAAAACTGTCGGAGATCAGAAAGCAGATAGAGGAGACCAAGGACAATATCGCCATCGCCCAGCGTGACGGCGATTACGAGAAAGCATCGGAACTTCAGTATTCAAAGCTTCCTTCCCTCATGAAGGAATTGGAAGCACAGGAAGATAAACAGGAAAAGGAAAGCGGCAAGGATAAGCTTGTCCACGAGCAGGTTGAAGAGGATGAGATTGCAAAGATCATATCCCGTTGGACCGGTATTCCCGTTACAAAACTTACGGAGAGCGAGAGAAGCAAAACTCTTCATTTGGATGATGAACTTCACAAGAGAGTTATGGGACAGGACGAAGCCGTCACCAGAGTTAGTGAGGCAATCCTCCGTTCTAAGGCGGGAATAAAGGATCCCAGAAAACCCATCGGATCATTCCTGTTCCTTGGACCTACCGGTGTGGGTAAAACCGAGCTGGCAAAGTCTCTTGCGGCATCATTGTTTGATGACGAAAACAATATCGTAAGGATCGATATGTCCGAGTATATGGAGAAGTACTCCGTATCTAGACTTATCGGAGCGCCTCCCGGATATGTGGGATATGAGGAAGGCGGACAGTTAACTGAGGCTGTCAGAAGAAAGCCTTACAGTGTTGTCCTTTTTGATGAGATAGAAAAAGCACATCCCGATGTATTCAACGTGTTGCTTCAGGTAATGGACGACGGACGTATCACGGATTCCCAGGGCCGCACGGTGGACTTCAAGAATACCATATTGATCATGACTTCCAATATCGGAGCACAATATCTGCTGGATGGAATAGATGATAACGGAGAGATCAGAGAAGAGGCTGAGAACATGGTCATCGACGAACTCAAGGCCCACTTCAGGCCGGAGTTTTTAAACCGTTTGGATGAGACCATACTCTTCAAACCTCTCACAAGAGAGAATCTTTCGGGAATCATCGATCTTATTATTGCAGACATCAACAAGAGACTCTCCGAAAAGAGGATCGAAGTTGTGCTCACAGAAGGTGCAAAAGCATTCATATCTGACGAAGCCTATGATCCTGTATACGGAGCAAGACCGCTCAAGCGATATGTGCAGAAGCATGTTGAAACCATGGCGGCAAAGCTGATCCTTTCGGATACGGTTTCCGAGGGAGATACTATCAGGATCGATGAGCGTGGCGGAGAACTTGTGAGTGAAGTGATCAAAGAATAAGTTTATTCATACGGACTCCTGTGGGAATTGTTCCCATGGGAGTCTTTTTGTAGTATACTATATTCCGTGGGTATTTTTAGTGACAGGATAAAGTGCATATTGAAAAGGATAGTTTCCTATGTTTTGTTGACAACACTGCTCATTGCATATCCAATGGTTATCACAGGATGCGGAACAAAGGTTGTCATCACCACAGGTTTTGCAAAGGACGAAGTTTTCAGGCTGGGAGACCTTGGATGCCAGTTACCCGAGATACTTGTATATCTCACCGATATCCAGAACCAGTATGAATCCGTATACGGAAGCGGAATTTGGAAGGCATCTCTTGACGGAGTATCACTTGAAGAAAATGTTAAGGACACGGTTCTGGCAAAGATAGCACAGGTAAAGACCATGTATCTCATGGCCCTTAATCTGGGGGTCGACCTGGATGAAGAGGAACTGGAACTTTGTAGAATTTGTGCCGAAAAGTATTATTCGGAACTGAGTGATGAAGAAAAAGAGTATCTCGGTATCGACGAGGATCTTCTCAATTCAATGTATCGGGAATATGCTCTTTCCGACAAGGTGCTTGAGCAGCTTATAGAAGGCATAAATCCTGAAATAAGCGATGATGAGGCTCGTACCATAGTTCTGCAGCATATTTATATCGCCACCGGAGTTACGGACGGAGCCGGAAATTTTGTCAGTTATTCAGCAGATGAAAAAACAGAAAGATACAAACTTGTCTGCGAAATAAGAGACCGTGCGGCGGAGGAAGAGGATTTCGAGGCACTGGCTGCGGAGTATAGCGATGAAGACGAGATCACACTTTCACTTTCCAGAGGGTCCATGGAGCAGGCGATAGAAGACGTTGTGTTCAATCTTTCTACCGGAGAGGTCAGTGAGGTGATCACAAACGACTCGGGCTATCATATTTTCAAATGTATAAGCACTCTTGACAGGGTGCAGACCGATGCCAATAAGGAAAAACTAGTGGAAGAGCGCAGGCAGAAAGCGTTTGCGGACGAGTACAACGGATTTGTATCGGGTATTGTTAAGAACCTGAACGAAGAGTTATGGAGTTCTGTAACTCTTTCGGATGAAATACAGATAAAGGCCGATTTCTTTGGAATCTACGATGATCTTTTTGAATCGGTAGGATAGATTATGATCTTACTCAAGGAGTAAATATGGGCAAAGATACGCTTGTTCTTGTAGTTGACGATGCAGAGATCAACTTGAAAATCGCAGAAAAAATAATAGCCCGGGAGTACACGGTGGAATGTGTATCCAGCGGTGAGGAGTGTCTTGCATATCTGATGGATCACACACCGGATCTGATCCTTCTTGATATTCATATGCCCGAGCTTGACGGCTTTGAAGTAATGGAGAAAATGAGGGCATCTTCAAACTGGAAGGATATCCCGGTAATTTTCCTTACCGCTGACAGCGATCATGACTCCGAGATTCAGGGATTTGAACTGGGTGCTATGGACTTTATAACAAAGCCCTTTGTAGCGGAGGTTATGATGAAACGTGTGGAGAGAGTGCTGGAACTCAGCCATCTCCAAAAATATCTCGTATCGGAAGTTAATCGTCAGACGGCTGTAGCAGAGGACCGCAGGGAAAAAGTTGAGAAGATGTCCATACAGCTCATCCATGCTCTGGTTATGACTCTGGATGCAAAGGACACTTACACCAACGGACATGCTACCAGAGTGGCGGATTATTCATGCCTTCTGGCACGTAAACTTGGTTGGAACGAGAAGAGGATCACGACTCTCAGAAATGCGGCCATATTACATGACATAGGTAAGATAATAGTTCCCGACCGCGTTTTGAATAAGGCCGGAAACCTTAATGATGATGAGTTCAATCTTATAAAGGCTCATACCATAACGGGAAGCGATATCCTTGAAAAGTCCGGAGTTTTGGAGATCGCCAGGGATGTTGCAAGACACCATCATGAAAGATATGACGGAAAGGGATATCCCGACGGAATATATGGGGACCAGATCTCGGAGGAAGCAAGGATAGTAGGCATTGCGGATGCCTTTGATGCCATGAGTTCCAAGAGAGTTTATCGTCCCGCTCTTCCTCTTTCATCCATAAGAGACGAACTTATAAGAGGAAAGGGAACTCAGTTTGATCCCGATTTTGCCGGAGTATTCATTGATATGTTCGATGCCGGAGCACTTAATGAGATCATCATGACCAATCATACCGGTGACAGGGACAAGGCTGATAACAATGAGGGAGCAGAGACAGAAATCTGCGGTCTTCTTATGAGAAGCGAGGGAGAAAGAAAGATCGAGAATGCCATGGCAGAGGGAAAAGGATGCCTGATATTCTTCGACCTTGATAATCTGAAGGTTGTAAACGAAAATGAGGGACACTCCGCCGGAGACCGTGCACTGGATCTTGTGAGCAGGATACTTGTGGATTACGGTAAGGGTATCGCATGCAGATACGGAGGAGATGAGTTCCTTCTTTATCTTCCCTTCGCTACACGTGAAGAGGGCGAAAAGAGTGCGGATGACATCATGAATGACTTTGCAACCAGAAAGAACGGTATTCATGAGTTCTCGAAATTATCACTCTCTGCAGGACTTTGCCTTTCAAATCCCACTGACAATTTCAGGGATATTTACAACAATGCGGACAAAGCGATTTACTATGTGAAGAGAAGCGGTAAAGGAAATAAAGCATTTTTCGAGACTGCCGATAATTTTGAAAAGAATCATTCAAACATAGAGCTTCTTATGATAATGCAGAAGCTTAAGCGCGTTAAGGTCGGACAGAATGCTGCATACGGTTACCAGGGCAAGGAGATGGAAAAACTCTTGATCCGTCTTGTGGGAGAGCAGCAGGAGAATCATCTGGACTACGCTTATGTTATGATGACTCTGGAAAACGGCCCCGGAGAGACTCACCAGATAGAAGAGATAGAAGAGTCCATGCAAAATATGGAATATTCCATAAAAGAGGTTGTCAAGGAGCACGGTGAGTGTATCCGTTACAGTAATGTTCAGTTCCTCATTGTCTACAAGGGAAGCAACGCCGGTGCGATAGAGGGAGAGGTGGAGAAGATTCTGACTGAGTTCTATAAACACAGCAACGAGACCAGGATGCAGCCCTCATACTCCATAGAAATGATGCCCTATGAGGGGTAGGGAAAATTTTTTAAAGTAAAATACAAATACTTGTTGACAGTTTAGGTTAATTTAGATAGAATAACATAGTCGGTTTTGAGACAGACATTACGGAGATGGCTATTGAGCCAAGTCTCCGCGTGCTGCACAGGACGCAGCACTGCAAGCGGGATGACTGGTAAGTCGGGTCTCCGCGTGCTGCACAGGACGCAGCACTGCGGCGTGACACTCCGTGCGGCTCTCAATGCTTTGTTTCACAAAGCATCTGCCGCCGTTGCTTCATAAAGGACATGAAGCAATCACTATGTGTCCGTAGCTCAGCTGGATAGAGCAACGGCCTTCTAAGCCGTGTGTCGGGGGTTCGAATCCCTTCGTGCACATTCACCATTAGGTGAATTATTAATAAGGTGGGTATAGCACAGCTGGTTAGCGCGTCAGATTGTGGTTCTGAAGGTCGAGGGTTCGAATCCCTCTACCCACCCGCAAGCTTAGGTAGTTGGTTCTTTT
>JAEEGL016835712.1_pt1 | contig 18880 bp, 17 predicted proteins | sample 9134231 | NCBI WGS metagenome assembly JAEEGL01 (sample SAMN16246548, study PRJNA631951) | gut metagenome | biome: gut microbiome; feature: rumen; material: fiber-attached | host: Bos | place: Iran: Karaj | collected 2018-10 | reverse complement strand
GTGCTTCTCCGCCAATCACGAGCATATTATTGGTGATAAAGCATTCGACGGCAACTTTCGCGTTTTTGTCCTGTTTAAGGAACTCGTCAAGGATTGCGTCGGAAATTTGATCGCATACCTTGTCGGGGTGACCGCAGCTTACCGCCTCAGATGTGAAAAAATAGTTCTTCATTATACCAAATTTAACGTCAAGTTCAAATATACAACAAATAAAACTCTTCAATATTACGTTCATTCTTGCATGTTTATTAAAAAGGATGAGGGTTTTACACGAAGCAAACGAAACGGTGCTCGAAGCACTTGCTGAGTTCAGAAACAGTTCCCTTCAAGAGTCGTTGAGGCTGATTAGGTATGTCGTTTTTGCACATGTTGAAAGCGGTATATTGATGCATAACACGCTTACGAAGGAAATTGTTTTGCTTGAGCCCTGTGACAACATTTACGACAGTCATTTTTTGCAAAACCTATGGCTCGTACCAAAATATTTCGATGACTCGATAATTGCGACGAAATATAGGGATTGGCTGTTCTCTACGAGACCGACAACGCTTGAACCCAACGGATATACCGTCGCAACAACCACGGATTGTAACGCAAGGTGCTTCTATTGTTACGAAATGGGGCTTGCAAAGAAAAAAATGACGAACGAAACCGCTATTGATGTAGCCGATTATATGGCGAAAAACTATTTTTCGGCCCCCGAAGAAAAAAGGCATACCGTAAGCATATCGTGGTTTGGCGGAGAGCCGCTTTACAACAAAGAAGCGATAAAAGCGATATGCAACAGGCTCCGGGAACTGGGCGTTCCGTATGTGAGTACGGCAATCAGCAACGGTTTTTTGTTCGATGAGCCGACGATTGCCGAAGCGAAATGGTTATGGAGGTTGAAAAGGGTTCAAATCACCATTGACGGAACCGAAAAGAAGTACAACAAGGCTAAAAACTACAAAGAACCCGGCGAAAACCCGTTTGAAACCGTGCTGAACAACATAGACAACCTGTCAAAAAACAATATTTCAGTAAACATACGGGTAAACGTCGGATTTTACAACAAGGACGACATATTATCGCTGATTGACATTATCAGTACAAGGTTCAAAGGCAGAAAAAACGTCAAAATGTACGTTCATTCTCTGTTCGATACAAGCGGAGTCACCGACATAAAAGGCGATGAAAAAGAAAAGGCAGTTTATGATGCGATGAAAAAAATGAACAGGAAACTGTCTGAACTCGGCATAAACGCAATCCGCCCGTTGAACCTCGGGGTTAAGGTCGCACACTGCATGGCTGACAACGGAAAGCACGTGGTTGTACAGACTGACGGTAAACTTTGCCTTTGTGAGCACTATGTTGACAGCAAGCAGATAGGAAGCATATACAGCGACAAGTTCGACAAAAAGATGATTGAGCATTTCAGGGAGATAACAGAGCCGTTCAGCAACTGTTACAAATGTCAGATATTCCCTTCTTGCTCATACGTCAAGGTGTGCGAGGATAACAGTGAACGCTGCAGTACGTACAGGCAGGATTACAAGATATCTACCGCCGTGTTAGGGCTTGAACTAATCGGAAAACAACTAATAGAAGAAAAAAAATAAACAATATGGCAAAGAAAAATGGCACCGAAGAAAACAAATTGGCTAACGTTGCAACAAGCCAACTGATTGAATACCTCCAAATGATTGAGGTTGTGTGCGACTATTATGACAACGAGGCGAAAGCCAACGTCGGAAATTATTATGGGGACGAGAAGGAAGCATACGAAAACGCTAATTCAAGGTTCCTGAAATACCTGAAACTAAGGATGCAAATCCTCGAAGAAATGGAGAGGAGGCTTGACGTGCTATGTTAAAGAGGATTTGGCTCGACATTAAGATTTTCTTCAATTATTTCTTCGCCGGACTTCGTGCGGCTGACAATGAAATGTCAACCGGCTCGAAACAGAATGCGGACGGCGTAGCGATAGAGCAGAAAAAACAGCAGGATAACGTGTATGCGGCACTTCTAAGAGGTGAGGTGACGCAGGAAGTGCGTGAAATGAGGCATGAGATGTATTATGCCGAAAGGAAATCGAAGAACTACGTTTATAGCGGAGGAGGCCACGCAGTGAAGAAGAAATCTATGTTCGAATACGAAGGAAACGTAGAGAATTCTGACGGGCACAGGGTGGTTATCGTACAGGACAATTATCAGGATCAAGCGTCGATTGAGGATTACGGGATTGATGTCGGAAAGGTGAAGGAGTTCGGCAGCAAAATTTATTCCACCATCAAAATGGAGGATATTGCTAAGCGTGAGTACACCTTGACTTTCGAAAGGGACTTCATTCCGAAATTCAAGTTGGAGATGTTCGCAAAGAAACTTGTCGTCAAGGAATTTGACGGAAAATATATTTTGGATGTATATTTTAGCAAGTATTCGAAGGAGTTCGACAGGATTTCCAGAATGTTCACGAATGCAATCGAGGCGTTGTATCAGGGTGATGCGAAGAGCGAAATCATTGATTTCAAGCGTCTGTATTTCATTTCAAGGAACGCATACGGCACTGACGATCTGAAATTCTACTCGTTCATCAATTTCGAGTTCGTGGATATCATAGACTTCGATGGCAACTACGTCCTCAGGTTCGTGTGCGAAGCGGACAACTTCGGCGAAGACCTTATCGAAGAATTCTACGACGAAAGGACGGCTGAAAAATCGGCAAACCACGAGAGAAGAGAGAACGTTTCGCTGAGTCTCGAGGACGCTGCGGAAATTGCGGCGAGGGAATCCTACGATGCGGATACTGCACAAAACCTTATAAACGAATTGAATGAAAGAATCGGAAGCGAGGTATCAGGTGTCGATCAAGAGGTACAACCCGAATAAAAACGGGTGGTACAGATGCACTGATTGCGACTATAAACAAAATTCGCGGTTTGCGAACCGCGAATTCTATGTCGTATTTAAGGACGGACGCTATTTTGTTTGCGTCGGAAAGAACGACGAGTTGTACTCGGTATACTTCAAGGATGAAGTAGTTGACGGCGAAAAATACTATCCCGGTGAAATTTTCTCGATTTTCAGGAAGGAATACCTGAAAAGAGGAATAACCCAGGAAATGTTGGATCTGTTTCTTAACAATCCGCTCGAATACAGGACAAAATACCAAACAGATAAACCGGTTCAGAAATGAGCCGGTTTTTTCTTATAGTATTGTCAGTATTACAGCGTAAACCCCCCCAACAGAGGTTGATAGCAGCCCCCTTAGCACACTCATGTCGCCACCCCATTCATTCGGTGGTTGCACAAGACATCTAAGGGCAAGATACAGAAAACCAGATGCAAACGGCGTTATGATAAGCAAAGGCACCGTTGCAAAAATGGTACTGAGGCTAAGCATCAAAAGCACAGCCATTGCCATGCCTACGTAAAAGTTAAAGCACTGCTCCACGCAGAAACACCTCAGTCTGTCCCACGCGGCTGAGAGTCTACCTTTCATAGTATCTAAGTGTCTAAAATAAATACTATTATGAATCGGTATTCTTAACCTCCGGCTCTTCGTTTTTTTGGCTTTCTTTTAGTTTAAGTTCTTTAAAATGTTTCATTCGTTCTGAAAGTAAATCAAAACTAACCTTTTCCTTCTTCTCGAATTTGTATTTAGGTTTGATGAACTTATAGAATGCCTTTCCATTTGAGCCGTCTACACCGCCCGCCATGAACATTAGGTAGTCCTTGACATCGACTTCCTTATACTCATACATATCGCCCGTCTTGAACACGATACGGAGCGTTTTCAGTGCATTTTCATTGTCGTCGCACTCTGAATAAACGATATTCGACGAATCATACCACGCCATGTCGAGGCGGTTGTCCTTATCGTAGTACCTGAATAAAATCATGTTGTTTTTTCTTAAAAATACCATATTTTTAAAAAAAAGAAACCAATGGCTAATCAACCTATAAAGAAAAAGTTTGATTACGAAAAATATTTCTCAAACGAACTTAAGGGGTTGCTTTCATATATCGGAACGAGCGTCGCTTCGGATGTGCCTTTCACGTCCCTTACGTTCGACATCTTTTTTGTTGCTGCCCTTGAACAGAAGGACAGCATGCTTTACAAAGCAATAAACGGATTTCTTACCAACAACAGCATAGAAGAACTCCACGATAAGGTTATCACGCTCATAAGTGACAGCCTTACCCCGATACGTCCTCAGAGAACAATCGACTATTCGCCTGAGATGAAGAACCTGTTCATCATTGCCAACGACATAAGGCAGGAGATTGAGGCGAATGCGATAACTTCCGATATGGTGTTCCTTGCATTCGTGCGTTCCGCCCCGAAAACGAACGCAATCAAGAAACTGATAACGGACGCAGGACTGAACGAGAACACGACGCTCGAACTCATAAAGAAAATGAAGGACACCGTTTCCGCAATTGCGGATTTGACGGACGCTGAGTTCGAGGACTTCGCTGACAGATATATGGTAGGGATAGACTTTGGGACCGGGGATTCCCAAATGGCGATGGTGATTGTCGACACGAAAGGAATGGTTGACAAACCGGCAAGGAAAAGCAAAGGCTCTTCAATCGAATATTGCGAAAGTCTCAATGCGTTGGCGGAAACAGGGAACATTGATCCTGTCGTCGGGCGTGACAAGGAAATCATTGAGATTACGAAAATCCTGAACAGGAAAATATGTAACAACGTGGTACTTGTCGGCGAGCCGGGCGTAGGCAAGACGGCGATAGTAAACGGACTTGCGAAGAAGATTGTCGATGGGAACGCACCGATACTGCTCAAAGACTGCGAAATTTTCAGGTTCGACGTAGCAGAAGCGATAAGCGGGGCACAGTACAGGGGACAGTTCGAAGACAGGATATACACCCTTATCAAAAATTTGAAAAAGGTTAAGAATCCGATACTGTTCATTGACAATATCCACGTATTCGCCAACGATAGGAAGAACGGCGAATATGATTTGTTTGGATCCTTGGAGCCGATTTTCGCCGATAAGAAGGTTATGGTTATAGTAGCCACGACGCCAAAAGGATTCCACGCATCGTTTGAAACGAGTCCCGACACGATGAGGAAATTCCAAAGGATAAACGTGGACAGCCCTACCGAACAGGAGTGCGTTGACATACTTAACGGAATGAAGGAGTCGTTTGAAAAGTTCCACAAGGTGACGTATGACGACGGAGTTATGGAAACGGCGGTTTCGCTGGCCGGAAGATACGTTACAGACAGAAGGCTCCCTTCATCGGCGATAGACTTGATTGACGAGGCGGGTGCATTAAGGAAACTCGAGTATTACGAGCCTGAGAAAGTCCGTATTAAAAGGGACAAGATTGTTGCCCTGAGAAAACGTCACGACAAACTCATAAAGGAAGACAAGATAACGGACGCAAGGGACGTTCAGTACGAAATAGACGGGCTGAATATCGACGTATCCGAAACTCTCGACGATTTGAAGAGCAGTGGCGTACCAAGCGTTTCTCTTGACTGCTTGTATAAGGCGGCTTCCGAGCACACGGGAATTCCGCTTTCGAAGATAAGCCTTTCCGAAAAACAGCAGTTGGCGAAGATAAACGGCATACTGATGGAAAACATAATTGGGCAGGATGAAGCGATAGACATTATATCCCGTGGCATAAAACGCAACAAAGTTGGGCTGTCAAGGAAAAACAGGCCGATACTGAGTTGTATGTGCATAGGAAACACCGGCTGCGGAAAAACACTCCTTGCGAAAATGCTTGCTAAGGAGATATTCGGGGACGAGAAATACCTGGTCCGCTTCGATATGTCTGAATATTCCGATAGGACGGCGGTGAACAAACTCATAGGTGCGTCAGCGGGATACGTGGGATACAACGAAGGTGGATTACTCACGGAGGCTATCAAGAACAAGAAGCACGCAGTGTTGCTGATAGACGAAATCGAGAAAGCGACGGAAGAGATATTCAACATTTTCCTGCAGGTTCTCGACGAAGGGTTCCTTACGGACAACACCGGCGTAAAGGTTGATTTCAAGAACGTGATACTTGTCCTGACTTCAAACGTTGGTGCAAAACAGGCGGCAACGGAAAAGGCGATAGGCTTCGTGACGGACGATTCCGCAAACAAGCGTGACATTATTGAGAAGGAACTCAAGAATAAGTTCCCGCCGGAATTCCTGAACAGGCTCGACGAGATAGTTTACTTCAACACCCTGACAGATGACAACCTTATGGAAATCGTAAAGTTGGAATTGAGAAGGCTGAAAGAGAAAATGAAGGAAATCGGTAACGAGTTGGAAATTGATGGCAACGTTTCGGACTATATCTTCAAGAAGATTCTGCCTGAGAAAGAATACGGAGCACGCCCGATAGGAAGGGCGATACAGAAAGAGATTGAAAATGCCATAACAGATTATATCCTCGAAAATGAGTGCGAAGGAAAGCGGCTCGTCGTTTCAATCAAAAACGATAAAGTAGAAGTATCTGAGTAGTTTTTTTCGGTAACAGGGCGTATTTATTATAAAGCATAAGAGGAAAGCGAAAATGGCAGCAAAAATATTCAAAGGATTCAGACAGGTTGACGGTACGGACAGCAATTTTTCAACGAACGATTTCGAAGATGGATACATATACTTCGTAAGAACTTCCGAAGACGGAGAAGATGGGTATCTTTGGTTCAACGGCAAGAAATACGGAGAAGACGAGACTACAATAGATTGCGGAACATATTGATAAAATTTGCCAGACAAAAAGAAACCCTCGCGAAAGCGGGGGTTTTGTTTGTGGCTGTCGTATTTATTATTGCATATATTAGTAGTTTATGGCCATATTTCATATCAAAGTAAATGTCGGACGTACGGTTTCGCCAAAGCATTCCGGTAGAGGTGCCGTACTCGTTACGGTAGTCACAGGCACGACGTATGGTGCCGTGGCCAGCGGCATAACCTCGGCAACTACGATACAGCATCAAATTCTCGGTTCTCTCGGAGAAAATGATTTTTGGATATCAACCGGACCATCTACGATGTTTGCTGCCGTGAGCGTAGCACATCCGTTTTACACATATACGACTTCCACTCAGGGAATATCCGCATCAACTGTGGCGACGTATAGTTTAACACTCGGCCCGAAACCCGGCGGCGCAAACGTCTATATGCCTAAAAAATATATGTATGCGTTGGATAATTCGGTGTTAACCCCGCGCAACTTGTCGTCAATGATGGCGAACAGCGATTACCAGATATCTGTTACGGATAGACATTATGTCACTGCAGAATTTTGCAATAACAACTATGGCAGGATAAGATGTTATAGCGCGTACGACACGTTACTTTGGTCCGATAAACTATGTACCGGAGTAAACGTTTCATGGTTTCCCGGGATGGAATCAGTCGGTTCAATATATGATTATGATCCATCCACCCCGTCGCAAAACTATTATCCACCGTGGACAGTATATTTTAGAACGAGTTCACTTGTAATAAACAACTCCACAAACAGAATATTATATGTAGTTTTTAGGCTATGGGTTAAACCGTCTAACTCAAATGATAGGATTGTGGTAGGTGACGTTGGAGACCATATTGCACCGGGATCAAACTCTTATAACATATCATATGTTGCGACAGATTGGCCGGATATTAAAGAGTTTGGTTTTGAATTGGTTACTCTACAAGAAAACGGAGTGGATACAACCAATTCGTTTAGAGTTACTATGGAAGCGAACGGAGAAAGTAACGCCACTAGTTATTATGGGCCGTGCGTTAGATCGCTAAACTATGCATCTTATAATTCATCGTATGTGCACATAAATTCAGTAGCATTGGATTTTAATGTTTAGATAATAAAAAGCCCGAGCGTTGGCTCGGGTTTTTGTTTATCCTTTTGACAGAAATTCTTTTATCGTTTCCTGTATCGTTTTTTTAAGTTTGTCTTCGGCTACGATACCGTACCATGCGTTTCTTCTCATTCTGCGTTTATATTCGTCATCGTTAGGGTCGTTATCGTTTTTGAACCTGTCTATCTTTGGGTTTCGAACGTTTTGCGGATGCAAGAACTCAGCCACGGGAACCAAGGCGTATTTTCCGCTATTTGCGTAGTCTTCTGCTCTACAGGCAAACACCCTTCCGAACTTGCCGATAAGCAAAATGTATTGGGAGAAATCTACGCCATTCTGCTTCCCTAAGTCCAAAACGGTTTTGCATTCTTTCTGTCCTAACGGATGTTCGATATATTCGGCACCCCAAATGGTTAGAAACTTATTGCAGTATATTCTTCCTGCATGATAGTTTCCGTAGTTTATAAGTTTCGTCCCCGTTTCGTTCACAATGGGGTCGGTTATCTGCTTATGGGCTTGCCCTGCTTTACCGGGGATATATTTTCCGTCAACAAATGCAAATGGAACGGCATTCTGCTCGCGCCATCCGATTGTAATTCTTTTTTCTCCATCAAAGAACGAGATAGCATCCGGGTCGGCATATTCATAGTCTTTGAAGGATGGCTGATTGTTTTCTAGATCGTCGAAAAAATCTTCGTTAAGCGTTTTGTATTTCGCAAACGGTTTCCTTTGTTTCGCACCGTCATAAAGCCACTTTTTGAATGTGTCTATGTCAACTTCGGTGATATACTTGAATCCTTTCCAATCCTTATCGTAGTTTGACAGGTAAGCCGCTTTCGCTTGCTCCGCCGTGTCAAACCCCAACATGACTTTCGTTTCGTCGAACTTGCCATCCACATACTGGTCAACGGGAAATATTTTCTTGGAATCGAGGTTTGGGCCGATAAATACGTCTATGGCGTCCCCGTCTTTACCCAACGTCCTTACAAAATATCCGTAGTCGTTGTGCATAAGGGTTTTCCATTCTTTGCCGTTCCTATCTTTTCCTTTCCTGTAACTTCCTTTCGGGTTTTCTATGGTGATATTGAACCCGTGAATGCTCACGTGCCCTTTTCTATAGTTTCCGGCTTCTTTCTGTCCGTCGGTTGGGTTTTCATCCGTTTCAACCCTTGCGGCCATAAGTTTTGCGTGCAGGTTTTCGGCAATAATATCTCTCAAATCAGCCATTTCAAACGAAATATACTATTTATAAATACAATAAAACGAAATCAACGATGGCAAAAATATGGCTTACTGAGCAGCAATTTAAAGATTATTGCAGGATAATGCTAAATGAGGAGAGAAAAGCGGACTTCACGAAAAAAATACTGAATGAAGCCCTCGCCGAGATGGATGTCTATCAGAATCAGAACCAACTCGAAATCGCAAATTTCCTGCGTGGGCTCGAGAACGGAAGCGCAATGGTCGACACCGAGTCGGCGGCAGTACCATATCCTGAGGAAGACGAGTATGCGAATGACGAGCCGAGCAGATGGATAGTTTACGATTTCAGTGATCCGGGCCATTTGAGGGACGACGGTTACAGTATGCAGCACATACCGATTCCGGCAGAGACTCAGTTGAAAATCAAAAATCTCATATACAACAATTTCGGGGTAACAGTCCCTGACGAGTTTGATCAGTAACAGTTGATCCTAAAATTTGGAATTTCAAAAAACTTTTGTATCTTTAATACAAAAGTTTCATTTTTTTAATATGGGAGTAAGATTGAACAGTGAGAAAAAGATTGAGAATGAAAGCTTTAAACTGAAAATCGGTACCACTAACAAGATAAACCCAATGGTGATTTATGTAGAAGGGAAAGCCTTCATAAGCCCATTGGATGAAAAAGACGACTATGCGAAAGATTTGTCCGAAATAAAGCACGCATTGAAGCGCAGCATATCGGATAACCTGTGTGAAACTGACAATTTTGACAACAAATACATACTCGAATTCCAAGTAGCGTCAAGCGGGGTTGCCGTCAATAAGAAAAGTTTCCTTTCATTCCAATTTCTTCTGAGGCAGAGAAGGGACAACGTTATGAAACTGTCCGACGTCAAAAATGCCTCAACGAAAATGATTTCCAACATAGCGGATGCGTTGCGTGACAGCATACTTGAGCACAATTTTGAACTAACAAAGAAGAAGAAGTAGGTATTTATAGAGAAATATATCTTGAAATGCAATACCACTACATAAACCAGGGCTCGGAACTTCCTTATCTCCGTATGGAGTTGGTGAACGACGGAAAGTTCGAGTTCATGAAATCAGGAAAATTCGGAAAAGCGATACAGAACGCCGACGTCACATTTTCAATGTGGGACGAGAACGACGTGCTTAGGATATCAGACGCACCTTGCAACATCATACAGGCGGAAAATGGTTGCGAGGACTTCTACATTATTGAATATCAGTTCAGTAAGCGTGACACAAAGAAGAAAGGCAAGTTCAAGGGACAGTTCAAGATAGACTTTCACGGGGATTTATACGAAGAAGGCGTAAACTACCCGGAAGCGTTGCTGATAATGCCGATTTACGAAGACGTCTGCGTAATGGTGAAATAAAGAAAGCCGTAGGAAAAAAATCCTACGGCTTTTTTCATGACAGTGGGTGGATTTCTCCACCTTCCCTTCACCTTGCGGGGCGTTTGATAACCCTTCTTTCGGTAGGTACCTTAGCCACCGGCTTGATAACCCTTTTCGTAACTTGTCTTGGAGTGGACTTCTTAGAAGTCATTGAGCATCCGCAATTTCCCATATCGTTAGTTTTTTTATCCTATTAGCCACATAGCAGCCTTGTATGCTGCCGATTTTTCTTGATGCAGAGGTTCGTGCGAATAGTACACGGGCATAGTGAACTTTTTCTCGACTTCTGCCTGCTTTTCAGGGGCACCGAACTTAATTCTGCTGTTCGCCTGTATCATAGCCCTCAGTATGGAAGCGTCCATAGCCTTGTTCCTCATCTCTTTCTTCATAGAGAACTGAACAACGAAAAGACCCATAGCAAGGCACGTGATAGTATCGTCGTGGAAGCCATCCATGTGGTCCTGCTTGCCGTTCTTCCAAATCCAAGTCTCGAGTTCGGCGATAACCCTTCTCGAACGTATCTTGAACTGATCCGTGCGAACCATATTCGCAAAGTTTGAAAGCATTTGGAAACGGTTGTTTCCGTTGTGGAAGCCGGGCATTTTTTCAGGCTTGGTATTGCCGGGAACCCTGTTCTGCTTCATATATGTCTTCAAATCGTCGTCATCGTAGTACAGGTTCGGATATTTGAGGTCCATAAGTTTCAGCAATGAGGCATCACCGTAACCACCTATTGATTCAACCACGCAGAACGCATTGTTGTAGAGCCTGCCGTAATTGTTGGCGAGTTCACCTATTACGTCGCCGAACAGTTTGCCGCTATATTCAAGCACCTGTTCAATGCAAGGCATTCCGTCATCGTCGATTCCGTCCAAATCGAATATCTCCAATGCAGTAGCATCGTCTGAGTCACCACGGGAGTTATCGACTGACAGTATATATTGGTGGCCTTCTATCGGAAGTTTCCAAATCCATACCTCTTCGAAGTCTTTGTCGTGCAACTCCGGATCCGGTTCCCTGACGTTCTTCGTCTTCTGCATTTCAATATACATAGGGTCAACCACGTTGTCAGATGAACCAACGAACGATACGTCAAGTTCCTGTGCAATCTTGATAGGGTCGTTGTTGAATGCGTTGCACATTCCGACATACCAAGGAGACGTCGGCTTGTAGCCTTCACGTTCCATCATTGCCCAGTGCTCAGGGTCGTACTTGATGTTTCCGTCCTTGTCAAGCGTAGGCTCCTCATACTCGGCAAGCAGTGCCTTCGTATCCTCGTCGAATTTCTGCCATTTCAAGAAGCAGTTGTAGCGAGGGTCCTGATACCACCTGAGTTCGGTTATATGGTAGTCGTTCTGCCCGTTGAGAGCCTTGTTGTATATGCCGTAATAGAGTTGGTCCTTACCGCAAGGGGTTGAAATCATAATGGTTTTACCACCCGTTGAAGTCGTAGCGACAGCCTGTGCGTAAACGTCCAGACCGTTCTCAATAAACGCAGCCTCGTCGAATATCAACCAAGATACTGATGAAATACCACGAGCGGCGTTAGGGCCTGATGAAACAGCGTAAACCTTGCAACCGTTTTTGAGTTCGAGCCTTTGCTTGTTGTGGATTGCAAAGATGTCTTTCTTGTTTTTGTCGCTCTTCGGATCGATTGAGAAGAACTCTTCTCCCCAGAACCACCTTGGAAGTTGCAGTAGGAAGTGCTCGATTTTTTCGAGAAGGTTCTGAGACAGTTTCAAGTCACGTCCGACAATCAGTACAGTCTCAGGAGACTCCTTGTCAGCAAGAGCAATCTCGCAGGCAATGAACGCCGCAGCGGTAGTGGTGATACCAGCCTGACGGGGTTTCAGCGTGATGTTTCTCGTGTAATCCCTGAACGCCTGTATCAAATCTTTCTGCCTCGGGAACAATTTGAACGGGACTTCCCTGTTTTTTCTCATATCGAACGTCTTCAGGAAGTTCTCGATCATGTATATCCTTGATTTGTCGGAAACGCATTTGATATACTCTTCCGATATTTGGGCTATATCTATCATAACTGTTTGGTGTTAAGGAAATAAATAGTGAAATCAGGCAGGAAATCGCGATTTCTTTGAAAAAAATTGCAACAAACCCGCAATTTCGCTCATTTAACCTTATCAATAAATAGTTTTTATTTGCCGTTTCGTATTTATATGTAAGTAAATTGTACATTAACATGAAAGCCATAAACAGCGATTATTTGAGGAGAGTGATTAACGAAGCAGTCAGTGAGATGATGGGTGAAGCCACCCCTCCTACACCAATAAAAGGCGGCGCACCAAGACCAATCAAGGGCGGTGCACCAATGCCAATTAAAGGCGGTGCCCCAAAGCCTATTGGCGGCGGCCCAGCACCTATCGGTAAACCGGCCGGACCCGCACCAGTTGGAGGAAATGCGGCACAGTCACTTAACCCAAACAATCCTCCTGTTATCACCCCTACCCCAACGGCGGACCTGGGGCTGTTTAACGGTGGTCCTACGAAGAACGGATTCAGGCCAGGTATCATAGAGGCTAAATACGAGAACTTTTACGAGACTCAGGATCCTAACATGCAGGATAAGGAAGTCTTGAAAATCTACATGGACTACGTTCACAACATACACGCACAGAGGTATGTTGACGCCCTTAACAAGCAGTTCCCCGACGTACTTCACGCAACGAAGGTATCGAAGAACAACGTGCCTAAGGACGTTGCGAAAAACTTCATGTACGCAATTAAACTCATTGCACTTCCGGACCAGACTGATGAATTCATTCAGAAAATCCCTGATATCGTCGATTTGCTCTATACGTTCAAGACTGTCAACAAAATGACAAAGGTTTCATTCGTGTATGATGAAACGTTCAGGGACGAATTCAAACAGAAATTTGCCGACATTGCGGAAAAGACGCCAAACGAGAAGGATATCGAGGAGGCAAACATGAGAATTGCCGATACTTGGATGGACTTGCTCTCGACGTTGAAGGACCCGGCTACGTTGAACAAACTCAACAGCATTAACGGTGCCATATATCCTATGGCTTCCGCAGCCGCAAGCAGGAATACGCAGGCACCGGATACATTTGGTGACAACGGTTTCGAGTCAGGACACGCACTGTCATTCAGGAACAGGATGCAGGTGTTCGCACAGGATCCAAACGCAACGTTTGTTACGCAGAAATTCGCTTGGGAGAAATACTACAACCACGAGGTTATTGACCCGACAAGGTTCATTCTCGTAACGATACCTTCCCACAAGAAAGTTGATTTGTCCGACAGGGATAAAGGTGCTCAGAAAGCAGGTTATGCTGGCGGCTACGACGAGTTCAAGACGAGAAAGAAGCGTGGCGAATTGCAGGGCGGTGAACTTCATGCGGTAAGAATGAATGCTCAGAAAGCATCCAACGATGACGTGTTCTTCACCACTGTCAAAATGTATGATGTCGCCAACACGAGGCCGATTCCCGGTATGCAGAGTAAGTTCCTTCCTGGTGCAGGCCAGTTGAGGGACTTGGAGAACAACGTTATGGGTATTCCTAACGCCGCCGCAAGAAAGGCAGGCGTTGCACCTGTTGCTGCAGCACCGATTCCGCAGACGGCTTCAAACGGAAGCAACGATCAGGTTCAACTTATCAAGGACTCTCTCGTGGCTATCGTGAAGAAGGAAGTTCAGTCTTCTACTCCTGCCGAGACAGGAAATGCCGAAAGAGACATTGTTAACTACGCATACGCATACGCGAAGTTCCTGCTTGCAACCGCATTCCAAGGAATATCTAAGCCTGAAACCCAAGAGGCGTTCTGCCAGGGCTTTGTTGCAGGTGTTGCAGTTGCTGTCGGTATCGAAGACCCTCAGGCGGCTAACTATCTGCAGAGTGCACTTGCCAACAGGGGTAAGGACTCCACAATCAAGCAACTTATCGTACAGTGGTTCAATGAGTACGTTGACCTCATGGACGCTGTTAGAATTGATGTTCAAAAGAAACTTATCAGAATGGCTAAACCAAAGGCCGGACAGAAGGTTGTCGAAGAAATGGACGAGGAAGGACTTGGTACGACGAACGTAAATATCAAGCCTCTGTCACTCGGACAGTTCGAGGAACTTTTCGGTATCACCGACGACGGGCTTTACGAAGAACAGGATGATGAGATTGAAGATATGCAACTACAAGAGTCATTCTTCAGGTTCTTAGACAGCATGGAAGGATATGGAAATGCCTAAAAACAAAATAAACGAATCAATTGAGGAACTGAAAAACATACCTAGCGGTAGTGCTTTCACAAATCTACTTTCAATCTATAAGGTGGTTTCTGATAGTGTTGCCGCAGGTTATGCACAGGGCTACGATAGAAAAAAGAGTGCTGGTTGGAACAATAACGGTTCCGACAGTTACGGCATTGTCGGATACACCCACCTGAGCCTACAAAACGCTATCAACATGGTTGGTAGCGGATACGGCCATTCAATCGTCCATTTCAAACTTCTTGGCGGCACGAAGGATTTTATTTTCTTTGATGCGGATCAAGACAATACGATTAGGGATATGCTCATAAGGAGTTATGGAAGGTACATGACAATCGAGGAGCAGATTTACACCCTAACCGGCGATTCGTACATAGCGAGAAAATACGCAAACTGCCGTCCTTCTGAGTTTGGTAAGTACGGACAGAGCGATATAAGGAAAAAGACGGGCAAGTACATAAGGGGAATGGTGTGCGACTATTGGAGCAGTGTTGGCGAAGTGGTTGTATATCCGTTCAACTTCGGTGATATGGTGGCATGTGCAGTTGCAAGCGGGCTGTCAAGTTATATGTCAGAAGCGGAAGTCAGAAAACGTTTCAAGGGCATTATGGATAACGCTTCAAGGGCTACGCAGGAAGATTTCATTGACATTGTTCCGTTCCTCGAGTGCTTCAACGCTGTTGACCCGGACGGTTGCCAATACATTAAAGTAGGGCAATATGCTTACAGTGCATTTGACTCGCCGAAGGGCCCGAATATCCTCGTAGTTAAGGACAGTAACCAAAAGACGTGGCACAAGCCGGAGTTTTATAAACTTTTCCCCGACACCATTAGGCTCGATACGGTTCCATCTAACCCAAGTAGAAACGGAAACATTTCGTTTTCAATGAACAAAATGCGTTGGGGTGCAAACGTGGCGGGTATATGCCCTGACGGAGAACAGCACCTTAGCCAGAACGGAAAGCCAGAGCCCGTGTTCTGGCTTAAAGACAGGGGAGATACCCCGTTCGAGTGGCAGTATCTTGAATACATGTACCAAAACCCTCACTGGATTATTGATTATTTCAATCAGGCTGATTCAGATGGCGGAGAGTTGAACGAAGGTTTCAAACAGGGAATGACGTACAACGATTTCGTTGGCTCGAACAAGGCTTTCGGATACGTTTGTGCTCACGCTGATTCCGTTACGGGTATCCTCACTCACGGGTTCAGTAGGGAATGGGCGGCTGAAAACGACTCGAACTATAACGGCGGTAGAGGTTTCTACGGAAACGGAGTCTATGGCTGCGTGATTCTCGGAAAGCCGTATTCAATGATAAATTCCAACCTTGACATGGCTGAGGCTGGTGCAGTTAGACTTTCAGAGTACAGGGACAGCAGTAAATCCGACGGCTTGAAATATGGTGGCGTTATCATTAAATGCTCCATTGTCGGCGGTTGGAACAATTTCCTTATTCTCGATGAGAGTTTGGCAAAGGCTGTTTACAAAGCGAATTGGCCGATAGAGAAACAGATACAGCAAATTGTCGGAAAGAAAAATCCGACGGCTGCGGTTGAACTTATCAGGGGCATGACGTGTTCAGACGGTTTCAAATACAATGTAACTGACTACGACACGAGGACTACGCCGCCTCTCGCCCAACTTTTCCGTGGCAGTTTCTCCGATTTCCAGAAATGGGAGAACTTCTTCAGGAAATACGGAATCAGGGGTGCTGTCTATCATGGAGGAAACGACGGATACGGATTTGTCTGTTATGACTATTCAGAAGCGGTTCCAATTGCCGTAAGTTACGACCACGGAAAAACGTGGAAGACAACTGAAAGTGATTGGCAGAAAACCCATGACAGGCTACTTTATGCGGGCGACCCTATCAACAAACTCGGAACAAGGTTCAAGTCTGTCAGCAAATTCCCGAAGAAGGTTACTGCCGGAGAAGAAGTGTTCGGGTGCGTAACGGTTGAAAAGCATAACGGCAAATTCAACTGTGTCAGAATGGACACGCTTAACGAGATATTTCCTGTCGATTTCGATACTGAGCCCGCTATCGGAATGAGCGGAAAGGTAAGGTTCACTTACAGGGGGTATCAGTTCGTTGGATATATCTATAACGAAGACGCAGGCGGTCCGGCGTTCGACTACGGCGGCGGAACATTCGCATTTAGCGACATTGACGGCGTTATAGATTACTACATAGAAGGAAAATACGAAGAACAGGATGACACGCCCGATAACGGACAGTTGCAGGAGTCGTTCTTCAGATTCTTAGATAAAATGGAGGGCTATTTGGATGACTAAAATAACTGAGGAAATACAGACCCTTTTCAGAAAGTTCAGGAGTTCGGTTGGTTCACCTCTTATGGAGACGGAAATAACGGACTCCGAGCTTTGTGATCTCCTCGACATCGCGGTTGAGGACTATGCCGAGAAAGTGCAGAATTGGGTTATCGAAAACCAATGGGCTACGCTTTACGGAAAAAATCTTGTTGGGTTGAACAACATCGACCTAGCATTTGCGTTGTCAATGAGAACGTTGGATCTGTCTAAGGATTACAGTTATTGGTTTTCCAAGGAAGCGGGATTGCAACAGCGAGGCCCTTGGGAGTTGAAGAAAGATTTCATCACCATCGAGTCTGGCAAACAGAACTATATCATTCCCGCAGGAAGGGAAATTAACAACGTAATGTGGTGCAACCCTTCCACTTCTCAGGCTGCTCTCTATGCAAACTACGGTGGACTTGATACGCTCGGCTTTGCCGGTGGATACGGACAGGCAGGCGGTGGCTCGTATGGGCCGATAGGCGGTTTCTATATCGCACAGAGTGCCGATATTGCGTACATGGCTACGGATTTGGCGTACAAGAATAGGCTCCTTCGTGGAGACTTGACGTACAAGGTAACCGCCGGACCCGACGGAACGCATATCCTGCACCTGTACTCAACACCGGGTTCCAAACTGACGTTCGGTTCTTCATTCACAGCCAACGGCTCGCTCAGTCTTGTCGGCTGTGAGGTGTGGTACACGTATTACGACGTATCGTCTGCCGACGATGCGGACGCTTGCAGACGTGCACACCCTGAGGTTATCATTACCCCTGATCAGGTTCCGCTCGAAAAAATGGACTATGCGTTCCTGAACGCACCGACGAAAACAATTGTTCGTAAACTGTTCATTGCCAAAGCAAAAGAAGCCCTCGGTAACATTCGAGGAAAGTTTAGTGGTAAAGTCAGCATTATGGAGGCGGAGGCAAACCTCGACTACATGATGCTTATCAATCAGGGACAAACCGAATACAAGGAGACGATGGAGGAACTTACCAAGCGACTCGAGAGAATGTCTCCATACGAACTTATGAAGAAAAACGCGGAACTCGCTCAGAATATGGTGGACATACTTAAGAACAAGCCTCTTGGTATATACGCCATTTAATGAGTTGATTAAATCAGTTTTTACGCTATTTTTTAATAAAGGATTTTTATGGCCGATAGAAGGACAAGATGGCAGAAACTAACCGATGTTCTAATAAACACCGGGCAGGGCTCGCCTGTTTCTACGAGAACCACAACATACAACATAAGTGCTCCGCTCGGAACGAGGAACGGAAACGAAATCTTGTACGCTTCTGAAAGTGAAGAAGACAGGAATCAGAAACTCGCTCAACTGAAACAGCAGAAATACATGTCGTACCTGTGGGCTAAGACAGGATACGATACGGCAATGGAGCAGGCAGTTGGTGCGAACCAAGTGCGTGTTATGTACAGGGACGCCGACCTTATGGCCGCCTGGCCGGAAATCGGCGCCGCATTGGAGACTGTCGCTGAGGAAGCAACCACAATCAACAAGAAAGGCAAAATTCTCAATATCTACTCAAAATCCGAGAGAATTAAATCCATTCTTGAAGACCTTTTCTACAATCGTCTTGACATACCCGTATGGCTGACTACTATCGTACACGAGACTGCGAAATACGGTAACGAGTTCATGTTCCTGAACCTCGATTTGAACGAGGGTGTTAAATGTTGGAGTGAACTTCCCGTTCACGAAATGCGACGTATCGAGAACGGATTGGACAATATGTACGGTGCGGGTATGTTCAATGCGTCCTTTACGCAACTTAAACCGGACGAGGTTAAGTTCGTATGGGAGGGACACAACGAGGACAGGCCGTTCAAGAACTGGATGATTG
>JAEEGL015679364.1_pt1 | contig 18881 bp, 21 predicted proteins | sample 9134231 | NCBI WGS metagenome assembly JAEEGL01 (sample SAMN16246548, study PRJNA631951) | gut metagenome | biome: gut microbiome; feature: rumen; material: fiber-attached | host: Bos | place: Iran: Karaj | collected 2018-10 | reverse complement strand
TGAGTATGACACACAGATCAGCAGCCTCTTCCGTTCTGCAGTCAACAATTACGTTGATCCGTACGGGGATTACTACGGCGATCTCGATGCAGCCATCGCGGCTTTTGAGAGCGATGTGGAATACAACATCGGCATCTGATGCGGCGAAAAAGTTAAAAGTAACGGGGTCGGTAATTCCGGCCCCGTTTTGTTTGTGTCTCAGTGGTGTATCCCGAGTGCATCGCAGTCCAGTGTGTCGCCGGGAATCGAATAGTCAATTTCGGTTATCAGGAATCCGTCCAGACCGATATCTTCCAGATCAAAAGCAACCAGAGTTCCGTATTCGGGATCAGAAAAGAAGAAAAACTCAGTATCATAAGCGGCCGCATCCTTGCAGCCCATTGCCCTCAGCTTTTCCATGTCTTCAGTGTTGACATAAGACTCGGGCAGACCGTAAATGGACGCACTGTATTTTGCATCCGGGAATACGCTCTGAACATAGTCTATGACCTCATAGACATTGTTGGCGATCCACTTGCCATCCTCGCCAAAACATCCCAGATTCGCCTTCCCGTCCTCTGCAAATGCCAAATATACCGGCTCCAAGATGCCTTTCGTATCGTATTCTTCTATGATGTCACGAACCTTTGTCGCGGCTTCTTCGACCTGGCTGCTTGACGGCCTGCTGTTAAAGTAAAGATAGAATCCGTCAAGTTCAAAGTCGTATTCTTCTTTTACCTCATCCAGATCATCTTCCGCATCTTCGAGGATATAGTCGACATAGAGATCCGTAAAATTCGAGCTTGTGTATTCCGAATAACCGAAGGTGCTTCCGTCGAGATTCATCGCCTGCATCTGAGAAGTGACTTTGTATTCGATTCCCGTATCTTTGTCGATCAGATAGACCGTCCTGACCTTGTCGTTGCCGCTGCCTTTAACGTCTTCTTTTACAAACTCACAGTCGCCGTATTCCTGCTTGGCATATGCGATCAGTGAACCCTTGCTCTTGACCGAACAGGAACAGAAAAGCAGCGCACACATCAGGATGCATCCTGTCAGCAGATATTTCTTTTTCACTCTTTCCTCTCCCCTTTATTCTCTTTCTTTTCCTTGTGAGACAGATAGATCGCATACGGGAGCATCCATACACCCGGGTCTAAGAGCGCGAGCAGCGCAAGCCATTTTACCGGGGATAAGAGGAACCCTATCAGCACAAAGAATCCGCCTACAAGAGGTACGCCCGAACTATGTACGTTTTTTATCTTGTACTGGATCATCGAACCGTATGTCATGAACAGGAAAAATACACCTATGGCGACCAGTATTCCGGCCGCCACCCATTTGGTCGAATCCGGCAGGTCGCTCCATGTACCCGGTTTAAGCTGTGCGATAACAAAACCCATTCCCTTTTCCTCTCAATAATAATCATACACAACCTCGGCAATGTGAATCAAGAACTCTACTTTAAGTAGGTGGTCTCCCCGTCTGCCGCGGGTTACAATCGGGGCGTGGAGGATAAAACTATGAACCAGTACGTTACAGGCACAGTCATCAAGGAACTGCGCGAAAAGAATAACATGACACAGACGGCTCTCGCCGACAAACTGGGCGTCAGCGACAAGGCGGTATCTAAGTGGGAGACAGGCAGAGGTTACCCTGACATCTCTTTGCTGGAACCCATTGCAAAGATCTTCGACATATCCGTTACGGAACTGATATCGGGCAATACGATAACCAACGCAAACGTGTCTTCGAACATGCTCCGCTCCGGCTTTTGCGTCTGCCCCGTCTGCGGGAATGTCATACACAGCATGGGACAGGCCGTCATAACCTGCCACGGGATCAGTCTTGCCCCGCTCGAGGCAGAGCCTGCCGACGAAGAACATAAAGTAACCATCGAGAAAGTGGAAGACGAGTACTTTGTCCACGTGGAACACGATATGACGAAGGATCATCACATCTCATTCATAGCAGCGTTGTCTTCCGACAGGCTGCAGCTCGTTAAGCTCTATCCCGAGTGGAATGCAGAGGCAAGATTCAAGATATCCTGCGTAAAGAAGATCCTCTTCTACTGCAACAGAGACGGCTTGTATGAGATAAAGCCGTAAGGGGCTCTGTCCGAACATCTGGGATATAATGAGTTAAAGAACACTCATGCCTTCTTTTTGTTCCACAGGAGCGACTTATGTACGACATAACTCTTGCCGATTACCCCAGATTAGAAAACGAGACGACCGACGAGCCCAGATTGCGACGCGCGATAGAAGCTTGCGCAGGAGGCGTTCTGTACGTCCCTGCGGGCGTCTACGAGGTCGCAGAGATGATTACCATAGATAACTGCGCGAGCCTCCTCCTGCACAAATCAGCGGTGCTCAAGGCCGTCAGAGAGATGCCGTATGTGGTTAAGTACGATGCGGCGGCATCTTACCCGGGTCTTACGGAGAAGGATTGGCGAATACATCCCTCAGGCGATCCCGATTCCGAGGACTGGAACCTTTTTATCAAGGGCGGCGTTTTCGACGGGGCGGGACTCGCCAGCTGCCTGTGCCTCAACAGCTTCAAGCACTTTACCCTGAGAGACTCTTCCTTCAGGAACGGAAAGCTCTACGGCATCAAGGTGGAAGATGCCGGCAGCATGTGGACATACGAACTGGTCGCGCAGAACCTTTATCTCAAGTGCACGATGTCCGGTCTTGCGGGCAACGCGGGGATAAGTTCCAACGGCGGTGACAGCCACTATATCGACTGCATCATCGTGGACTATACCAAAGGTTTCGAGCTCCTTGACGGCGGTTCCAACAGGCTTACGCGCTGCCATGTCTGGGGCGGTCCGGTCAAGCCGCGCAAGGAAGGCGAGCTTCCCGAGATGCTCATAGATTCCGTGAACTTCTGGATCGACTCGGGCGACGCAGTACTCACCGACTGCTATGCAGACACGGGCAAGATCGGATACCTGGTCAAGAAGAGCGCAAGGCTCTTCGGCTGCAGTTACTACAACAACTACTCGTACGGCTTAGACGACATTACCGTCATAAAGCACCTGGACGGCGACCTGCTCGTCTCGGGCGGCATGTTCCGCAAGACCTGCCCCAACGCAACTCTGTATGAAGGCGACAATTCGAGACTCACGTGGAACAATGACAACATCTTAGATGGCGACTGGGACGGCAGTTGCGTGGTAAAATAAGGGCATCACACCAAATGGGAGGTATCGTATGGATATTGATATCAACAAGGCAAAAGATATGGCACAGGATGCTTTGGGTCAGGTCGCAAAGGACGACAACGCAAAGAAGATGGCTAACGATGCCATCGATGCAGTAGAGAAGAAAGTCGGCGTTGATCTTCCCGATGTAGATGCTATCAACAAGGCGATCGGCAACAAGTAATTCAAAAAGAAAACCAACAAGATGCCCTGTCAGGATCATTCCCGGCAGGGTTTTCTTTTGCTCAGAAACAGAACGTTCTTATCAGGAATGCCGCGAGCAGATGAAGCGGATAGAAAACGTAGAACACCCACTTCGAGAACGTCGGGAAACGACCCTTCTTACCGTTATAGAAAAACGTGATAACAACCATCGCCGCAGTCTGCGCCAGGAAGAAGCCGTAATTGTTCCACGTGAGTCCGAACGCGAATCCGCCGTAGTATATCTTGAATGCCAGCATCAAGGCCTCGAAAAGGATAAACCTCAGCACCGGCTTCTCGCGTGTCATGTAGAACAGGAATATCGCCACGGGCCCGAAAACAAGCCACTCAGCCTGCATCAATGCCGTAAGGACAGTTATGGCCAGCATGACGATTATGCGCAAGGGAAGCTTCCATCCGCTCTCCCACACGGCGAGAACAAGAAGACCTGCAAGCAAAGCTGACATTACGCTCCACGTCGTCAATGCGTTCCACCAGGGTTCCCCATAGAAGTTGCAGAAGTAGAACGGGATCTGCGTTATCAAGGTAACTGCCGCAAGCCTTAGAATGTATTTCCTGCGGGATTTCGTATACCGGAATCCTTCCGAGATAAAGAAGAAAAACACCGGCGGGGCAAACATCTCGCCAAAGACAAAAAACCTGATTATCCATAGCGGCAACATGTCCACGAAATGATCGACTCCGACATAGATGATCATGTGACCGCAGGCCATTAGGATAAGGGCTATGTATTTGAGCATATCCCTGTTCAATATCTTAAGGTTTATCTTCCTATTATCCTGTCCCACATATGTATAATAACGCATTCTTTTGGACTATGCTTACATAGCGATATAATAGTGTTGTTTGGGGGTAAGAAGGATGTTTCATTTCGGGTTCTCGTATGTAGGATTATTGTTCCTCATAATGCTGTTCGTGCCCAACATAATCTGGGCGAAGAACAAGCCTGCCGATTACGACAAGTATGTGGGTAACGAGAATAAGTTCCTGCTTCTTCTGGAACGCGCAGGAGAGGTTACAACATCCGCCCTTGCCCTGATATTCAGCGACTTTAACATAAGGCCTTTTACGCTGTGGTCCCTCTGGCTTATCGCTGCATTCATCTGCATGGTGCTCTACGAGCTTTATTGGATAAGATATTTCAGAAGCGATAAGACGATGGCAGACATGTATTCGAGCTTTGCGGGATTCCCCGTGGCAGGCGCCTCTCTCCCCTGCATCGCTTTCTTTATGCTCGGCATATACGGCTCTAACATCTTTATGATTGTCAGCGCGTTCATCTTGTCTGTCGGCCACATCGGCATCCACATCATGCACAGGAACGAAGTCATTTCCAAGAAGAAAAAGAAGCCCGTCATCGCTATCCTTAAGATACTTATCGCGATACCTGTCACGCTCATACTGTTGTTCACGGCAAGCGTAATCGCAGTCAGAAACAAAAACTGGATCGACAGCTGTGTCAAGACATCTTCCGGAATCAACGAGACTGCATACATCGAACTAGGCGGTCAGGAGCAGTACATCTCCATCAGGGGCTCGGATATCAATAACCCTGTGATCGTGTACATCCACGGTGGCCCGGGAAGCCCTGATTCCCCTATTATGCCGCTCTTTACGGATCCTCTGATAGATGACTATACGGTGGTCTGCTGGGATCAAAGAGGCTGCGGCAGGACGTATTACCACAATGCTGATACCGACCCATTAAACAAGACCGTAAGTTTCGAACAGTCGCTGCAGGATACAGACGAACTCGTCGATTATGTACGCGAGAGATTCGGTCAGGACAAGGTCATAATAATGGGGCATTCTTTCGGTTCTATAGTTGGTGCAATGTATGTTCAGGAGCACAGCGATAAGGTGTTGGCATTTGTCGGTATAGGTCAGTGCGTTTGCCTTAGTGATTCCGATGAACTGGCCTATCAGGATGCCATTTCCAAGGTCACCGCAAACAGCGAAGAAGAAACTGCGCTGATAAATGCTTATAACGCTTATCATGACAGCAATTCGCTCGAAGATTATTTTGTTCTGCGTCAGCTGACCACGAAATATCATCCGAACCCCGGCGCGGCAGATACTATACTGATCGCACTGTTCTCGCCTTATACCGGCGTTAATGATGTCCGCTGGGTATTGGAAGAGTCTACGCTCGACCGTTACTACGAACTGGAAGGCAGCCTCATGGAAATGCTGACTACGTTTGACATCTATGATTATCCCCTGACCTATGACGTACCCATGTACTTCATCTCAGGTGAATATGACTACACATGTAATTGGACGCTGGCAGAAGCGTACTGCAATGACATAACAGCACCTGACAAGGCTTTTGTATGCATTCCTGGAACGGGTCACGGACCGCAATATGATGCGCCCGAAGAATTCGGTTCTGTGGTTAAGAGTCTGTTGGAAGGTAACGTATAATAACGCGTCTTATACTTCAAAGCTCTCTGTTTTTAAGTCGCAGTAATGCCTGCCGCTCTTTGCCGTGAACTTCAATACGCAGTAATCAGGGTCTGTCACTCCGCCTTTGTAGAAGACGGTATCACCCTTTCTCCAGATCATATCCTTGGTCGCCTGATCAGTCATTACTTCCATTGTTCCGGTCAGCATTACACCGGTATATTTGATCAGGCCCTTGTGATAGAAATATATGCTCGCATTAGGGTTGTTAAGGTACTGCTGTACACGCATTGAAGAAGTGTTTGTCGAGAAATAGAACTCTTTTAATCCGACTTGCTTTCTGGGTTTAAGCATAGCCTTAACATTAGGTGCACCGTTCTCATCAACTGAGCAAACGAAGCTTACTTTTTGGTTGCTGATAAATTTAATTATTGCTTCTTTATCCATATGTTCACCAATCATTTATAAGGTTGCAAAAACAACACAATAAGATTATATAAGAAAACCCTCAAAACTATAAGTTCCGAGGGTTATTGCTTATAATCATTTCCGCGAGACCTGAAATAAAGATGATCAAAAGTTCTATGCCGGTTGTTGCCATTTTATGTCTGGCTTGATTCCTTTTTTCACACAATCATCGAGATACAGGTCTATCAAATTCTGATATGGAATACCTGTCTCCTCAGCAAGCTTCTTAAAGTAATCTACAGTTGTTGATTTGAGATTAATAGTTACCTGACGCTTAAGTTTATTTGCATATGGATTCTTTCTGGGATTGAGTTTTGAAATATCATAGTTATCTCTCATAATTTTCCACCGCCTTGAACGTAGTAATCTGTCTCAGGTTTTGTTGCCTTTCGCGCCGAAATGATTCTAATCACTTCTCCCATGCTTCTATAACAATGACTTACTATCAGCACTCTGGTGCTTATACTCATTCCAATAATAAGAAACCTCTCTTCATCTTTTGAATGATCCGGATCATCAAACAAGATAGCATTTTCATCGTAAAAAACAGAACTTGCTTCAGCAAAACTAATTCCGTGTTTATTTATGTTTACTTTGTTTTTGTTTTCATCCCATTCAAATATCATGATACGAGACTATCTACATCATAATTATATTATAATTATATTCCATTATCAATGCGCAGCTTAACAGACATATTTCCTTTAAATACAATACAGTGAAGTATGATTCAGTTATCCTCTTTACCAGTAGATTGTTCGTTGACATCGATATTATCTAAATATCTCTGTGCAAGAATTTTCCTGTCGTCAAATCTGGCGATAGACCGCTCATACTCTAATCGCCTGACATCAATGTCAACATCCATTTCAAATACAATCTTAGGGTCACCTATCAATTGAAACCCTCGCTTTTCCAAGAATTTCTTTATATGGCAATACCATATTCGGGGTTCGTCCATTTTTCCTCCAAAAGATACCAGTTTATTATCCTTATCAAAGAACCAAGGATTATATCCGACATTATCTGCAGCATATTCAGGTGGGCAATAATACTCGCTGAACAACAAATAATCTTTCATGAGTTCTCTGGTTGGCTCCGGTAATACTGTGAGTTTTTCTAATGCGATCGTTAAGATTCCCATAAAATCACTTCCTTTCTTGTGGTATACCAATGGTATATTAGAGTATACTCTATACCAATGGTATTTTCAATGGTATAATCCTAATCAATTCACATAATTGGAGAATTCTTATGAAGCAGACAATCTTACCTGACAGGCTTTTATCCTGCCGCAACAATCTTGGACTTACTCAATCAGAAGCAGCGGAACTCATCGGTATTACTCAGCCTGCATATCAGCGATACGAGGCAGGTGTCCGCACTCCTTCTATACAAGTCGCAAAAGAGATTGCAAAAGCTTTTAACGTTTCTACCGCATATTTATATGGTGACAGCGAACAATCACTTCCTGATTATTTTGTAATTGACAAGAAAGACAACCAGTTACTATTCTCAATAATTGAACAATGCAAAGGCCTTAGCGATAATCAGCTTGAGGAGATATTAAATAACATCGCAAAAAATAAAAACCCGTAGAACATATCGTCTACGGGCTTATTATTGGCGGAGCCGGTGGGATTCGAACCCACGTGCCCTTGCGGACAAACGGTTTTCAAGACCGCCTCGTTATGACCACTTCGATACAGCTCCGTGCCTTAAAGGCACTTAAGTATATACGATTTGTGGTGTGTTTTCAACCTTCCGCTGAAGACCCTTATACAAGGATATCAAGGAGTCTGTCAAGATCCTCGGGATTCTTATAATCAATAACGATCTTTCCCTTGCCGGAAGCATCGCCTGAAGGCTTGATTCTGACTCTGGAGCCCAGAGACTTCTTCAGTTTTGTCTCTACTTCCTTGATGCTGAGCTTAGCCTGAGGATCGAGCTCTACGGGCTTTGCAGCGGGCTTCGGGTTATTCTGTGCCTCAATATACTTATGAACGTATTCCTCGGCCTGTCTGACGCTCATATCGCGTGCTATGACGACATCAGCGACCTTACGCTGGTCTTCCTTATCCTTGAGACCCAGGATGGCCTTAGCATGGCCTGCAGAGAGGTCTCCGCGCACCAGGAATTCGTGAAGTGATTCATCAAGGTTAAGAAGACGCAGAGCATTAGCTATTGTGGCTCTCGGCTTACCGATCTTCTTTGCAAGCGCTTCCTGTGTCATATGATGAGTCTTGATAAGTGCCTGCATTGCTTCAGCCTCTTCAAGGGGGTTCAGATCTTCTCTTTGCAGGTTCTCGATAAGTGCCTGCTCCATTACCTGCTTGTCTGTAAGTTCTCTTACGATAGCCGGAATAAGCTTAAGACCTGCGATCCTTGCGGCTCTCCATCTTCTCTCTCCTGCTACGATCGTATAGCCCTTGGCCTTGCGCTGAACTATGATCGGCATGATAATGCCGTTCTCTTTGATGGATTCAGCAAGCTCATTGAGAGCCTTCTCGTCAAATGTCTTACGGGGCTGCTCCAGATTGGGTGATACGTCGTTGATCTTAAGCTCTACTACGGAGTCCTTCTGATCCTCGGGAATACCCTCTGATGAGAGCAGTGCGCCTAAGCCTTTGCCTAATCCTTTTTTCGTTGCTGCCATATTCTGATCTCCCGCCTTATGTGGCTAATATATAGACGTGCGTCTATGTTTATTTGGTTCTCTTGATTATCTCGGAAGCCAATGCCTCGTAGGCTTTGGCGCCCTTTGAGTTCTTATCGTAGTCGCTGATTGCCTGGCCGTGGCTGGGTGCTTCAGCAAGTCTTACATTCCTCGGGATAACGGTCTTGAACACCTTCTTCTCGAAGTAGTTCTCGACCTCTTCCTTAACCTGCTTAGAGAGCTGGGTTCGCATATCAAACATGGTCAGGACAACACCCAGGATCTCGATGCCCGGGTTGAGTTTTTTCTTAACGATATTGATAGTCTCGACGAGCTGAGCCAGACCTTCGAGTGCATAGTACTCACCCTGGATAGGAATGATGATCTTATCAGATGCTGTCAGCGCATTGATCGTAAGCAGACCGAGCGACGGAGGGCAGTCGATGATAATAAAGTCATAATCATCCTTTACCTCTGCAATCGCCTTCTTAAGGATCTGCTCACGGGAGATAGCCGATACGAGTTCGACCTCTGCTCCGGCAAGATTGATGTTAGTCGGGACGATATCAACGTTCTGGGCATCAGTCTCGAAAATAACCTCGCTGATCGGAACATCCTTTATAAGAACATCATAAACAGTCTGCTCCAAAGAACCCTTATCTACGCCGAGACCGCTGCTGGCGTTGGCCTGCGGGTCGATATCAACGACCAGTACCTTCTTCTTTTTCTTTCCGAGGAAAGCAGCAACACTTACTGCTGTAGTGGTCTTTCCTACTCCGCCCTTCTGGTTTACCAATGAGAGAACAATAGCCATACCGCATTCACCCCTATTTCTTAATTATATATGATTATAATATCATTATTAATCCGTTGAAATATTGCATTGTCATTACACTATTAATGTTCCACGTGGAACATTTTCGTCAAACAGCAGAAATCTCGGAGAGGATTGTTCCACGTGGAACAATAAAAACGCCCCGCCAACCGGCAGGGCGCAATTGATTCATTTAAACAAGCGGCATCAGTTGTCGATGTTGGCCAGCTTAGCGTTCTCCTGGATGAATTCCTTTCTGGGCTCAACCTGATCGCCCATGAGAAGAGTAAACGTCTCGTCTGCAGCCTGAGCATCAGCAAGAGTAACGCGGAGGAGCTTACGTGTGAGAGGATTCATTGTCGTATCCCAGAGCTGCTCGGAACTCATCTCGCCGAGACCCTTGAATCGCTGGATAAGAGGATTCTCCCACTTGTGTTCAGCCTTTATAGCCTCGATCTCCTTCTCGTCATAAGCGTAGTATGCTTCATCGCCCTTATAGACCTTGTAGAGAGGCGGGCAGGCAATATATACGTATCCGCCGTCAACGAGAGGCCTTAAGTATCTGAAGAAGAATGTGAGCAGGAGCGTTCTGATGTGAGAACCGTCGACATCGGCATCGGCCATGATGATGACCTTGTGATATCTGAGCTTGCTCTCATCAAACTCTTCGCCGATACCTGCACCAAGAGCCATAACGACCGGCTGCAGCTTCTCGTTGGAATATACCTTATCGATACGGGCCTTCTCTACATTAAGCATCTTACCCCAGAGAGGCAGGATTGCCTGATACTTACGCTCTCTTCCCTGCTTTGCGGATCCGCCTGCGGAGTCTCCCTCTACGATGAAGATCTCACAGAACTCAGCCTCATTGGACTGGCAGTCTGCAAGCTTGCCAGGAAGCGCATTGCTCTCAAATACTGTCTTTCTTCTGGTAAGTTCTCTTGCCTTCTTAGCTGCGTCACGTGCACGGGAAGCTGAGAGGCACTTATCCATGATGAGCTTGGCAACGTCAGGATGCTCTTCGAGATAGATCTCGAGCTTCTCTGATACAACGTTCTCGACCATCGGTCTGATCTCAGCGTTACCGAGCTTTGACTTCGTCTGTCCCTCGAACTGAGGATCAGTAAGCTTAACGGAGATGATGGCTGCAAGGCCTTCTCTTGTATCTTCGCCCTGGAGCTTGGAGTCACCGTCCTTTAAGAACTTGTACTTCTTTGCATACTCGTTGATTGCACGCGTCATGGCGCTTCTGAAGCCTACAAGATGCGTACCGCCCTCAGGTGTGGCGATGTTGTTAGCGTAGGAATATACGGTCTCCTGATAGGAATCGTTGTACTGCAGAGCAATCTCAACGAAGCTGTCTCCCTGCTTTGTGGCAAAGTAGATAGGAGGTACGTTGATGGGCTCCTTGTGTCTGTTCAGATACTCTACGAAGGAGATTATACCGCCGTCATAATGCAGGTGCTTATGGATAGGCTCCTCGCCTCTGTCATCAGTAAGATCGATGGTAACTTCCTTATTAAGGAAAGCCATCTCCCTGTATCTAGTGATCATTGAATCGAAGTCGAATCTGATATCCGGGAAGATCTCATTATCAGGGATAAAATTGGTGATCGTACCCGTATCTGAAGGGTCGCAAGTGCCTATAACATGAAGCGGTACTGTCGTCTTGCCCTTCTCGAATTCGATCTCATAGATGTTGCCTTCACGCTTTACCTGTACCTTCATGTGCGAAGCGAGAGCGTTAACTACGGATGCGCCTACGCCGTGAAGACCGCCTGATACCGTATAGGCTCCGCCGCCGAATTTACCGCCTGCGTGAAGTACCGTATGAACGACTTCAACCGTAGGAATTCCAAGCTTCGGGTGGTTTCCGACAGGAATTCCCGAACCGTCGTCCGTAATGGTTACGGATCCGTCCTTATTGAGGACTACATCAATGGTATCGCAGCGTCCTGCAAGGGCTTCATCTACTGAATTTGCAACGATCTCATAGATAAGGTGGTGGAGACCTCTTAAAGTAGTGTCTCCGATGTACATTCCCGGTCTTTTTCTGACCGCTTCAAGGCCTTCCAGAACCTGAATATCACCTTCATTGTATGAGCTGTTATTCGATGTATCGAACTGATCCTGACCTTCTGAAGCCGCAGCAACATCTGCCATGGACTCCGCTTTGAAGTCCTCCGTCAGAGCTCTGGGGTTCTCCGCCAGATTCTTGAGCTCATCGCTGTCCGAATCCTCGACAGGCTGGAAATAAAGGTCTACTTCGCCGCTGATCTTGGGCTGTTCATTCTCATTCTCTGCCATTTTTACTTAAAATCTCCCTATTATTAATAAAAACCTCGTAAACCTTGAAAATCAAGGGTTTGTAATACTGTTACAGTGCCTGTTCCGGGGCAATTCCGGCTGATTCCAGTCTGTTTAACAGTACAGTTGCCGAGATTGAGGAAACATATGTTTTATCGTCTGTGATGACGATCGTCTTGGGAATCTCTTCCGTAACATATTGCAGTCTGCCGGCATCATCCTCGCTGTTGATGAACTCGGTCACATCCTTCTTAGAAGGAGGGACTTCCTCGAGATTGATCACCGCAGTAACAGACGATGCGCGGACCGACATATCTCCGCCTATATGAACGAACATGGTTCCTCCGTGTGTCTGGACTCAATTCGACCCACTAATTATACCATTTTTTCTTATTTTCAAGCAATAATATGCTTATTATAATATAGGAAATTTACTCCGGAATGACCGTTCCGGCAGACACCCTGTAATAATTCGCCTTGTTTCCGCCTATCAGGCTTCCCAATTCATCAGCGATCATCTCTTTATCGGTGCAGGTAATGAATATCTGAGCGTCCGTCATGGCCGTTACAAGGCTTGCACGGCGCGAAGAATCAAGTTCCGAGAATACATCGTCCAAAAGGAGTATCGGGGTAGAGGAGACGAACTTGCGGATTATCTCCAATTCTGCGAGTTTTAAGGCCAAAGCAGCCGATCTCTGCTGGCCCTGAGACGAGAAACTCCTCATCTGAAGGCCTTCCAGCTTGATATCCAGGTCATCTTTGTTAATCCCGACGGAAGAAATACCCTTGTCGAGGTCATATTCGCGTGCGGATCTGAGTTTCGAGAGGACTGCGTCAGAGAGTATGCCTTTAATTGCCCCATATTTGCCCTGTGAGAGCTTTCCCGCCATAAAGTCATCATACACCCCGTTTTCGGAAAGGAAGCCCTCCAGAACGCTCACAATGCCCCCTATCGTGTCGTAGTCCAAAGAGAGCTTCTCGGCGCCACCCGAGATCGAAGCGTGATGTTTCGCTGCCATCTCAGACAAGAGCTTGGCGAAACGGTACCTGTAGAGGACTATCTCCGCAGACAGATCTGCAATGGAAAAGTCCCAGAAATCAAGGGTTGTAGCCGTATCGTCCTGACCATGGCCGAACCTGGCATTCTTCAAAGTGGCATTCTTCTGCTCGAAAAGGCGGTTGATCTCACCCAAAAGGTTAACGTAGGTAGGGGAGACCTTCATGATTATCGTGTTAAGGAACTTTCTCCTTGCTGCAGGGGCTCCTTTGACGATATTTAAGTCCTCGGGAGCAAAGATAACAGTGTTACAAATGCCTATATAATCGGATATTCTGCGGATATTGCCGCCATCCTGCATAAGTATGCGGTTTGGCTTGGGATTACCCGTATACTGAGCGGAAAGCACCGTATCATAACCGCCGTCACAGGCTATCTCGAGGTCGATCTTATACCCGTCGCTGCCAAACCTTATCATTTCCTGGTCCTTGGCAGTCCTGTGTGAAGCCACGGAAGCGCCTACATATATGGATTCAATGATATTCGTCTTTCCCTGGGCATTGTCACCGTAGAAAATATTAACATAAGGCCCGACGTCGAGGTCGAGCCCTATATAATTCCTGAAATTCTCCAGATGTATCTTTCTGATGTACATCAGCGTCTGATAGGAAGGATAAGATAGATGTACTTCTCACCGTCAACCGGCTTGATGATGCAAGGTCCCTGAGTTCCATTTACTTCGATCCTGATGACGTCATCATCGATATTCTTAAGAGCATCAAGGATGTACTTGGAATTGAAATCAACATCAACGAGGTCGCCTTCAACTTCAACGTCGATCTCCTCGTGAACGTCACCCTGCTCGGACTGTGCAGTAACGTTAAGTACCGAAGGATCGCTCATTGTGAACTGTACAGGGCACTTACGGTCATCAGTAACGATAATGAGAGTAGCTCTGTCTACAGCATCAAAGAGTGCCTTTCTGTCGATCTTCATAACTGTCTTGGGGTTCTTTGCAATGATCGAATCGAAGTTGATGAAGTTGCCTTCGATAAGTCTTGATACCATGCGTACGTTGCCGATATCAAAGAGAAGGTTCTGCATGGATGTATAAAGAATTATCTCTGCATCCTTGTCATCGCTGAGGATATTCTTCATCTCTCCAAGTGCCTTACCGGGAACGATATAGTTGATCTTCGGGAAATCGGCACCCATGTCTTCCTTATTGATGGCCATTCTGAAACCGTCGATAGATACCATGGAAAGGGTAGAACCGTCAGATACAAGGTTGGAACCCGTAAGTACCGGACGTGAAGTATCCTTTGAGATAGCGAAGAATGTGTGATTGATCATGCCCTTGAGCATCTTCTGAGGAATAACGATCTTCTCGGATGTTGTCTCGTCGATCTCGGGAATCCTGGGGAAGTTATCGGGATCCATACCGGAGATCTTGAACTTAACGCTTCCGCACTCGATCTTCATAGTGAAATTGGAATCAACATTGATATCAACGTCACTTTCAGGAAGTTTCCTGATGATCTCACCGAAAAGCTTAGAATCTACGACAATAGAACCTTTATCAATGACTTCTGCCTTAACATCAGCTTCTATTCCTGTCTGGAGATCATATCCGGTAAGCTTGATCTTATTGTCTGAAGAAGCTTCGATAAGGATACCGTTCAGGAGTGCATTTGTGTTGTTGGATGATACTGCTTTCTGAACTATCGAAACATTATTGATCAGATCGTCTCTGTTACATGTAAGCTTCATATGATTTGACTCCTGCCTTAAATAATTTTTACGCGGTAAATTATACTATATAAAGAACGGAAATTAAAGGTGTTTTAACCACTTTAACGATGTTACAAAGTCTCAATTTTCAGCGGTCGCAGTGCAATATTTCAATATTCTGGTAGTATTCCCTATTATGTCCTGAATATAGTGTTCAAAAGCCGTTCTAAAATATATTTTACAAGGCTTTGAGGCTAATTAAATCTTGTTCAAAATGGTCAAATATCAAATGCAAAACCCGGACGTTTTAGACACCCGGGTTTTATAAACATTTTATCGACAACAGATCTACATGAAGTTTTGAACTTACGAACAAAAAATGTTCAAAACTATTTAAGTGGTCATCAGCTTGATTATCTCTTCAGCTTCCTTTTTGAGCTTAGGATCATTATCAACTGAGTTACATCCGTGAAGTACTGTGGAATGAGTCCTTCCGCCAAAATACGTGCCTATTTTCTTAAGGTTTATCTCAAGATAGTCACGGCAGATCCACATCGCGACATTCCTTGCATTTGCAATATCAGCGCTTCTTACCTTTGAAGAGAGTTTTTCAGGAGGGAGATCATAGTATTTTGCGACAGCATTTATAATGACCTCAGGCTTCAAGTATTTCTTGGTATTAGGCGAGATAATTGGAGCCAGGATATTCTCTACTTCTTCCAGCGTCAGATTGCCGTTTGCAAGCGCCAGATAAGAAGAGAGCGTGTTATAAGCGCCGTTAAGCTGTCTTATGTTATTGGTTACATTCTCACAGACAAAATTAACGATCTCGTCTTCAAGCTCGATACCGTCATTTTCCATCTTCTGAAGGAAGATAGCCTTACGTGTCTCAAAATCCGGCGGCTGAACGTCGAACATGATTCCGTCCTGAAACCTCGATACAAGCCTGTTATCAAGCTCTTTTAGGTTATTCGGAGCCTTATCGCAAGTGATAACGATCTGCTTTTTGTCGTTGATCAGGGCTTCAAAAGTATTGAAGAATTCCGCCTGAACACCTTCTTTACCGATAAGGAACTGGATATCGTCAATGAGAAGGACATCGACAGTCCTGTATTTATTTCTGAAAGGCTCGTAATCTTTCTTGTTAATGCTTGCAACAAAAGCATTGGTGAACTCTTCACAAGTCGTATAGATAACCCTTTTGTTTGGAAATTGCTGCAGGATCGAGTTGCCGATAGCCTTCATGAGGTGCGTCTTGCCGAGACCGGAATTACCCCAGAGGAAGAAGGGGTTACGCTGCTTCTGGCCGGGCTTGGAAGCAACCTGTATAGCTGATGCATGCGCGAAACGGTTACAGTCACCTACGACGAAATTATCAAAGGTAAACTCGCCCGAAAGACCTGTCACGGAAGAAGGGTTCTTCTCATTGCGCTGGGCCTTTTTCTCTGCACTTACGGAAGTGTGTACGGCATTGCTGTCGCCCTGAAGGACATACTTTACGGAGATATTTTTATCCGCAGCAGTATTGATAGCCTTCTGGACAGTCTTACCAAGGACCTGGCCTTTTACGAGAGAAAGGGAGTATTCGTCTCTGGCTGAGAGGATCATGACATCGGAATCACAATATTCGACATTCATCTTCATAAGAAGTGAATCGTAGGCAAATTTATCAACACTCGCATCGTACTTGAGCAATTTAAGTGCGTTTTCCCAAATCGTAGTGTCGATCGTGCCTTCCATAGAGTCCCCTCCCGCAATTTCGCGTGTAAGCAACATAATAGCACGGATAGGGGGTATAATGTTAGTGCTATTTTTGAGAAACACAAGAGGTGCACCACATATGCCCCGTAGAGATCTAGGCGAAGCAGACAGACAAAAAAGAAGGAGGATCAATACGATCCTCATCATCATAAGCGGCGTGCTCCTCATAGTCGGTGTGATATTTCTTCTTATCGAACCTTACAACACATGGAAACGCTCTCAGATCACGGGCGATGCAATGAATGCCATCCAGTCTGAGATGAGCGCGGGCAATACTGAGATTACGATCGTTGTTCCCAAGAACGGCAACGATGTTCCCGGCGAGAGCATGGACTACTACGGTGACGAGGAAGCCATCATCGCTATGGAGAGCAGCCAGGATCAGGCATCGGCAGGCGGAGACTCTGAAGACGAGGTCACGCTTAACTGCATCGGCGTCCTCAAGATAGATTCGATAGGGCAGGAGATGCCGGTCTGGGATGTTGCCACCAATGTATCTCTCAGGTATGGTTTCGGCCTTTACGAATATTCCGTTATCCCGGGACAGAACGGTAACTCCACGATACTCGGACACCACTTCAAGAACGGAACGGCTTTTGCCAAACTCAATAAAGTTCAGTTAGGCGACCAGGTCATATTCACGGCAACGGACGGCACGGTATATACATTCGTGGTCGATAATTCGTTCGTTATCCCCAAGGAAGACCTCATCAATTACATCGATGCGAGCGTGTCGGATATCCCGCAGCTGACGCTTGTTACATGCGCTTACGAGAACGGTCAGTCGACCTTGAGACAGATAGTAATCTGCCATCTCGCACAGTAATTCGCAGAAATCGGTAATATGTTTTATAATATGTCCGTCATTTTTTAACCATTGGAGGATTTAATATGGTAACCGCGATAGTTGGCGCAAACTGGGGCGACGAAGGTAAGGGTAAGATCACCGATCTTCTCGCAAGCGACTCTGATATCGTCATAAGATTTCAGGGCGGTGCAAACGCAGGCCATACGATCATAAACGAACACGGCAGATTCGCTCTGCATCTCATGCCTTCCGGCGTATGCCACGAAAGCATTGTCAACATCATCGGCAACGGTGTTGCTCTTGATATCCACAAGTTCATCAACGAATACAACGAGATAAAGGAGCGCGGCCTCAACCCGCAGCTTCTGGTATCTGACAGAGTTCAGGTAATCATGCCTTATCATGTTGATTTCGATAAGTTCGAAGAGGAGAGACTGGGCGGCAAGGCTTTCGGTTCCACCAAGTCCGGTATCGCTCCGTTCTTCTCAGACAAGTATGCGAAGATCGGTTTCCAGGTATCCGAGCTCTTCGACGAGGCTACACTCAAGGAAAAGATCAACCGCGTCCTCGAGATCAAGAACGCACTCCTCGTAAATCTCTATCACAAGGATCCCATCAATGCCGATGAACTGCTTGCAGAGATGCTCGAGCAGGGAAGACTCATCAAGCCTTTCGTTACCAACACACAGGCATATCTGTACGAAGCGATCAAGGCAGGCAAGAAGATCCTTCTCGAAGGCCAGCTCGGCACCATGAAGGACCCTGACATGGGTATCTACCCGATGGTTACATCTTCTTCAACAATCGCAGGTTACGGCACGGTAGGTGCAGGTATCCCGCCTTATGAGATCAAGAAGATCGTTGCAGTTACCAAGGCTTATTCTTCAAGCGTAGGTGCAGGCGCATTCGTATCCGAGATCCTCGACGAAGACGTTGCTAAGGAACTCAGAGACAGAGGCGGAGATAAGGGTGAGTACGGTGCCACAACGGGCAGACCCAGAAGAGTCGGCTGGTTCGACTGCGTTGCAACACGCTACGGCGTAAGACTCCAGGGCGCTACAGACGTCGCTCTTACAAACCTCGACGTACTCGGCTATCTTGATAAGATCCCGGTATGCACAGGCTACGAGATCGACGGCGAGATAACAAAGGATTTCCCGAACCCCACGATGCTCGATAAGTGCAAGCCCGTCATCGAGTACCTGCCTTCTTGGAAGGGCAAGGGCGAGATCAGAGGTCTCACGGATTACGACAAGCTTCCCGACGAGGCAAAGGCTTATGTTGAGTTCATCGAGAAGGAGCTCGGAGTAAAGATCTCCATCGTCTCGACAGGTCCTGCAAGGGAAGAGATCATCTACAGATAAGAAGGCTTATCCGGGGTTACTCGATAATGAAAAGAACAAGCAACAGGGCGGCAGTTATCCTCATAACTGTTGCCCTGCTTTTTTGCGCCGTAATGCAGTCCGGCTGCGGTATCAGTACGGCGAAGGATGAGGAGATACTTAAGGATCTGTCCGCCAGGTTCATCGC
>JAEEGL014799639.1_pt1 | contig 18881 bp, 10 predicted proteins | sample 9134231 | NCBI WGS metagenome assembly JAEEGL01 (sample SAMN16246548, study PRJNA631951) | gut metagenome | biome: gut microbiome; feature: rumen; material: fiber-attached | host: Bos | place: Iran: Karaj | collected 2018-10 | reverse complement strand
TCTTCGGCGAGCTGCTTCTTCATATCGCCGTAGCGTATCGAGCAGTCGTTCCAAGCCGCCTCAAAATGTTCGATGGTGGATTTGTCAGAAACAAGCTCCATTAATGTGAAGAGGTTTTGGATTACTTCGGGCTTCTCGCTGTTGGGAGACTGGGGACCGAGGTCTGTAACCGCCTTCATCACTTTTTTGCGGATGTCTTTGTCGCTGTCGATGAGGTAGATGCCGTTGCCTTCGCTCTTGCCCATCTTGCCCGAACCGTCAAGACCAGGCACTTTTACGAGGTGGTCGCCGAATGAGAACGCCTTGGGCTCTTTGAAGTATTCGACGCCGTAGATGTTGTTGAAACGGCGGGCGAATTTGCAGGTCATCTCCAAATGCTGCTCCTGATCCTTGCCAACGGGAACGAGGTCGGCTCTTTGGATGAGGATGTCGCAAGCCATCAGGACGGCGTATGTGAGAAGTCCGGCGTTGACGTTGTCGGGATTCTGACGCGCCTTTTCCTTGAAGGAAACCACGCGTTCGAGTTCGCCGATGTATGCGTTCATATTCATCAACATATAAAATTCGGCGGTCTCCACAAGATCCGACTGGATGTAGATGGTCGATTTTTCGGGGTCGAGACCCGATGCTATGTATTGGCTCAGGATTTTCCTGACGTTGTTTTGAATGTCAGCGGGGTGCGGGTGCGTGGTGAGCGAGTGGTAGTCGGCTACAAAGAAGTAACAATTGTAGTCGTTCTGCAATCTCACAAAATTCCTCAGCGCACCGAAATAGTTGCCGAGGTGAAGGTCGCCCGTAGGCCTGATACCGCTTAATACTGTCTGCATTTTTGATTTTAATGGTTTGTAAAATTATTTTGTGGCAAAGGTAAAAAGAAAAATTCAAATTTGCGGCATTGGAATATGAAAAAAAATTATTTTATCATATAGTCCTTCATGCCGTTCTTATATACGGAGCCGTAATTTTCTTCGTTGAAGAGTTTTACGTGCGAGCCGGTGGTGGTACGAGCGAGTGAGTAATACAAATCCCGCAATGAGATGTTGTAGTTGTTGTCCACAGCGAGGCGGAATGAGCGGCTGAATGCATTGGAGAGAAATACACCAAGCTCGTCATTGTGTACGTCCGCCTTGGAAGGCTCGTATTGGTTGGCAGCGGTGATAACCACTACATTGGGCATTCCAGTGAGCGCGTCGCCCCAAAGACCGCTGAAACACGTCTCAATCGCAAACATCATACGGCGGTATTTGCCATTGATGTTCATATCGGTAACTATGTCCTTTATTCGCTTTGTGCCGAATGCGGAACGGGCGTTTTCATTGCCCCAGAGCGGGCCTACGCCGTCGCCGCCGTGTCCGCTCCAGAAGAAGAACACGTTGCTTGTATTGGTGGTGTGGAATACTTCCGGCAATCGCTCAGACTGCATGCCGAGCATTATGTCGGCGATGTCGTCTTCATTAAGGTCACTGAACTTGTAATCAACGATGGCTCCGGCGCGCACATCATTGTTGATGAGTGTGCCGGTGGCGGAAGCGTCGTCAGAAAGTTCCACAAAAATCTGCCCCCTGTACTTGTTGTTTTTTTCGTCGAAGGCGAGGTTGTCTTCTACTATGAGGATGATATGCTCGTCGTCGTAGCCGTGCTCCTTGAGGAGCTGGTACATAGCAAATGCATCTGCCTGGTGGCGGTAATTGGCCCAAGTGGTGGATGGCGAGATTACAATAGCCCAGTTGTCGGTGACGGCTGGCAGCTCTGTCTCGTCGATACTGGCAAATTCGTCAAACTCCTGGAAAGAGTTCTGTTTCCATTCCCAAATCGACGATGTTGACATAGACTCGCCACCACCATCCGACGAGAGATATACAATTGGCGTGAATTTATTATCGAAATTGTACCAAAACATATAATTGCTCCGCGTTATGGATGTATGGGTGGTTTGGTCAAACAGCAGGTCGCCTGACGCTCCATAAACATCAAGTGGCTCGTTGTTGGCAATCTTATTGAATGTAGAGGCGAGACCCGCGCTCTGCCAATATGTGGGTGTGCCTTCTTCGTCTGCCACAATGGAGCGCATCCAGTCTGTGAGGGTTGGAGTGTAGGGTCGCGTATTGTATTCTACCTTCTTGCCATCGATGTAGAGTGTATTTGGATCATCGGCAACGAACCTTTTTGCTGCGCCCAAGGCAATGATACTAAGCGCATCATATACCTGCGCCTCGCCATTGTAGGGTCTCCGTCCAAATTTGCTCTCGTATGCCTGCGGAAATCCACGGCTGATTGCGCCAGTGGGTGCTATACCGAGCAGCAACGCGAAGTCTTCAAATTTATATTTTTCTACGTATTCGCAATACGCAGTATCTGTACATACGAAGAAGATAGTGAGGTATCTGTGTGTTTTTTGGTACTGTACGATTTGGCTTACAACCTCCATACATTCCTTCGGGTCTGATATGGCAATGCACATGTGGACGGAGAGCGCATCGCCAAAAACATCATCTGGATCATATTCTATTGGCTCTGGGAAATTTTCGTCGAGAAATTTGGTGAGGTCGTCGCCCGACTTGTATTTGCTCAATCCCATCATATTGAGCTTGTACTCATCCGCCATAAAGCCAAACCAGTCGCGAAAAGAGTTGCCATAACTGTCGTCGGAGTATATGAGAGCCACGTTTTCTACGCTAATTTCTCTACCAACGGCGAGCAACATTTCGCACTGAGTTATGTCGCTTTCCGTCAGGAACCATGCATTGGTACTGCGTGCGTATATCCTCTGCAACTCAGCACTGGAGCATGTGGGCATTACCACCGGCAACCTTGAGGAGGCGGCGTAGCCGAGGATTGTCTGCGCGTTGTATGAGTGGTATGGACCAATGATGGCATGGCATGAGTCCTCGCCCAGCTTTGGATGTGTGAGGGCGTGGGCAAGGTTGTCTAAGTTTTCGGTGTCTTCGTCGTGGTAGCGGAGATTGAGCTTAACACGTTTGTCAAGTTGCAGCTGTGCCTTCTCGATGTTGCGCATCGCCCAGTTGATGGAGTTGCTCCAATCTTTTTGCACCGATTGCGGCAGTATGACGTCCACGTTGACGACGGTTTCGTGCTGGCTGTCATGCTGATTGCCCTGAGCATCCATGTCGTCATCGTCGTGGCAACCAGTGTACAAGACGGCGGACGCCACTAATGCTATCAATATATTGCGTATTTTCATATCTATCTGTTTTTTTGGGTGAGGTTGTTTATTCGTCTGTATCGGTCGCATCATCGTCGTCATCATCATCGTATTCAATCGGGAAGTTGGGGTATTCTCCGTATGTGAACACGATATCACGAGTGAAGTCTTCTGATGAGTATTGCGAGCCATTGCAATGCCATGTAGCCTTTGGCATTTGCCCTATAGGGCGTTGCCTCCATTCGGCTATCCAGTTGTGCAGCGCGGCATCATATTTTCGCTGAATTTTGTAGTGCATCATTACATCAAGGCCTGCGACGTATAAGAATTTATTGCGTAAGTAGTATTCAAATCCCCTATTGAATGCGCCAAGGCATACAATAGCCCCCGGCAGGTATTTGTCCTGTGTATCAAGGGAGTGTTGGGCAAACTGCTCTGCGAATTTGTACGAAAGCGTGTTGAGTCGGTGCTTGGATACAGCCTCGTTGCTTGCGGTTTCATTGTCGAGCATATCTTCGAGGTAATAGATGGTTAGCGTGCCCAATCCTGCGAGACCTTTGATTACGCCCGCTTCGATGCTGTCTGGGTATTCTATGTTTTTGGAGATGCGGAATATGTATATTTGTGGTTCTACCGCCGTGTTGAATTGCTCATTGTGCATCCTTGCGAGGTTGACGATTCCATTTGCAAACCACATCGCCTCGTCGGCAACCGATATGTTGAGCACATGGTAGCGTTCGTCGAGGTCTTTTATGATTTTTTCGGAGGTATTGAGCAGCAATACTTCGTCTGAGTCGCGGAGCTGTATGTTAGGAAGACATTCCGCCAATTCTGGCGCAGTAAGCACGAGCAGACGGCGGTCGAATGTGTTGCCATAGAACGGGCTTTGTGGTTTCTGCACCCATGCCTGTACCGCATCGAAGGTTTCTTCCTTGCTGTCGCTGGCTACGAATTGCGTTACGATTCCAGAACTATCGGTGTCGAGGTTGAAGTTTTGGATTTCGTATAATATCTGATCCGAAAAACCATCGTCGCCAAGCTGCGATGGCGCAAATACGGCGAGGATTTCGGTGTCGTCGTGTATAATCTGCGCCGGAGACTTGTCGTCGTCTTTATTACAACTTACTGATAATAAGACAACTGCTGTTAAAATGCTGTATATTGTTTTCATAACTTTTTTTTATGGAAAATTTGGCGCAATATACATCATTTTGCTGAAAAAAGAAAATTTTTTAGTATGAGATTTCTTTCGGGTTATAGATGAAAGTGTAAGTGGAGTCCTGTTTCCAGCATTGGTCGGTGTTGTCGTAGTGCCAGCCCACAAATGATGGCGACACGCCTGCGGGCGCATCGATGCGGAACTCTCCGTTGCAATTGCGCACAGGAAATGCTGTGCCTCTCGCCGAACCGTCGGGCTGGATGCCGCCGCATAATTCTATGTAAGGTATGGCGTGGGACTCTTCGTATGTGATGCCTTCCTGCGGCGTAATGCCTATTGCCCCGCCACTGATGTAGAATGAGGTTTCGTCTGGGATGACGGTGTATTTGAGCTTCCTTGCGGCGCACGAATTGCCTATCCAACAGATGTCCCATGTGCTACCATCGTCGGCTATACCGCGTCCACAAGCCCTCTTGATAACGCCTTCATATATCGGATATGCCACCCACATCCATTGACTGCCAATTTGTTCGTGGCAGACGGTGGCTACGTACCTGCCGCCAGCCTCGATGTTCACTACCAATGGCGCGTCTTCGCTGTCGGTGGCTGTGTACAAGACGTTGGTATTGTTTTTCTTATAATGGCACTGTGCGTCGGTGTATGTCGCCTTGAACTTGGAGCTGAAGAAGTTGCGGTCGCCGAGGAGTTTGAGGGCTATGGACACATCGCGCTGCACCGCGCTCTTGACACGCAATGCCACTTCGTCGTCTATTATCTCCACAAACTCCCAGATGGGGAGCACCTGCATTGCTATGAGTTCGGCGTTGGAATTGGCATCATCATTTGGGTCGTAGCACAATGAATTTCGCCACTTGCTGATGCCGTCGAGGGAGAATGTGCGAGTGCCGTCATATTTGTGTTCGCCGAGCAGGGATGTCAACATAGACTGGTCGCCGCCTCGAGCCGTGAGGTAGAGTTGTCCGGATTCAAGCCATCGGTAGTCTTCCGCCTGGCGGTGTTGCTCCTTGTTTTCTGCTGCGCCAAACAATTCTTCCGTGGTCCATTCAGAATCCTTAACCTTGTCGTTGTAGCGGAACATATCGTTTTTTAAATCCACGCGGAGTTGCCCGCCGATGCTCGCCGCTGTGATGACGTGCGTACCATATACATTGATGAACGAATCCACAGAGGCAAAACTTGCCACCGGCTGATTAGACAGGTGGAGCACTGCGTCGATGAAACTTTTGGTAAGGAAATGGTTGTTTTCGTATTCGGTTCCACATTGTTCTATTACGCCTGCAGCGTCGAAGGCGAGGCTCGCGAGTGTGTAGGTTTCATCGTGGGTGTAGTAGAAAGACTCCTGTACACCGTCTTCGAGTACGTAGTGACGCTTGCGTTTTTCAGCGTTGTAGATGCCGAGGTCAGTTTCCTCCTTGGTGTCCATTACTATCGCCACCACGTAATCGTGTTTGGAGTAGGAGAATTTGGAGGATACGCTCAATGTGTTGATACCGGAGTCATGGTACACCAAGTCTTCTTCCGAAAACCGCTCCACGGCGCTACGGTTGATAATCTGACATCGGATGTCCTCCCAGTTGCAATATTCGCCATTGACAGCATCGTAGCTGTATCCCACGCCGAAATTGCGCAAGAATGTGGAGCGCGAAGACCTGTCGGCAGACTTCACCCAGCAGAACCTATTGGACGCAACAGATGCATCATCAAATTCTGTTGGTGTCATGCCGCTTTCAGACAAGAGGTCGTCGTCGCTGCATGCGAACAATGTGACTGCCCAAAGGAATACTATGTATGTAAGTTTTTTCATAGATTAAAATTGTCATGGTGTATAGACTACTATTGCACCGTTAACTCCTGCACGGGTAAACTTGATGATATTGATGGTGAAGAAATTGTAGTACCCTGCATGACTCTTCCACGAACTGTCTTTGACGTACTTGTAGTCTTCGGTGGTGACAGTACCGAGATTATCGACGGCGCAGTAAGACGGCACATGGACTTCGTGGCTGTGGCGGTAGTCGTATGCAGGAACCCAGGCGTAGCTGCCAAAACGTGCGCCATATACAATGGAAGCAGGTTTGCTGCCAGTGTAGATTTTGCCAGAATTTACGTCATTATTGAAATCACCTGGGAGGATGTGCCAGAGTTTGCCTTGGCGCGACGGCTTGTTGCCTTCTATTTCGCCATTGAGAAACTTTTTGGCTCTTTCAAGTTTGCCCTTCTTGTTGTCGTTGATGAAGGCGAGGTATGCTTTCACTTCGGCTTCACCGTAAGAGAAATATTTTCTATTGTAAGGAACCCAGCAGCCCACATTGTCGCCATCGAGGTTGTATGATTCGTCGCCACCAGGTTCGCCCGGAGCCATGTGTACAAGAATTCCGTCGTCGAGACCGCTGTTTGAGCAGGCTCTCACACAGAGGTAATAGCCAGTGCAGTAAGTGGAGCCCGACGAATAATACTCAATAATGTCGCCGGGTTTGTACGGACTTTGGTTTGATGCATTGTCGCCCCACGCCTCCTCTGTAACGTACTGTATGCGCGAAAGTGTGGGGATGCAGGGGATGTCGATGTCGATATAGCCGATATTGTCGGGACTGTTGCCCTTGTGGAATGTCAATGAGCCTACAGAGAGCAACCCTCCGTCGGGAAGCAGAGGCATGTCTTTGAGCGACACTTCGTAGCCGTCGGCTGTGGCATTGGCGATGCCATTGCCACCTACAATGGCAAAGAAATTGGACTGCGCCTGCTCTGCGTCAGCGCACTTTGCATAGCGCACATGAGGCTGTGCCTCGTCTTTGGCTTCGCCATATATTGGTTCGAATGTTACGCCGGAATAGTCGGTGAGTACGTCCGCATTGCCGGTGAGGGTTTCAAGCACCGACATTATGGCGTCTTGCCAGGCGAGTTGCTGTCGTTCGAGGTCGGAGAGTTGTTCGTCCTCGACACCCTTTTTGCCGTCCTCATCAAATATGCGCGAATCTTGGGCGGGGGTGTCTTCCTTGTCATTGTCCTTGCAACTTGCAACCATCAATAGTACGGTCGCAATGGCTATGGTGAGTGTTTGTTTCATACTGATTATAGATTAGTATTTTTGTTAATATCCTTGATTGTGGGATATAGGAACATATATCCTCGGCAGGGGCGCACAGTGTAATAGTTTTCGCGCCAATATTCCTGGCTATCCTTGTCGGAGACGATGGACAGCTTGTAATTCTTGTCGAGCACCATAAGGCACGCATCTTTGACGTCGTCAGAGTTTTTGGAGCATATCACATTGACTTCGCCTTTGTAGCGGCGTTTGCCAGAATCGTAGGGAGTGAAATAGCGTCCATTGTCCTTGATGTCGGAGGCTCCGATGTAGCCATTGAACTCAGCCTCGAATCCAGATACCTGTCCTTTGAACAGAGCCTTGGGATTGAAACCAAGGTAGGCGTACAGATCCGTGACTTGCGAGGGCTGAGGCAGATACCATTTCTGATTGGGATTGCCTTCAAACATTGTGTTTGGCTTGTATTCATATATCCACTTATTGTGCTTGGTAAAGTCAGGACTATTGCCCCACATGAAGCGAGTGAATATGATGCCGTCGTCAAATACATCCTCAAAGTAGTCGCCATTGTAATCGTCAGGGTCTTCGGTGAACTCCATCGGATGCTTGATGTCGTGGCGTGTCCAGAATGTGGAGCCAACTTTCACTACCGGGTGCTGGTGGATTTCGTAGTCCTCGCTGGTAATTAGAGGCAATACGTCGTCCTTCACCACAGGGCGGCATTGTTGTTCGTCGAATGCATCGAATGCATTGAGCGCACGCACACTCGGAACGAGGTTGCCGTTGATGTAGTAAAACTGCGTGATGACCGAGTCGGCGGGGCAGTCTGTCAACGGGAGCACAAAGCAATCGCTGCCGGAGAATCCTATTACGGCGGGCTGGTGTATGCCATCGCCAAGAAATAGGCCTTCATTGATGCGGATGCGCTGCTTGTAGATTGGGTATGCTATGGTAACCCGCTGGTCGGTGCGGATTTTTGGGACGTACTCGCTGCATACTTCGAGCACTGGAATGTCTTTGATGTAGAGTATTCGGCAGAGCGAGCCATCTGTGCCCGCTTTGGAGAAGTCGAATAGCTCTTTCTTTTTTGTAGCGTTGATGACGTAGATGTCGGTACCAAGGAGGTCGTCATTTACTTGACAATCGCTGCGGGTGCTCATCATATCTAGCACTTCCGCCAGAATTTCAGGTCTCAGCTCGTCGTTGAGCAAGTCCCAAAGCGGTATCAACTCGAAGTGTACGACCTCGAGGTTAGGGTCGTTTTGCGGAAATTCGCTGTAATTGATTGAGGCAAGCCATTCGACGACGTGCTGTGACGGCAACTGTCCGTCTTCGTCGAGACCTTGTACGTCGTTTTCGAGTTGCCGGCGTGCGGCTTCGCTTCCACCCTTGATGGTGATGGCACCTGAGACATTCTTGTGCGACGATGTTTCTGTGAGGAGGCTCTTGCGCTCGCCTTCCGCAATGCGACCGAGTGTGAAGTCCATCTCCTCCTGCATATCGCTGCTGAAATTGACTGTGGAATATTTCGACTTGGTGAAAGTGTAGTCGATTCTGCCGCCAATGTCCACCTGAATGACAACGTGAGTGCCATATTTTCGAATCATTTCGACGATAACCTTTTTGCGGTCTTCGCCGGTGAGCCGGAATGTGCCGTTGCCGTTCTTGCGGAGCAGTTTGTCGAGATAATAGGAGAAGCCGTCGGAGAATGGTATGTGATACCACGACTTATTGACAGAGCGCATATTGAGCAGCGCGCCCTTGTCCAACACGCGGGACGCCACGGTCTTAATCATCGAGGCGCGTCCGATGTTCTGATTGAACATATCTCCTTCCATGCATATCTTGCCTACATTGTCGCAATCTACTGTGCAGCCTTGGATGTTGAGGTCGTTTGCGCACTGCTGGTCGGCGAGGTGTTCGGCATGAGCCTGGATTGTATTGGACATTACGTACTTGATTTCAGTCCTTGCCAAACGGACAAATTGCACCGGCTCGTAGTCACCAGCGTAATATCCCTTGTTGGTGTATTCCACCAGGCGCATATAGTCGATGACCGGCTCGGTGGTGCGTACCGACATTGGGTTGTCGAGGGCGGTGTAGATGTCGTAGCCGTAGCCAATGTACAGCACCGACTTAGCGTCCACGCCATTAGTATTTTGGGAGGATACCGAGCTCTGCGACACTTCGGCGGATGCAGTACGGCTTTTGTCGGCGGCGGATGTGAATGAGAGCATCGCTTTGCGCGTCTCGTCACCGTCGTTGGCGGCTATTGCAAGGCGCACTATGCCGTCCTTTGGCAATGTATCGGTCATAACGGTGAGCCAGCCCTCGGAGGATGCGCTGACGAGGATTATGCTGTCTGCGTCGGCGCGGCCTTCGATGGTAGCTGTAACGCTCTGGTATGCCGCCTCTTTTGCAAAAGGAGCTTCAATATCAAGCACTACCTTCCACGTGCCGTCCTCCGGGACGACTTCGTGCGTCGGCTCGAGGTCGTCATCGTGACGGCACGCGGATAGCAATGCAAGCAGAGCTGCAAGCCAAACTGTCAATATGATGTTTGCCTGCTTCATTGGAGAGTGTCTAATTATTCGCGGTCTTGGCGTCGTTGTTCCAGTTTTCTTCGTTGAGTACGTCAGATGCGCCCCTTTCGGAACCATCGGCTCTCTTCTCGCCCTTCATAATCTTGAAGTAGCTGTATATGCCACGGTCGGCGTATTTCTGGAGGAAGTAGTCCTGAGCGTACTTCTGGACATCATCGTCATTGAAAAGCGACCAGATTGGGGTGATATTGAACCTGATTGGCGATACCTTGGTAGGCTCGGGGTTGCCATCGGCCATTGTCTTCATAGAGTTGACCCAGTTTTTGAGGGTCTCCTGTACTACAGAATAGTCGGTAACCTTGTCGCTTGTAAAGGTTGCGTAGAGATTGTCGGCGGTCTCGTTGGCGTTGCCGCCAAACATTTGAATCCTGATGTCGCTGTCGCGGAGGAAGTTGGTACCATCTTCGGAATACGCAAAATCACCTTTAATATTGAACATACCGCCCACCGCAGCTTCCAACTTAGCTGCAGCCTCGGCAGTGCCGACTTGTTCCATATTTTTGACTTTGCAGTGGATTGTTATCGAGCCGCCGAAATCGCCTCCTGAGATGTAGAACGGGCCCCAGCGGTTGTCGATGGAGTTGAGGATATTGTCAGCCTCGTCGAAGTTCTCATTATTGACAGCGTCGAAGAGCTTCCAGTAGAGTTGCACGAAGGATGTATTGAACACACCGCCGAAGTCAGAGCGTTCCAATTTGGTGTAGAGCTTGTCGATGATTTTCTGCTGGGCTTTGGTGAGTTCCTCTTTTCCATTCTTGAGGTAGTATTGCTGCTTTCTGTTCTCAATTTCCTCTTTGATTTCCGCCATTTCGGCATTGTGTTCGAGCATTGCATCCTCGGCGAATGCAGCGATGTCGGCCTCAGATACCACTACGTTGTACATAGGAGCCTCGCGGGTGATTACGTAGTCAACGTATGTACGTTCTTCTTTTTTGTGTGCCGAGTATTCGAGTCCAGCCGTTAGCTCTATTACACCGAAAGACACAGAAAGGTCGAGCGTCAATGCGATATCCTTCTTCTGTGAGAGCGTGGAGTCAAACATGAGGGACTTCAGGTCGGTGAATTCGAGGTTTGCAGCCACGAACGCAGTTTCGTCAATCTTGTTCGCCTTGATGAGCTGCTCTATCTTCGACAGATTGAAGATACAGTTGTTTTTCCTGATGAGCGTGGGTTTGAAGTCTTCCGAGCTTTCGCCCTTGGTCTTTACGTTGAAGGCGTAGTCGTAGTCCACGCCAGAACCCACACCCATAGATGCGAACTTGTATCCGTCGCCGTTGGAGTCAGATGCTCCCTGGGTGATTTTGATTTCGAGGTCGTTGTCACCGCTGATGTAGAGCGTCGTGGAACGGTCTGCGCCGGTCAAATTGTCCTCGAACGACAGGGTGATTTGCTGGTCGCCTGTGTAGTATGTCTTGACGTCGTCAATGTCGCACCAGTCGCAGGACGGGTCGATGGCTGCGCTCCACGAGCCACTGCTCTTGATGTCGAGAGGGAGCATCTGTCCTTCCATTCCTACGGTAACACCCTTGGAGAGAAGTTCGTTGTCACCCAATGCAACCGCGCTAATGGATGGCAGTTCGTTAGAAGACTTGTCGTCGTCGTCCTTGCAGGAAGGAATGACGAGCATAGATGCAGCGAATGTCGCCGCCGCCATGTATTTGGCAAATGTTGTTATTTTCATGGTTTGTTTGAATGATTTATGATTGTTTGACAATTTGTTAACAATTCAATTTACTTTTCTGCGTTGGCACTGCTCTGAACGTAGATTTCTTCGAAGTCCTTGTCGGCAACACCGTTGTCAGTTTCGCTGAATGCGCTGCTTGTGATGCTCCTGCCGTGCCACTTGTCGTCTGGCTCGCCTTCTACCAAATCGGTAGTGGTAAAGTTGAATGTGGCTTTTGCTTTGTACTTTTGGTCATTAAATGTTACATCAAAAGACTTGTGCTGCCAGTAGGCTGCCACGGTATATATCGTATATTCTTTGCCGGTTGAAGAGACAGTGAAACGCTTTTGTGTTGTCATATAAAAGTGGTCTGCGTCCAGGTCATTTTGTGAAGGGTACTTGTCCATAATGTTTTCTACGTACTCTCTGCTTTCCTCCTTGGATACTTCAACGATTATTATGTAAGGAACCCAATAGTGGTTTGAAGTTCCCATTGCCCATCGCATTTTGTCGCAGAGCAGCAGTTTTGGGGCGAATCTGTATTCTATCTCGCTCTTGGATTTGATGATAGAATCTCTACGATGCCTCATCGTGATTTGTTCGTTGAACTTGGTGCTTGATTTGCTGGAATGTAAGTCCAGTATTGCGGAAAAATCTTCATCTGAGAAAATGAGACTTTTCAAGAAGTCGACCTTGTAGTCTTGCGGAGGTGCAATTGACTTAAGGTGATTGCCAGCGTGCTGGACAAGATTGTTGTACACGCTTGGTACGAGTATTATGTTCTTAAGCCATTCTGCAATGGTAACACCCATTGCCATTTTATCGTTATAGACATAGTCCTTGCCCATTGTCATCCAACTGCATTTGCCAATGCTATGTTCGCCGTCGAATGTGAGCCAGGTGGCCGATTCGCCTTTCTGGTGATTCGCTACGCAGACATATACCTTGTTCTTGTATTTTACAATGTCTCCAACTCTGTAGTAAGGGTCGTTGCCATCATTGGTGCCCATATCCTTTACGAAACGGATTTCGCTTAGAGTAGGGATTGTCTTCATATCAACTTCGATAATGCCAGTGGTGTTGGCGTCGTCGTTGCTGTTGGCGTGGCGGTACGTCACTTTGCCAAACGATGCGCTGGAGTAGGTGAATCCGTCGGGTTTGTCGATGTCAAATCCCAATGAACTGAGCAGTCTGTATGCTGCAGTGTCGGCATCTGCCTCGGTAGCCGCACAGATGTAGCGAGTCTGCGGAGTTTCTGGATGAAGCTCCAATCCGATTTTGGGAGCAAAAGTCTTGGTGGCGAAGTCTGCCGGCAGCTCGTTTTTGCCCTGTGTACACCATACTGAGATTATGGATGCAAGGTCTTCGTTTGCTATCTCGGCGATGTCTTCCACCGATTCTTCCACTTGTTCGTCCTGATTGGAGTCATCAGACTTGTCGTCGTCCTTGCAGGAAGGGGCGGCGAGAAGCATCGCAAACAATGCGATGAATGAGAGGTAGTGTTTTGGCCTTTTCATTTTTGTCCGTTATTTGTTGCTAGTTATTTTCGTTTATTATTTGCCGTTTTTGCGGTAAACGTCCTCGCTGTACTTGTGGCTTGAACCTTTGTCGGTGAATGTAAGCTCCTTTGTCGTTATGTTGCGGTTGAGCCACCTGTATTCTTGATCAGAGACATTGCCAGAGGATTTGGTCGTAGCGAAGTCGAATACGGCGACTGCGCTGCTGCTTTTTGTCATATTGTCATATCGGTACACGATGGGCGCGTGCATCCAGAACGCGGCTACTTCATATACAGAATATTTGGCGGCAGCAGGCTTGTCGTGGTTGGGAACCACACGCTTCTCAAAATATTTCGTGGACAATGAGGATTGCGACTTCGAGTCGGTGAGGAGTTTTTCGAAGGCGGAGATGTCGCTGTCTTTTACCAAGAGAACGTATGGTACCCAGTAGTTGTTGACCGATGACGTGGTTTTCTGCAAGTTAATCTTGTCTGCAAGGAAAAGGTCGGTCGGTGACACAATAAATTTGTCGTATGAAGCGACTTTGCCAGTATTGTTAGCATTGTATTGCTTCAGAATTTCGCCGAGGTCTGTTTCTGTGTTGTTCGGGTTGGAAAACAGATCGAGAATGTCGCAGTCGCTATCGAAGGTGATTTGTTTTATTAACTTTTCCTTGATGTCGGGCGTTGGGAGCAGGTCGTTCTTCTGCAGCTCGGTCAACTTGGCGTTGTTGTATATAGCATTGAAGTTGTTGTCGTTGAGCAGAATATTGTATATCCATCCGTATATGGTCTGGAACGATGCCATTTTTTCTTTGTAAACGAAATCTTCTCCAGCCATGCCCCATCCACATGTGGTGGTTTCTTGTATTCCTCCGAATGAAATCCATCGTGACATCGTATTAACCTTGTGGTTGCTGACGCATATATAGTAATTGTCTTTGTACCGGATGACGTCGCCGATGTGGTAGAATGGTGTTGTTTCACCCGCATTGGTGCCAATTGACTTTACAAACCTGATTTCTTGGAGGAGCGGAATGGCTTCTACATCTACTTCGATGGCTGCAAGAGTATTGGAGTCGTCGTGCTCTCCTGCGTGACGGTAGCTTATCTTGGTGACATTGTCGCTTGTGTAGGAGAACGATTCAGCCCTTTCAATGTCGAATCCCAAGGCACTAAGCATCGAAGCGGCTATTGTGTCGGCTTCCTGAACGGAATTAACCTTGATGCAGCGTATTTCAGGATGTGCCTCGTCCATCACTACGCCTACATCAGGCGTGTGCGTCTGCGTCGAGAAACCTTTCGCGAGTTCGGCTTCCGGTATGTTGCACCAAGTGGAGATGAGGCCGGCAAGGTCATCGGCTTCTATTTCTTCCAACCCTACGACCTCGTCGGTAAACTCATTCGCGGGGTCAGACTGCTTGTCGTCGTCCTTGCACGAAGGAGCGGCGGCGAGCACGGCTGCAAGTGCTGCGAGCGTTATGTAGTAATTCTTGTTTTTCATTTTTGTTTATGTTTTGATTTGTTAGTCTTCAAAAAAATCGTATGGCTTACCGAAATCTGCAAAAACAATTTCCTTGGTGCGGATGTTGCGGGCGGTCCAGTCGTAATCAAAGAATTCGGTATTATTTTTCTTTGACCAATCCTTGGTGAAGTTGAGAAGACAGAAACGATAGTCACCTTCTGGTACTTCGTGCCGCCAGTACATCGCCACCACATACAGGCTGTAAGTAAATTGCTCTCCGTCGGCGTGATTTTCGCCCTCCACGTTGTCGGCTATTTTTGCCCAGTGGAACATTTTTGGCGAAAGGTCGCCCTGCGATGGCTGCGCCTTGACGGCGGCTTCAAATTGCTCCTTGTCCTCGCTCCTTACGAGTGCGAGGTACGGCTGCCAGTAGTGGTTTTTGTTGTCGTTTGACATCGTCCAGCGCGTCTTGCCTGTGAGTAGCAGACCGTTGGGCGCGTATGTGAGTATTGTGTATCCGTCCTTGTTGCTTTCTTTGGACCAAAGGTCTTGCGTATCAAGCGTCCTGAATAGAGGAGACTCGGGTGCTTTGAAAACATCAAGGACGTATTGCTGGTGGAGGAGCCTGTCGGCGAGGAGCTCCACAGCTTCTTCTGAGGGGACAACGGCTGGATTGTTGGCGTCCATGGCATCCATAAGCATGTCAGGGTCGAAGAATATGTTTTGCAGCCAAGCGGCAATGGTCTGCGGCGATGCCATTGCGTCTTTATACACAAAGTCGTTGCCGGTGGCAAGCCACTCCAAGTTGTTGTACTTGAAATCGCCATCAAAGGAAATCCACCTTGACATCTCGCCATACTTGTGGCGGGATACGCAGATGTAGTCTATGTCTTTGTATGTTTTGATGTCACCACAATGGTAATACGTCGGGTTGTCCAATGCCTTCTCGTCCAGCTGCTTGACGAGCGTAATTTTTGTTAAGTTCGGTATCTGCGGCACGCTGGCGTTGATAACGGCGAGCGTATTGCCATCGTTGATGTGGGTGTAGCTGACACTGATGCCGTCGCCCTGATACTGGAATCCGTCAGGCGCGTCTGCGTTGATGCCAAGGTTGGCGAATGATTTGATGGCAAAGGTATCGGCATATTCGATGTTGCAGACCGCGTGTATGATTTCTGTCGGGTTGTCGGTGGGTTCGCCGATGGTAGGGGCGAATGTCTTCGACATAAAGTCTTTTGGGCGGGTGTCGTCATTGATGCCGCACCATTCTTGTAAGAGCAGAGCAACATTGTATTCTACTGCCGGTACAATCTCCTTGCGCGCATTTTCATCAATATTATAGTCAGGCACCGGCTCAACAGGCACGATGATGTCTATCGGCTTAAATGACGGTGCAGCAGGTGAATCGCTATCATCATCGCCCTTGCACGACAGCAATGATGCAATCGCTGTGAGTGTGAGGGCAGCCGCCAGTATTTGTATTCTGTTGATCTTCATAGTGTCAGATTCTCTGTTTGTTGTCTATTTCTTGCGTTATGATAGTTTTTTAAATATAACGGAGGGAAACGGGCGGAGGCCCCTCCCCTCCGATATATTTGATGAAGTATTGTTTAGTTCTGGAAGTCAGCCTTGGTTACGTCGATGAGGTTCCTATTGAGCTTGACGTAGCGTTTTACTGCACTTTCATCATGGATGCCGTAGAGCGTGGAGGTATAGTCTGTGTACCAGGATGCTGTGCTGCTTTTCTTCATAGTGAGCTTGTGTCCGTTGGGCGCATAGTTTACCATATATCCGTAGTCTATCAGTTCCATAGTGCGGAAGAAGTGCACAGGCTCGTTGAACATCGATTCTTTACTGGGCGTATAAGTGGCAGTGTAATTGGTGTAGAGATATTGGTCAATGTTATAGTCGGATTTGGCGGTGCGTGGAGCGTGGTGATTGTTCTGACCTTCCTGAGGTTGCATTACCCATTTGTCGACCTTGCCGTATTTATTTACTTTGGCTTCATCGGCGATGTCGTTAAGGAACATTGGCTGCTTGTCCTCATATTCGGTATCGATACAGTAGAACCTCTTCTTCTCGGAACCTGCCTCGGTGCCGTTGTTCAGGTTGTCGATATACAACCTTGCCACAGATTGTCCTTCCACGCCGTTTTGATAGAAAGCCATCTCGCAGAAGTACGATGTGGACTTGCTGGACACCTGAGTGTTGTTGGTCTGAATCGTTATCGAGCTGTCGCGCGAGATGAAGAGACTCGGGATTTCGATGCCAGCATTTTCATAGTGGGTTTTGACGTCGTTTTCGTTAGTTTTGTATGCCTTCAGAGTGGCCTCATACCATGCTGCAAACTGGTAGAGCTGTATGCCGAGCTTTTTCTCGTTGTTGGTGGCGTTGTAAACGTTGTTGGCTTGCTTGCCATTCTTGGTGACACCCTCGAAGGTGATGAATGTGGCCTTGCGAGTGCTGTTGTCGATGGTGCCGGCCTGCGATGGAGCGATGCATATCCAGCGGATTTTTTCGGTGTTGCTTATTTCCTCCTCTATGATGTCGCCAGCCTTGAAGTATGGCTCTGTGATGATTTTTGCCTTTTTCTTGTTGTAGATGAACTGTTCGTTCAAGCCGGCAATCGCTTGGGTGGCGTCAGGTTCGAACCAGCTTCTTGCAAGGTCGATGCTTGTCTTGGTGCGTACTACGAGAGCCTTGTCAGGACCGATATTGGAGAGAGTCACTTTTTTGCCATTGTCGATATATTCTTTGATGTCGAATGTGCCTGTGGTGCGGTCGATGAGCTGTGTAGCCGTCCTGTACGACGAGAACAACACGCCGTCTGCTTCGATGAGGTATGTCTCGATAGGATTGCCGCTCAAAAGAGATTTTGACTTGTAGGTCTTGTAGAACAAGTTGATGCCGTTGGGGTTCTGAGCGGAGCTGAAGTAGTCCTTGTTGATGTTCTTGGGGAGTACTTTGTCCCAGATTTTGTTTTCTTCCCAAAGCCTTGCAACTTCCCTGATGTGATCGGGTGTGGAGTATTTCCTATTGATGCCGAATGGACCAGCAGCAGCATTGAAGTTGGCTGCGTAGTTCTTGTAGCCTACGGTGTCGTTGAGGGCGGCGAGGAGCAATGTTACGAGGTGGAGATCATCGTCCGTGCCCAGGTCTTTAGGCAAAATAGCCTTCTGCTTGCCATTGGCAGCGTCGTATGTTTTGATGTTGGAGTCGCCGGACGCCATCTGGAACGATACCCAGTGAGATGTCTCCTTGCTGTCTTCCGACGAGGCGCAACGGATGCAGATCCAGTAGCAATTGTCATTGTCCTTCACTACATCGCCGATGTTGTAGTAGGGGTCGCCTTTAAACTTTCCGTTGGAGCTGTTGTTGATTTTGTCAGCGGATACCAGATTGAGTGTCTGGAGGCGCGGAAGCTGCTTGATTTCAAATTGTATGGAGGCGATGCAGTCGCTGGATTCTTCCACGGTGTAGAGCAATGCACCTACACCTTCTATGTCTATACGTTTTTCCTTGGTATCTGCGGGAAGATTCTGAAGGGTCATCGCGTTGAATTTTGCAATGGCCTCGTTGAGGTCTGCCACAGCGACCGAACGGGTGAGAGGGTCGGCTTCGTCGAGCACTGTACCTATTGTAGGCTCGAAGGTGGCATCTTTCCAGTTGTCGGGAAGTGAGTCGATTGCAGACACCGTAGAAAGGATGGAGTAGAGTAATACGCCAGGTTCGCCCGATTTTTCATACGGGTCAGCGGCTATTGCGTCTGGGTCGCGCTGGGCGTCCGACGTGTTGTCGTCGTCCTTGCAAGATTGCGTCATCATCATGCCGGAAAACATCACGCCGGCAAGTATGAGCGGAAAGATTCTGTTTTTCTTCATAATTTTAATGAATTTAATTTTTTTTACCATTGTTTTACTTCCCTTTTACGTCAGCAACGCCGCAAAGGTTTCGAATTAGATGTTAACAAAACATTAAATCGGGCATCGTAGTACTGTTTGAGTCTTATTGAGCAATATATGACAATTGCCCTTCAAAAAAAATATTAATAAAAATTTCACCTCTTATCACCTTGAAATCCAAAATGTTAATAGGTATCACTGTTAAATTCTTGTTAAAAAATTAAAAAAAAATTTTTTTATATCAAAAATCCTCTCTACTTTTAGGAAACAAAAATAAGCATATCATCACGGATAGCAAATCGACTGTTAATTATGAATTTACAGAAAAGAATACTGATGTTGGCGTTGATGCTGATGATGT
>JAEEGL012234006.1_pt1 | contig 18881 bp, 16 predicted proteins | sample 9134231 | NCBI WGS metagenome assembly JAEEGL01 (sample SAMN16246548, study PRJNA631951) | gut metagenome | biome: gut microbiome; feature: rumen; material: fiber-attached | host: Bos | place: Iran: Karaj | collected 2018-10 | reverse complement strand
TAGATGAAGGACTGCACGCACTGCTTGACCTCGCGCTGCGAGAGGTTGTCAACCTTGACGAATGGGGCGAGGTAGGTGTCGAAGGAGGAGAACGCCTGGGCGCCGGCCCACTCGTTCTGCATGATGCCGAGGAAGTTCACCATCTGGTTGCAGAGGGTGGAGAGGTGCGTCGCGGGCGAGGAGGTGATCTTGCCGGGCACGCCGCCGAGGCCTTCCTTGATGAGCTGCTTGAGCGACCAGCCTGCGCAGTAGCCGGTGAGCATGGAGAGGTCGTGCAGGTGGATCGCCGCGCTGCGGTGCGCCTCGGCGACCTCGGGGTCGTATATCTCCGAGAGCCAGTAGTTGGCGGTGATGGCTCCGCTGTTCGAGAGGATGAGGCCGCCGACGCTGTATGTGACGGTGGAGTTCTCCTTGACGCGCCAGTCGTTGACGTGGAGGTAGTTGTTGATGACGTCCTTGTAGTTGAGGAGCGTCGAGTTGACGTTGCGGACTTTCTCGCGCTGCTTGCGGTAGAGGATGTAGTTCTTCGCCACGTCGGCGTAGCCGGCCTCGGAGAGGACCTTCTCCACGCTGTCCTGGATGTCCTCGACGGCGATGAAGCCATCCTTGATCTTGCCGGTGAAGTCGGCGGTGACGCGCAGCGCCAGCATGTCGATGATGGTGGGGTGGTATTCCTTCCCCATGGCCTCGAAGGCCTTCGTTATGGCTATTGAAATCTTTGAGATTTCGAAGTCGGCTTCTGCGCCATCGCGCTTGGATACTCTATACATGACTATTGTCCGTTTTTCCTTAGGTATTATGGCCGAGGCGCGATTCGGGCCGCTTGTTTAGTGGCTGCGAGAGGCGGCACCCGCCGCGCACCCGCATGAATAAAGGCTTGTGTCCACGCGGACACAAAAAAATCCTCGTGCCTCCCGCGCCTCGGCATTTCGCGCCTGGGAAACCTGGCGCGGCAAGCAACTTTAAACATAATACCAAGTTCCCTCAAAATGTCAATATCTTGTGGTGAAAAAATTTTCAACCACAAGATATTGTGTTTTGCGACAGCTTCTCAAATCTGATATTTGAGATTTGAAATCTCAAGTTTGCATGCCCCTTATTTCCGCATTTGGAAGGATTTGCCGCGCTGCGGCGAGAAGGCGGCGCATTTCGTCGGCGTCGGGGGTGGCGAGTCCGCGTTGCGGGACGGTTTCGCGGTCGGCGAAGGGCTGGAGGTAGTAGCGGCGCGCGCCCGCTATCCATGCGGCAATGGCTGCGATGGAGGCCTCGTCGTGCATGCCGGCCACGACGGTGGTGCGGAACTCGTAATCGACGCGCCCCTCCAGCAGCAGAGCCACGGAGCGGCGCACGGCGCCTATGGCGCCTCCGCAGGACGGAGCCTGCGGGTCAGGACAGGAAGCCGCTGCAATATCGGAGGGGGCGGCTTCAGCCGCCCCTGTGGCCTCGCCATACCGTTCCGGCGAGTGCTTCACGTCCATGGCCACGTAGTCGAGGAGGCCTTCGTCGATGAGGGCGGCGAGGGCGTCTGGGCTGGTGCCGTTGGTGTCGAGCTTGGTCGCAAAGCCCAGCGCGCGCACCTTGCGCAGCAGCTCGGGCAGCTCCCTGTGCAGCAGCGGCTCGCCGCCTGTGATGCAGACGCCATCGAGGAGGCCGCGCCGCTTGGAGAGGAAGGCCAGGAGTTCCGCGTCGTCCATCAGCGGCGGCATCGTGCCATCGACCAGCTCGAAGTTGTGGCAGTATGGGCAGCGGAAGTTGCACCCGCCAAGAAAGACGGTGCACGCCACCTTTCCCGGGAAGTCCAGCAGCGTCATCTTCTGCAGGCCGTGGATCTTCATCTTCGTTACCAGTCGCGGGAGAGTGCGAGGCGCAGGCGGGTCTCGTAGCCGAGGGTGAGGTCGGCGGAGAGGTAGAAGCCGACCTTGAGATCTACGGTGCCGCCAAAGACAACGCCGATGGCGTCGTCGTGCTTGGCGGAGAGCTTCAAGTCGTCTTCGCCGTAGGGAAGGGTGCCGGAGACGCTGACAGAGGAGAGCGGCTGGACGCGGAGGCCGGCGAAGGCGTGGAAGTCGTAGTATTGGTAGGCCAGGTCGAAGTCGAGGCGGAGCGCCTTCTCGGTGATTTTCACCGAGGATTTGCGAGACTCGTACTTTGAGATGACATTGCCGAGTTCGTTGGTGTCGGCCTCGCCGGTGGAGACGAGGGCGGAGGAGGTGATGTCGCCCTTGTCCTGGCGGTAGCGGCCGAGGATGCCGGCGGAGGCTGTCCAGCTGCCCTCGCGGATGAACGGGCGCTTGTAGCCAAGCGAGACGGAGAAGCCGGAAGCGTCGTCGATGGCGGCGCCGGTGAAGCCGAGTCCAGAGGGGACGATTGAGCCGGATTTGCCGGAGAGGGCGTAGTCGGCCTCTGCGAACCATGAGAAGAGGGTCAGGCCTGCGCCGACGGAGGTGCGCTCAAAGTCCTTCTTGTTGCCGCTGACCTTCTCGACCGTCCACTTGAAGGGGGTGTTGTCGATGGGGGCGAACCAGAGGCTCCAAATGCGGGTGCTGGCGGGATCGGGTAGAGCGGGAAGATCAAGGGCCGGCGCTGTGCGCTGTGGGGTTTCGGGCGGTATTTCAATGCGGTCAGGCGGTGGCGGCAGGGGGTCGAAGGTGGCGATGGGGGCGGACGCAGAAGTATCGGAGCGGGCAGCTTCAGCTGCCCTTGAACTGGCAGCGCCAGCGCCGCCGCCATTGAAGGTGTACATGGCACTCCCGATTTTCATTAGGCGGCCGGGGACGGGCTGGTATGGGCCGTATGCCGCGCCGCCGGGAGCGGTGAATGTAATGCGGTCGTCGCCGCCTACGGAGATTTTGTAGAGGGTGCCATCCAGGCGGATGCGGGCGCCATTGAAGAGTGTGAATGGGCCGTGAGTGGTTTTCCCGAGTGTTTCGGTCAGTGTGAAACCTGACTTTTTAATGTCGGAACGAGGTGCTTCAGCCCCTCTGGCCCCCATTGCGAGGCCAAATAAGGCAACGGCGCAAAGAAGGGCCGTCAGCCGTTTCATCTAGGAATCCCCCCGATGGCGCTGGCAAGGGTTTCGCGGAGAGCCTTGTTCATTTCGGAAAGCTCCTCCTTGTCGCGCTCAAGGCTCTGGATTTCCAGAAGGAGGTTCTTCTGGTCGGCCTCGAGCTTCGCTATGCGCTCCGCCAGGACGACGTTGGTTCCCTCCCGGTTTGCCAGCTCGAACTTGAGCTGCTTGTATTTCTGCCAGCCAAGAAAGCCGCCAACACCGGCTCCCGCAAGCACAATAAGCAGCAGGGCCCAACGATAGAGAGTTTGCGCCATGGCGTCGGCGCCGACATAGCGGTCAGCACTCCTCTGAAGCCGCGCGTTGGCGGTGGAGTGGCGATGATGGTGGTGATGGTGCGAAGACGAGGAAGAAGAAGAACCAGACGAGGAATGCGAAGAGCTGCGCCGCGCATCCACTATGTCGTCATCGTCATATAGCGAAGGTGCTGCCATTATCTTCTATTCGGCGGAAGCGGGGGTCTCGTCGTCCTTGAGGGCGCGGATGACTGCGCCGCGAACGACTTCGACCTTGGTTCCATGGTCGATTTCAATCACGAATGTGTTCTGCTTGACCTCGGAGATGGTGCCAATCAGGCCGCCGGCGAAGAGGACGCGAGCCCCTGCGCGGAGCGCTTCGATTGTCTTCTGGCGTTCCTTCTCCTTGCGCTGCTGGGGGCGCACCATGAGGAAGTAGAAGATTGCGAATATGAGGAGCATAGGCACGAGCATCGTGCCTATGCCGCCCTGCTGGGGGGCTGCTGCTTGTGCAAGTGGCAGTAACATGGCTATTCAACCTCCGCGTTCGGGTCGTCTACGACGCCCAGGCCTTCGGCCGCGAGGGCCGCCGGGTCGTCGATCAGCTCCTCCTGCGGGACGAGATCGTCCTCCTCGTCCTCCTCGTCTTCGTCATCCTCGTCCTCGGGGTCGATAGGTATTGCGGCCTGTTTCGGCGGCGCGAGGAGTTCGGCGGCGATGGGCTCGGCGAGCGGCTTGAGCGTGATGTGGCGGTAGTTGGAGAAGCCAGTGCCGCCCGGAATGAGGTGGCCGAGAATGACGTTCTCCTTGAAGCCGCGCAGCTCATCGACGCGGCCGAGGGTGGCGGCGTCGGCCAGGACGCGCGTGGTGTCCTGGAAGGAGGCGGCGGAGATGAAGGAGTCGGTTTCCAGCGACGCCTTGGTGATGCCGAGGAGCGCGGGGCGTGCCTCTGCCGGGCGCTTGCCATCAAGACGCATCTCGTCGTTGGTCTTGAGGAAGAGCTGGCGTGACACGAGGTCGTTGACGAGGAAGTCCGTGTCGCCGGGGTTGACGATCTGGACCTTGCGCAGCATCTGGCGGATGATGATCTCGATGTGCTTGTCGTTGATCTCCACGCCCTGCGCGCCGTAAACCTGCTGCACTTCCTCGACGAGGTAGCGCTGGAGTTCCTGCGGGCCGCAGACGTCCAGGATTTCCTGCGGGATGATCGGGCCGTCGGTGAGCTGCTGGCCTTTGCGGACGCGGTCGCCGGCGGTGACGACGATGTGCTTGCCCATGCGGATGAGGTGCTCCTCAGTCTCGCCGGTGGTCTCGTCGGTGACGATGATGCAGTGGCAGCCGCGGGTGTTGGAGCCCCAGGAGACGATGCCGTCGATCTTGGAGATGTCGGCGTGGTCGCCGGGGTGGCGGGCCTCGAAGAGTTCCGCGACGCGCGGCAGACCGCCGGTGATGTCGCGGGTCTTGGCCGCCTGGCGCGGGGTCTTCGCGAGGATTGCGCCGGGCTTGACGATCTCGCCGTCCGCGACCATGACGCGGGCGCCGACGGGAATCGCGTATTGGCTGCGCTCCGTCCAGTGCTTCGCGCCCTTCTCGCGGGTGAGGATGGTGATGTATGGGTGGGCCTCGGAGGTGGACTCGCGGATGACGAACTGGTGCTTGCCGTCGCCGGAGGACTCGACCTCGACGGTGTCGCCGGGGATGAAGTCGTCGTGGCGCACCTTGCCCTCGTATTCGGAGATGACGGGGATGGAGTGCGGGTCCCAGTTCGCGATGAGGTCGTCGTTCTTGACCTTGGCGGCCTTGGGCGCGTTGGTCTTGAAGAGGAGCGTCGTGCCGATCTGGAGCGGGATGCGCTCGAGTTCGTGGCCGGCGGCGTTGCGGACGACTGCCGAGCCGCCCTTGTTGAGCACGATTTCGCGCCCGTCTTCGCCAACGACCGTGCGGACGTCGTCCTCGAAGGTGAGGAGACCGTCGTGGTGGACCTTGATCTCGTCGGAGACGACGGAGGCCGAAGCGGTGCCGCCGACGTGGAAGGTACGCATCGTGAGCTGCGTGCCGGGCTCGCCGATGGACTGCGCGGCGACGATGCCGACGGCGGTGCCGATCTCGACGGGCTTGCCGGTGGAGAGGTCGCGGCCGTAGCACTTGGCGCACATGCCGTGGTGGGCCTCGCAGGTGAGTCCGGAGCGGATCCAGACGCGCTCGATGCCGGCCTTCTTGATCTTGGCGCAGGCCTCTTCGTTGATCTCCTCGTTCGCCGGGAGGATGAGCTCGCCGGTGGTCGGGTCGGAGATGTCGCGGAGCGCCGTGCGGCCGAGGATGCGCTTCGTGAGCGGAACTGCGTTCTCGTTCTCGGTGTCGGAGACGATCTCGATGCCGTTGGCGGAGTTGCAGTCGTCCATCACGATGATGACGTCCTGCGACACGTCGACGAGGCGGCGGGTCAGGTAGCCGGCGTCGGCCGTCTTGAGGGCGGTGTCGGCTAGGCCCTTGCGGGCGCCGTGGGAGGAGATGAAGTATTCGAGAATCGAGAGGCCTTCGCGGAAGGACGCGGTGATCGGCGTCTCGATGATTTCGCCCGACGGCTTGGCCATGAGGCCGCGCATGCCGGCGAGCTGGCGGATCTGCTGCTTCGAGCCACGGGCCTTGGAGTCGAACATCATGAAGAGCGGGTTCGTCTCGTTCGGGTTCACGGCGTCGGGGTTCTCGTTGCGGTCGATGGCCACGTAGAGGTCGTCGGCGATGCGATCCGTGGTGTTCGTCCAGATGTCGACGATCTTGTTGTGACGCTCGCCGTCGGTGATGAGGCCGAGCTGGTACTGCTCGTCGATCTTCGCGGACTCGTCGCGGGCCGAGGCGAGGAAGTCGTCCTTGCGGGCCGGGCGGATCATGTCCTTGAGACCCATCGAGACGCCCGCCTTGGTGGCGTATTCGTAGCCGAGGGCCTTGAGGTCGTCGAGGACGACGACCGTGCGGTCGTGGCCGACGTCGCGGTGGCAGGAGAGGATTAGGTCGCCAAGCTTGGACTTGTCGATCTTGAAGTTGATGAAGCCGACCTCCTCGGGCCAGATTTCGTTGAAGATGACGCGGCCGACGGTCGTCTCGATCACCTTGGCGTCCTTGTTGCCGTAGGTGGTGTCGCGGCCGTAGTCGGGGTTCTTGAAGAGGAGGCGAGAATGGATGTCGAGGCTGCCCTGCTCGCGGGCGAGGAGGATTTCGCCGATGGAGTTGAAGATGGGCAGGTGCTCTTTCGGGTTGATCGGGTCCTTGCCGACGTTGTGGCCGGCGAGCTTGTCCTGCTGCCCCACCTCGGTGAGGTAGTAGATGCCGAGGGCGACGTCCTGGGTCGGCGTCATGATCGACTTGCCGGAGGCCGGCGAGAAGATCGAGTTGGATGCCAGCATCAGGAGGCGGCTTTCAAGCTGCGCCTCGACGGACAGCGGGACGTGGACGGCCATCTGGTCGCCGTCGAAGTCGGCGTTGAAGGCCGTGCAGACCATCGGGTGGAGCTGGATGGCCTCGCCTTCGATCAGCACCGGCTCGAAGGACTGGATCGAGAGTCGGTGGAGGGTCGGGGCGCGGTTCAGCATGACCGTCTTGCCCTTGATGACGTCGTCCAGCGCGTCCCAGACCACCTTGTCCTGGCGCTCGATGAAGCGGCGGGCGGTGCGGGAGTTGAGGGAGATGCCGTCGTCGATGAGGCGGCGCACGATGAAGGGCTCGAAGAGCGTGAGGGCCATCTTCTTGGGAAGGCCGCACTGGTAGAGCTTCAGGCGCGGGCCGACGACGATCACGGAGCGGCCGGAGTAGTCGACGCGCTTGCCGAGCAGGTTCTGGCGGAAGCGGCCGGTCTTGCCCTTGAGCATGTCGGACAGCGACTTCAGCGCGCGGTTGCCTGCGCCGACGATCGCCTTGCCGTGGCGGCCGTTGTCGAAGACGGCGTCAACCGCCTCCTGGAGCATGCGCTTCTCGTTGCGGATGATGACGTCGGGCGTCTTGATCTGCAGCAGCGTCGCGAGACGGTTGTTGCGGTTGATGACGCGGCGGTAGAGGTCGTTGAGGTCGCTGGTGGCGAACTTGCCGCCTTCCAGCGGAACGAGCGGGCGGAGGTCCGGCGGGATGACCGGCAGGACTTCGAGGACCATCCACTCGGGGCGGGCGCCGGCGCGGCGGAAGCCCTCGCAAATGCGCATCCGCTTGGAGATGGCCTTGCGCTTCTGCTTGGAGGAGGTGTTCTCGATGTCCTGTTCGAGCTTCTCCATCAGCTTTTCGAGGTCGATCTTCTTCAGGCACTCGCGGACCGCTTCCGCGCCGGAGATGGCCTTGAAGCTGTCCTCGCCGTATTCGTCAACGGATTTGAGGTAGTCTTCCTCGGAGATGAGCTGCTGGTACTGGAGGGGCGTGTCGCCCGGATCGACGACGAGGCGGTCTTCGTAGTAGAGGACGCGCTCGAGTTGCGAGACGGGGATGTCGAGCATCGTGCCGATGCGCGACGGCGTGCACTTGAAGAACCAGATGTGCGAGACTGGCACGGCCAGTTCGATGTGGCCCATGCGCTGGCGGCGGACGCGCGCCGAGGTGACTTCGACGCCGCAGCGGTCGCAGACGACGCCCTTGTGCTTAATGCGCTTGTACTTGCCGCAGGCGCACTCCCAGTCCTTGGTTGGACCGAAGATGCGTTCGCAGAAGAGGCCGTCGCGTTCCGGGCGGTAGTTGCGGTAGTTGATGGTCTCGGCGTTGCGGACTTCGCCGTGGCTCCACTGCCGTATGGTGTCCGGCGCTGCCAGCATGATGCGCACTGCATCATACTGGTCGGCGTTGGGCAGGCCCTGCATTTCGTTGAGCATTGCGTAAGGATTCATAAAGCGTTGTCTCCCTTTGACTCAAATTCCAAATCTGAAATCTCTAATTTCAAATTTCAAATTGAAAATCCCAAAATCTGAAATCCCAAATCTGAAATCTTCAATTGCTAGAATAGCGGCGACTCGGAGGAGAGGAGGCTGTCCTCTTCTTCGTTCTCGTCGCCGAGGAGCTTCATGTCGAGGCAGAGGCCGCGGAGTTCGTTCATCAAGACCGAGAACGATTCGGGCATGCCGGCGTTGAGGGTGTTGTTCCCCTTGACGATGGACTCGTAGATGCGAGTGCGGCCGACGGTGTCGTCGGACTTCACCGTGAGCAGTTCCTGTAGCGCGTATGCGACGCCGTAGGCCTCGAGCGCCCAGACTTCCATTTCGCCCATGCGCTGGCCGCCGTATTGGGCCTTGCCGCCCAGAGGCTGCTGCGTGACGAGCGAGTAAGGCCCGGTGGCGCGTGCGTGGATCTTGTCCGTGACAAGGTGGTGCAGCTTGAGGAAGTAGGTTCCGCCCACGACGATGCGCTGGTCGAAGGGCTGGCCCGTGCGGCCGTCATAGACAACCGACTTGCCGTCCACGTTGATCCAGGGCTTGATGCCGCGCTTGACCTGCGAGTTGTGCGCCTTGGCGAGAAGTTCGTCGATCTGCGCTTCCTGGGCGCCGTCGAAGACCGGCGTCGCGGCGTAGATGCCGAGTTCGCGGCAGGCCAGGCCGAGGTATGCCTCGAAGAGCTGGCCGAGGTTCATGCGCGAAGGCACGCCGAGGGGGTTGAGGACGATGTCCACCGGGGTGCCGTCGGGCAGGTAGGGCATGTCGCAGTCCTTGACGATGCGGGAGACGACGCCCTTGTTGCCGTGGCGGCCCGCGAGCTTGTCGCCCACGGAGAGGTTCTTCTTCTCGGCGATGTAAACGCGGACCTTCTTGACCACGTCGCCGTCGCCGCCCTCGCTGTTGAAGTCGAGGCCGAAGGAGGCGGCGTCGAGTTCCTCGAAGCGCTCGCGGTACTTGGCGATGATCTGGACGCGCTCGTCGTCGTCCGGCGCCCCGGCCAGCGTGACGTGGCCGTGGAGGTCGGCGATCTTGGAGATGTGGCGCTTGGAGATCTTGTGGCCGGCGGCCACGATGGGCTCCTGCGCCGCGTCGTCGACGATGTCGAAGTCGAGCGTTTCGCCGCCGATCATCTTGGCAAGGACGATGCGGAGGTCTTCCTCGGCGTCCTTGACGCGCTTCAGGCGCTCGTTCTCGATGTCCTCGGCCGTCTTTTCCTCGGACGGCAGCGTGACGGTGTCGGCGTCCTCGATGTCGCCGGTCTCGGCGTTGATGTCGAGGTTGTCGTCATCCTCCACCGGGTCGGGGAGCTCGTCCTCGGCCTTCGCGGTGCGGGAGGGGATCGTGCGGCCGACACCGCGGGAGATGTCCTGCTTGGTGATCGTCTTGACGTTCATCACCACGCCGAAGATGCCGCTCGGGACCTTGAGCGAGGTGTCGCGCACCTCGGCGGCCTTGGAGCCGAAGATGGCGCGCAGCAGGCGCTCTTCGGGGGCGAGTTCCTGCTCGGCCTTCGGCGAAATCTTGCCGACGAGGATGTCGCCCGGCTTGATCTCGGCGCCGATGCGGATGACGCCCTGCGAGTCGAGGTTGCGGAGCTGGAACTCGCCGACGTTCGGGATGTCGCGGGTGATTTCCTCAACGCCAAGCTTGGTGTCGCGGGCCTCGACCTCGTAGGTCTGGATGTGCACCGACGTGAAGACGTCGTCGCGCACCACGCGCTCGGAGACGAGGATGGCGTCCTCGAAGTTGTAGCCGTTCCAGGGCATGTAGGCGCAGAGGAGGTTCTTGCCCAGCGAGAGCTCGCCGCCGCGCGTGGAGGGGCCGTCGGCCAGGCAGTCGCCCTTCTTCACCTTGTCGCCGACCTTGACGATTGGCTTCTGGTTGAAGCAGGTCGTCGCGTTGGTGCGGCGGAACTTCTGCAGTTCGTAGATCTTGAAGTCGTCGCCCTGGCGCTTGCGGTTCTTGGGCGGGAGCTTGCCGGTGGCCGTCACGACGACCTTGGTGGCCGAGACGAAGGCGACGATGCCGTCCTGCTCGGCCAGCACGGTCACGCAGGAGTCGATCGCGGCGCGCTCCTCGAGGCCGGTGGCCACGTAGGGGCGGTCCGGACGCAGCAGCGGCACGGCCTGGCGCATCATGTTCGCGCCCATGAGGGCTCGGTTGGCGTCGTCGTGCTCGAGGAAGGGGATCAGGCCGGCGGCGATTGAAATCACCTGCATCGGCGAGACGTCCATGTATTGCACCGTGGAGGAGGGGACCTCCATGAACTCGGTGTTGTAGCGGGCGGAGACGCGCTCCGTGAGGAACTTGCCGTCCTTGGAGAGCAGCGAGTTGGCCTGCGCGATCACGAACTGCTCCTCGACGTCGGCCGCCATGTAAACGACCTCGTTCGTGACCTTGCCGTTCACGACCTTGCGGTAGGGGCTCTCGATGAAGCCGTATTCGTTGATGTGCGCGTAGAGGCCCAGAGAGGAGATAAGGCCGATGTTCGGGCCTTCTGGGGTCTCGATCGGGCAGATGCGGCCGTAGTGGGAGGTGTGGACGTCGCGCACCTCGAAGCCGGCGCGCTCGCGGTTGAGGCCGCCGGGGCCGAGGGCCGAGAGGCGGCGCTTGTGGGCCAGCGACGAAAGCGGGTTCGTCTGGTCCATGAACTGCGAGAGCTGGGAGCGGCCGAAGAAGTCCTGGATGGCCGTGGAGAGCGACTTGGAGTTCACCAGCTTGCTCGGCATGATCACGCCGGACGCGCTGTCGTAGGTGCTCATGCGGTCGCGGATGAGGTGCTCGGTGCGGCTCAGGCCCTGGCGGCAGGCGTTCTCGACGAGCTCGCCGGCCGTGCGGATGCGGCGGTTGCCCAGGTGGTCGATGTCATCGACCTGCTGGCGGCCGACGCGCACTTCGAGCAGGAGCTTCAGGGACTCGATTACGTCGAGGCCCTTCTCGTCCAGCGTGCGGAGGTCTTCGGGGACCTTGCCCTCGAGGCCGAGGCGGAGGTTGATCTTGTGGCGTCCGACCTTGGTGAGGTCGTAGTGGCGGCGCTCGAAGAAGTTGTGGTGCAGGTAGGACTTGGCGTTCGAGGAGGAGGCGGGGTCGCCCGGACGCATGTGGCGGTAGATCTCCTCCAGGGCCTTCGTCTCGTCGTGGGTGGGATCGACACGCAGCGTCTTGAGGATGATGCCCTCGTCCCAGGAGACGTCCACGACCTCGACGGTCTGGATGCCGGCCTGCGACATCTGGTGGAGGACGGCCTCGGAGACCGGCTCGTAGCGGCGCGCGAGGACCGCGCGGCTGTCGGTGTCGATAACGTCGTTCTTGAAGTGGAAGTGCTTGAGCGCGTCGGCGTTCAGGTCGGCCAGGCGGATCTTGTCCTTGGAGCCCTTTGGCACCTTGACGGTGGAGTCGAGGACGATTTCGCGGAACTGGTAGAAGAGGCCGAGGATGTCCTCGTCGCTGCCGTAGCCGAGGCCGCGGAGGAATGTCGTGGCGAGGAATTTCCTCCGCCTCCGTTTGCGGTCGAGATAGACCCAGATTACATCGGAGGTGTCGAACATCATCTCAACCCAGTTGCCGCGGTCGGGGATGATGCGGACGGCGTAGATGGGCTGGCCGTTGGCGTGGGTGGAGACTTCGGTGGAGACGCCGGGGGAGCGGGAGAGCTGCGATACGATGACGCGCTCCGCGCCGTTCACCACGAAGGCGCCGTCGCGGGTCATGAGCGGGATGTCGCCCATGAAGACCTCTTCCTGGCGGCTCTCCTCGCCGTCCTTCAGGCGGAAGACGACGCGCAGCGGCGCCGCGTAGGTGCCGCCGTCGGCCAGCGCCTCGAGGTCGGTGAAGCGAGGCGTCTCAAAGCGGTAGGAGACGAACTCCAGCGTGTACTTGCCGTCCGCCGAGGTGATCGGGAAGATCTCGTTGAACGCGGCCTGGAGGCCGACGTTCTCGCGTTCGGGGGCCGGAACCCCTTCCTGCAGGAAGTCTTTGTAGGACTTGGTCTGGATTTCGATGAGGTTCGGGGGCGGGATGACCGGGTTCAACTTGCCGAAGGACTGTCGCTTTATCATCTTTAAACCTCTGGGGGCAATGGAAGGGGGTAAAAAAAGGAGGCAATGGCGCGTTTAGGGGGTGTCGGGCGGCCGTCCGCGCGCCGGCGGACGGCCGCCCCGTAATCAGGCAGCCTTTCGGCTTACTTGATCTCGACCTTGGCGCCGGCCTTCTCGACCTGCTCCTTGATCTTCGCGGCTTCGTCCTTGGAGACGCCGCTCTTGATGGCCTTGGGGGCGCCATCCACGAGGTCCTTGGCATCCTTGAGGCCAAGACCGGTGATAGCGCGGACTTCCTTGATGACGGCGATCTTGTTGCCACCGACGTCGGCGAGGATGACGTCGAATTCCGTCTTCTCCTCGGCAGGCGCCGCAGCGGCAGCCGCCGCAGGGGCCGCAGCCGCGACAGGAGCCGCCGCAGAGACGCCCCACTTGTCCTCGAGCTGCTTAACCATGTCCGCAATCTCCAGCACCGTCATGTTGCTGAGAAAGTCAATCACTTCTTCTTTGGTCATTTGTTTGTTCCTTGTTGTTTTTAGTTTAACCGCGGATGTCTATTTGCATACGCGGACTCCCGGACCGGAGACCTCTCGCAACACCCGTTGCGCGGAACCGGAGCGGTTTTACTTCATGCCGCGTTAGGCGTTGGCTCCGCCTTCGGCAGCCCCGCCGTCCTTCTCGGCTTTCGCCTTGAGGACGTAGAGGACGCCGGTGAGCGGCGCAACGAAAACGCGGACGAGATTGGTTGCAGGCGCCATGAGCGTGGCGAGCAGCTGAGCGCGCAGCTGGTCCTTGCTCGGGAGCTTGGAGAGCGCTTCGACGTCGGCCGCGCTGAGCACCGCCTTGTCGAGTTCCCCGCCCTTGACCTGCGCCTTGGCGTGGTCCTTCACGAACTTGCAGACGACCTTGGCGAGTTCGCTGGCATCGCCCTTGGCCGTCACGACCGCCGTGGTTCCGGTCAGCATCGAGGAGACGTCAGCCCAGCCGAGTTCCTCCGCGGCCTTCTTCACGAGGGTGTTCTTCGCCACGAGGCAGCGCCCTTCGAGCGGCTTGATGGCCTTGCGAAGGTCCTGCATTTCGGCAACGGTCAGACCGCCGTAGGACAGCACGATCGTGCTGTCGGAGGCCTTCAGGCGCTCCACGATCTCCTGGAGTATCGCGATTTTTTCCTGTCTCATTGCAAATCTCCCTTATTCTGCGGCCGCGCCGGAGTTGTAAATCACCGGGACGCCCACGCCCATCGTCGAGCAGACCGTCACCGTCTTGATGAAGACGCCCTTCGCGCTCGCGGGACGCTCGGCGGCAACCGCCGCGAGGATAGCGTTCACGTTCCCCTCGAGCTTGTCGGCTTCGAAGCTGAGCTTGCCGGCGACCACGCCGACGTTGCCCGTCCTGTCCATGCGGAACTCGACGCGCCCGCCCATCGCCGCCTTGACTGCGGTGGCGACGTCGTCCGTCACCGTGCCGGTCTTGGGGTTCGGCATCAGGCCACGAGGACCGAGGACGCGGCCCAGCTTGCGCACTTCCTTCATGGCGTCAGTCGTTGAAATCGCCACGTCGAAGTCGGTCCAGCCGCCCTTGACCTTCTCGATCAGGGCTTCGAATCCGGCCTCGGTCGCGCCGACGGCCTTGGCCTCGTCGGCCTGCGTGCCAGCCGCGAAGACGATTACGCGGACCTTCTTGCCAGTGCCGTTGGGCAGGCTGACGGTGCCGCGGACCGCCTGGTCGGACTTCGTCGGGTCCACGCCGAGGCGCATTGCGACTTCGACGGTCTCGTCGAACTTCGCGCCCGGATGGGCCTTGATGAACTTGATGGCCTCGGAGAGGCTGACTGCCGTCTTCGGCGCCTGCTTGAGCGAGGCGCGGTATCTCTTGCTGTGCTTTGCCATTTTTCCGTGCCTCCCAAATTAATCGACAACCTCGATGCCCATCGAGCGCGCCGTGCCCGCGATGATGCGCGCGGCCGCCTCGGGGTCGTTGGCGTTCAGGTCGGCCGCCTTCATCTTGGCGATTTCCGCGACCTGGGCCTTCGTGACCTTGCCGACCTTCTCGGAGTTCGGCTTGCCGGAGGCCTTCTCAATGCCCGCCGCCTTCTTCAGCAGCACCGCCGCCGGCGGCGACTTCATGATGAAGGAGAAGCTGCGGTCAGCGTAGACCGTGATCACCACCGGGATGATCAGACCGGCCTTGTCGGCCGTCTTGGAGTTGAACTCCTTGCAGAACGCCATGATGTTGACGCCCTGGGCACCCAGCGCCGGACCAATCGGCGGCGCGGGATTGGCCTGTCCGGCCGGTACCTGCAGCCGCACAATGCCTGTGACTTTCTTTGCCATTTTGCGTATTCCTTTTGTCGTTTAGCGGCTCTCCCGGATCCGCCGGTGCAAACGAGCCGGCTGTTATCAGCCGAGAGACCCGGCGGCGTCAGCGACCTTGCGCTCAACCTGCCAGTGCTCCAGCTCGACCGGGGTCGGCCGCCCGAAGACCGTTACGGTCACGTTCAGCTTGCCCCTGTCGGGATCGACCATGTCAATGGGTCCTTCCGAACCCTTGAAAGCTCCATCTGTGATCAGCACCATCTCGCCGATCTTGTAGTCTATCTTCGGGCGCTCCTTGCCTTCCGTGCCCTTCGCCTGGTCGGCCAGGTCGGCAATCTCGCGCGGCTTCAGCGCGTGCGGGTGGTCGCCGCCAAGGAAGCCGATGATGCCGGGCGCGTTGGTCACGAACCGCCAGACGTCGACGTTCAGCTTCTCGTGGCGCGGCCGCGCAGGATCCGGCCCGTATAGCTTCGCCTGGACGAAAAGATAGCCGGGGAAGAACTTCATCTCCTTCTTCACCCTCTTCTTTTCCTTAACTTCAAAGACGGTCTCCAGCGGCAGAATCACAACGCCAATGCTTCCGCCAAGCTCCGCGGCGTCGCACTGGTTCGCAAGGTAGGTCTGCGCGCGCTTCTCCTGTCCCGTGAGCGTCTGCACCACATAAAGTCCCATCCCCTCGACCTCGGGGATGTCCGTGAAGTCGTTCTTAGCCCTTTCCATGGCTTCCTCCGCTTTATGCGCCCATTATGAGCCGCAGCACCCACTCGATGACCTTGTCAAAGAAGAGCACCACAACGGAAAGAATCACGATGAAGAAGAGCACCACGACCGTGGACTCAATAAGCTCCTTGCCGCGCGGCCAGGTGATCCTGCCGAACTCGGCCGAGACTTCCGCGAAGAAGCCCCTAATCGTTTCCAGGATGCTGCCAAAGTTGCGCTGCTGTTCCGCCACTTCTGTTTTCTCGCTCATGTTCACCTCGCACAAAATTGGCAGGGCAGGCAGGAATCGAACCCACATCAACGGTTTTGGAGACCGCCGCACTGCCATTGTGCTACTGCCCTGCGGTGGGAAAAACGATACGCGGGATGGCGCCCGCAATCCGCGCTACTTGACTTCCTTATGGACAGTCCGGCGGCGCTCGTTGGGGCAATACTTCGTTATTTCGAAGCGATTTGTCTGTGTCCGCCTGTTGCGGGTGGTGGTATAGTTGCGGCGCTTGCACTCGGTGCATGCGAGAATTGCTAGTTCACGTGGCATGATATTCTCTCCCGAAAAAAGTGAAAAAATATAATATCACAAATTGGTCTGAAAGTCCAGAAAAATTTTTAAAAAACCGGACTACTCCGCCGGAACCAGGAGTCCATTAAGTTCCAATAGAGTCATGAAGCGGGTGTCGAGGAGGTGTCCCGCCCGGTAGGAAATCGCCGTTCCGACGAACCTTCCGCCTTCCAGAAGCGCTATCGCGGCGAGGAGGTCGAGGGTGGCCCTGTGCCATACCGGCTCGAAGTTGCGGCCGTTGTGGTTGAACTGCGCCACCGGCTCGTTGACGTAGCGCCGCTTGCCGTGGATTAAAATGTTCTCTCGCGTGTAGCCGAGGTTGCGCATGTCGGCGAAGAGCCAGCCGAAGAGCTTCACCATGGCCATCTGGTGCTCGGTGGCGTTCGTGCGCGCCGCCGCGCCGAAGGTGAAGTTCTCCTTCGTCACGTCGAAGACGATCCTCTGCTTGCCTATGACGGACTTCCAGTCGATCGCCACATCCATGCGCAGCTTGCGCCAGCCGCGCGGCGCCGGCAGCAGGGTTACGAAGTCGCCCCGGTCCCCGGCGATTGTCACCGGCTCCTTCACCGTGATCAGCTTCGCCTCGCCGGCATCTGGCTTTTCGACGATTCCGGCCTCGTCCAGCGCCTCCACGAGGTCCATGCTGCTCCTGACGAATAGCGGCGGGTCGCCGCTGTCTGTTTCAAGCACCACGTCGTCGAGGCCCAGGCCGTTCTTGAGGGCGATGATGTGCTCGACCATGCGGAGGTAGTTGTGGGGGCTGCCGCTCCTGAGGACGATGTTGCGCGCCGCAGTCCAGATATTGCGCGCCGCGACCTCGATTGGGAGCTGCTCGGTTTGGTCTGTGCGCTTGATCCACCAGCCGGGGCGTGCGGAGGGCTTGAAGCGCAGGGTCCGCTGGAACTTGCCGCCAAAGGTGCCGGGTCCTGTGATGGCGGTCTCGTTGGCGATGGTCGTGCGCCGTGTCGCGAAGCCATCGGTCATGGCATCGACGGTGCGGACATCGTCAATTGGCTGCGCGCGCCACTGCTCCACCGCCTTGCCTGCGGCTACGATGTCGCCAGCCACGACCCGACCAATCTCAAACTCGCTTGACCACATCTGGCGCTTCCCAACTTCTCAACTTCCCAACTTTTCAACTTTTCAACTTGCCAACTTGCCAACTTTTCAACCCGTCACAACAGGCAGTTGTCAATCAGCCGCACGGGCCCCGAATAGGCGGCCACGGCCAGCAGTGTGCCAGGTGCCAGCGTTGCCGTGTCCTCAAGTGTGCCGTAATCGACGGCCGAGGCGTAATCGACCTTCAGGCCGCTCGCCTCCATCGTGGCGCGCATCAGCGCCCGCGCCTTGTCGGCGTCGCGCTCGCCGGCGTCGTATGCGGCCTTCGCGGCCTTCAGCGCCGCCGAGAGTCCCAGCGCCGCCTTGCGTCCTTCCGGCGTGAGGCGCGTGTTGCGCGAACTCATCGCGAGGCCGTCCGCCTCGCGCACGATCGGCGCCATCACGATCCGCACCGGGATGTTCAAGTCGCGCACCATGCGGCGCACGACCGCCACCTGCTGCGCGTCCTTCTGCCCGAAGACGGCCGCGTCCGCCATCGTGATGTTGAAGAGTTTCGTCACCACCGTGCAGACACCGCTGAAGTGGCCAGGCCGCACCGCGCCGCAGAGGTGGCGCGAGAGCGAACTCTCGTCAATCTTCACGCTCGCGTCTGGAGAATACATGCCGCCAACGTCCGGAGCGAAGAGGTAATCGACGCCGCGCGCCTCGCATAGCGCCTCGTCGCGCTTTTGATCGCGCGGATAGACGGCGTAGTCCTCGTTCGGGCCGAACTGGATTGGGTTGACGAAGAGGGTCAGGACTACGACGTCCGCCTCCTTCTTCGCCTGATCGACCAAGGAGAGGTGCCCTTCATGCAGAAAACCCATGGTGGGAACGACGGCAATCGTCTTGCCCCCACCATGGATTTTTCGCGCGATCCCCTGCATTTCGCAGGGCGATTTCACGACAACCATGGCTAAATCCGGTTGCTGCGGATCTACTCCGCCGGCTTGGTTTTGCGAAGGCCCTGGCCGCGGTCGCCCGGCTTCCACTGGCCGCGCTCGGCCAGGAGGTTGATGCGCTCGAAGCGCTTCAGGACGTTGCGCTTGGCCGTGATCTTGCTCGACCCCTTAAGACTGCGATGCTGGCTCATTGTTCTTTCTCTCCTTGAATGGTGGGGCGGGAGACGGGACTCGAACCCGCGACAACCAGATCCACAATCTGGGGCTCTAACCAACTGAGCTACTCCCGCCACGAAAAATGTATTAACTATGATACCAAAAACCCCTCTTAATAGCAAATGCCGAAAAGGGGCGACGAGCGACAAGCGACAAGCGACGTGCGGGACATGCAGGCTGTCGCATGTCGAATTTATAAAATGTCTTTCCGCGTGTCGCGTGTCGCATGTCGGTTGTCCTTTCCCGGCGGCGCAGCCTTTCCCGCTGGGCGATTCGTGCAATTACTTCGCTTTGGCCTTGGCCTTGGGCGCGGAGGCGGCGTTGAGGGCCGCCGTCACGTCGGCGAGAACCTGGCGCAGCGCCTTCGGGACGCGGTGGGCCGTCTTCGAGGCGACCTTGCTGTCCTTCGACGGCTTGGCATCGTATTCGTCGTAGGAGGCGCCAACGGCGGCGATTTCCTTCTTCCAGCCCTCGACGTCAACCTTGAGGATTTCCTCAAGCATCTGCGGGTCGACGGTGAAGCCGTCGCCGCCCTTGTTGTTGGAGAGGTCGATGTCCTTCGCGAAGGGGAGGTTGCCGATTGGCGTCTCGTTGGCCTTGACCTGGCCTTCGATGCGCTGGCAGATCCACTTCAGGACGCGGCTGTTGTCGCCGAAGCCCGGCCACATGAAGCGGCCGTCGTCGCCCTTGCGGAACCAGTTGACGAAGTAGACGCGCGGGAGGTTCGCCGGGTTGGCGCTCGTGCGCTCCATCTCCAGCCAGTGCTGGAAGTAGTCGCAGACGTTGTAGCCGAAGAACGGGAGCATCGCCATCGGGTCGCGGCGGAC
>JAEEGL013950906.1_pt1 | contig 18883 bp, 10 predicted proteins | sample 9134231 | NCBI WGS metagenome assembly JAEEGL01 (sample SAMN16246548, study PRJNA631951) | gut metagenome | biome: gut microbiome; feature: rumen; material: fiber-attached | host: Bos | place: Iran: Karaj | collected 2018-10 | reverse complement strand
GATGTGCATATTCAACATTTTTTGCCTCGTTTACTGTCCAAAGTTTCTGGTCATGGGTTAAAGAGTTCTTGTCACCATGTCCCACATAGGTCATAAAATATTGGCCTTCTTTGAGTTTTGCTGTCATCTTTTTGCGGGCTTCATAGGCATAATGTGATATAGGATCAGGTGGGAACTGACTTAAATAAACCTTGTTGTTCATCAGACCGGTTGCCAGATTGTCAACTATCAGGTTGTTAATGCCTTCAGCTTGGAATGTGTGCATTACATCGTCATTTGATTGCTTAGGATCTAATGGGACATCGGCAACAAAAAGTGCATCATTGCGCCAAGCTCCATAATCTGGATTGTTTGCATAATTAAGCAGCTTGTCGATGTCCTGTTCGGCTTCATCAAGCGAGGCACTAGGGATACGACCCACGCCTATGCGCAGATAATCTTTTGCTAGATTATTGCCTGAATTGTCATCAAGAAATCCAAAAAAGTCATCGCAAACGAAACTTTTCATTTCATAGGTACTATTGGCGGATTCGTAGCAGAGGATTGCACATTGCTTCTTGAAAATAATCTGACGATTGTCGTAGCTGCCAGAACCAAACATAAGCAGATTCTTGTACTTGCTGCTATTGCGGTCATAGAACATCTTGCTCATCAAACGAATTGCCATGGCATCAGGTGTGCCGCTGGAAAATTCATTGAATATTTTCTGCTGGTCAAGTACATGAACAGTCATGTTGTCGTTATCGCGGTGCATTTGAGCGACACGTTCAGCCTGAGGCAGTAACTCTTTGCATGTTACAATAACCAAGTCTGGAGTAATCATTCCATGAATGTTTTGGTTTTCTACCTCACTGTATCCTGCAATTGACATGAGGCTCTTGCTTGGATCAAATGCGATGAGCTGTGCCCATGTGGCATTACTTCCAGGAGTGAACGACAGCATGCCGTCTTTTTCGCTCAAAGTATAACTTACGGGATTGGCCGGATTGTCAATGTTCCACACTTGTGTTGTGCTTGGTGCATTGGTCATTGCTATGCGGTCGTTGACTTTAAGCGACTCAATGCCCATCCTTAATTGGTTGGCTGGAGCATTTTCTAAATTGTTGTAGTGATAGTATGTAAGTAAAATATAGTCAAGCCAGGCATTAATCACGGAGCCAGTGCCTGAAGGACTATATAAGGATACATTGATTGTGCCTTCCTCGGGGATTGGATTGCCTGTTGTAGGTGTTAGTGCGGCGAAAGGAGATGCACTATTGTAGTACTGGTGGACATCACCTCCTGCAGAATAAATTTTGGATGATGACAGAGTGAAATTGACAGGTAGACCATTGAGACTTGTTTTAATGTAAGTCGTAGCTGTTGTATTTGCACCAACAGAAGTGTTAACAACTATTGGGCTGTCTCCACATAATCCGGAAATAGAGTAAGGTATATCAATGTTGGCATTCGTCATGAGTTCGCCAAGCAATTCTTTACCAATCTGGCCAGGAGAAACCAATTCTTCCTCATGAATCATGTAGTCAAGACTTGTCGAACGCACTGTAGTGCCAATATTTTCGTTATTATTGACTTCCGGTTCCATCTTTGGACTGCCATCGTTCTCTGTGATAAAGTAATAGCCCATAGTTGAGTAGCTGTTGAACTCTCGAGAGTAATGTAGAAGTGTACCAGTCATCTCCGTTGACATATCAAACTTGACAGGACCTTTGGCATAAAAGCACAGCTTGTTGTCAAAGATTTTTGATGCGACAGGCTGTAAGTCATCGGGTGCCGAGCCATCAAGAATCTCACTTATGGGGTAACCACCATTACCATAGATTCTTACATTCTCTGGATTGGAGAATCCCATTTCAGACAACTCTTCAAAAGTGAGCTGATAAATACCATTTTCAGGTATAGCAATTTTTACCCACTTGCCGGTTGCCAGCTTGGAGCTAGTGGTAAAATGGGAACTGGAAAGGGCCTGCATTGGGAGAGATGTTCCCGCCCAAATTATCATGAGACCCAAGATGTTGAATAAAAACTTTTTATGCATAGTAAAGTTATTAAGAATTATCTTTTTATATATGTTTTCATTTATCGTTTTCTATTTTACTCTTATAACAAGTTGCTTCTGTTGATTCATGAAAGATTCAATGGTCATGCCAGGATTCAGCTCAACACAGCCATTACCCATTTCAACCACGATAATATCGCCCATTTTCAAAGTGTAGAAAACACTGAGCTGAGATATAATATCCCGATAGTCTAAACGAGCTGAAGACAGCGAACCGGTTTCCATCTCATTGTCATTGACAAGCATCTTTATTGACGCTTCGTTTATGACGGCATCGGTTGTTATACTGAAGTCTCCCAAAAGCAGCGCTCCGTCGAAACTGTGTGTCAGAGCCGATGAGGCCTCGTCAAACTGCTGATTTTCCAATTCTGCAGCACTGACGCAGACAGCTGGTGCAATGCCATCACAATAGCGGTAAGCAAATCGTGGAGCAATGTGCTTGCCCAGCCTGCCAATGTGCAGTGCAATTGCTGGGGTCGCAAAGAAGCTTCTTGCAAAATGTGGAATGAAGAAGGGCTTGTTAGTTCTTATCACCGACGAGTCGGCCATAAGGTATACATGCTGGGGCAGCTCTCTGCCATTTCCGTTCTTTATCCCTATTATTTTCACTTTGTGATATTCTTTGTGTTTAACGCTTTGCTGCGTTCCATGCGGTTGTACATCAATGCCAAATCGGAATATATTGATGTGTTCTGAACAACTATGCTGCGAGGCACCTTGATTCGGTAGGGCGTAAAGTTCCAAATAGCCTTGATATTGCTCTCAACTAGTGTGTCGGCAACCTGTTGTGCATTTTCAAAAGGTACAGCAACGATGGCTATCGACACTCCTGTCTCGCGTTGAATTCTTGCGAAGTCGGCGAAGTCGTAGATGGGAGTGTCACCAACATTCGACCCAATCTTTGTGGGGTTGATGTCGAAGCCAGCCACAATGTTTAACCCATATTGCAGTAACCCTAAGTCACGCATCAGAGCACTGCCCAGCGAACCAGCACCAATCAGGAAGGCGTTGTGACGATGCTTGAATCCCAAAAATTCATTCAGAACCTTTGCAAGCGGATGCACCTCGTAACCGATTCTGGTTTTTCCCTTGATGTTAAGGAAAGAGAGGTCTTTAGCAATTTGCGAAGCATCGACATTCAGTTTCTTGGCAATCTGTGTAGAGGATACATATTCCTCATGCTTGCTGTCAAGAAGCTTAACATAAGCCAAATACCAGGGCAACCTTCTCAGTGTGGGCTCTGGCAGTATGGCTCCGATGTTATTACGCTCGTCATTCATGTCATGGTTGGCTCAGCAATGAGTTGTTGCTGAATACAATGTGCAAAAGTATAAAATTATTGTCTTAATTCAAAATCTCTTGAAAAAATGTTTTATTACTTGTTCTCAACTAAAGAGCTGTGATGGCAAGTTTCTTTGCCTTGGTGCTCTCCTGACGCCCGTCGGTTGAAATGGTGGCACGGTAAATGTATATGCCACGTGGCAGACGGCTGCCACTATAGTCACTCAAGTCCCAAGTAATAGGGAATGAGGAGAACATTGTGCTTCGACCGCTCTGAGTGGTGCTCCACATGCGTTGTCCCATCAGGTTGTATACCTCGATGGTAATGGTGACTGTGGCGTCGGGACGGTTGTGGGTTACAATGAAGCTGGTTGTAGTAGCAGCAGGATTTGGGAAGGCTTTTACCTCATCAATCTCCGGTTTCAGACCATTCATTACGTTGAAGTTGATTGTCTTTTCGCTGGAGTTGTTGAAAACATCCCATACTTTGAGCTTGAGTGAGTGATTACCGTTGGTCAGGTCGCTTAATGAGTAGTTGATGTTTCCTGCCGAACCTTTTTCAGCTTCAATGGCTGTATAATAACTGCTTACGTCGCTGTAAGTGGTTGCACCGTCAAGTGTGAGGGTCATGTTGTGACCTATGCCGGCATTCGAGAAATTTATGCCACTTTCATCGCTCACTGTGGCAATGAACAGTGGTGACTCGTTGACGTTGTCACCGTCCTTAAAGTTGATGCTGTTGAGACCCATGTAGCTGATATCAGGGCCTATAGTGTCGGCAACAATGCTGTCATCGTAGCCATAGATATAGAAGTCTTGGCAAGAGCCTGTTGCCTCACTCTTCTTTTCGGGGTCATAAGCATAAAGGCTTACCAGTGATGGCCGGTAATTGTCGTAGTCGGCAGTTACTTCACTTGGAATCGTGATATTAATGGTAAACTCTCCATTGTTGACCTTGGTCACGTTGATTGCAAGTTTGTTCTGTCGCTCTTCGTAGGTGAGTGTAGAGTCTTTTTCTATGGTCTCTTTTGTTACCGGATCTATTACAGAATAGGAATATGAGAACGATACCGATTTCTCGCAATCGAAAAGTGTGCTCTCTATCTGTCCGTTGAAGTCACTTTGTTTTTGGCCATCAAGGTTTTCGATGTGACCGGTAATGGTCATTGTTTGGCGCGCTTGTAGTACTGGCATATTGTCTTCATCAACCGACTTGCCGTTGATTTGGTCAACAACTGCATTAAGCTTTGGCATTGCCGGGCGTATTGCAGGATCGCCATATAGATGGTAACGCAAAGCGTTAGAAGTAGTAAAATCAGAATGAGCTTCGTTGTTCTTGCCATACTTGAGCATATCTCCCACACGCATTAGCATTCCATTCTTGTCGCGCTCATACATTTTGCGGGCAACAGTGACATTGAGAACTTTGTTGCTGCTCATATACACCAGTCGTGGAGGACAAATAAGTGTCACTACACCGCCATTGGGGTTGAAGAACATTGTTTCACCCCCCGATGGGCTAGAACCGTCATGACGTGAGAATTCGCATGTGGCAGCAAATAGGAATGGCTGGTGTGAGTAAAACAGGTTTTCTGTCAAGTCATTAGGAACAAGCAGTCCGTCGTTGGTCCATCCTGTTGGTCCTCCGTGTCCTGAATAGTTCAACCAAAGCACGCCCTCGTTGAGAGTCTTGTACATTTTCTTGCGTGCATCGGGGAATTTTGAACCTGAACCATCGCTCTTCTCCTCAAAATTGTCAAGGAACACTCGGTTGAAGTTGGTGTTTTCTCCACCATTAGCAGCTATTACTTGAATTACTTCCTCTCCATGCTTCCAATGTCCTCCTGTGTCACCGTCGTCGGCAACGTTGAGCATACTGTTTTTCCAGCTGCCGTAATCATCTTGAGTAACATATTTCAAGATTTTGCTTACGGCTATACCTGCATCGCTTGTGCTACGTGCGGGGATTCGTCCCACAGCAATCTCCAGATGAGAATTGTTGTTCATGTTGGAGTTGTCACGCAACATGCCAAAGAAATCGTCACTGGTATATGACTTTTGCTCCTCTTCGCTCTCTACGCTTTCCCACACAAGCAGTTTGGGGTAGGGAATGGCTCGTGCGGCATTACTCAGTTGGCGGTTATCGCAATAACCGTTGCCAAATAGTAACAGATAGTCGAGTTTGTGACCTTGCTCGTCGGTGCCACGGTCAAAAAAATACTTGCAAAGCAGTCGGTATCCCATGGCATCGGGAGTTCCACTTGAGAACTCATTGAACACCTTGTTGTGCTCTATCACCATCACCCGCATGCTGTCGAGCCTCTCGTGCATGTCGGCTAATTGCTGGGCATAAGTAAGGAACTCACTTGGAGCCAGTATTATCATGTCGGGAATGTCACTACCGTGGATACTTTGGTTAGGAACACTTCCCACCAACGTGGGACTGGGGAATGTGCCGTTTTCGTTGAAGGCTATCATCTCACAATAGTCATCGTCAGTATCATAGCTGAAACGAGCTTTGCCATCCTCTATTAATAGGTTCATCGCAGTGGGTTGGTAAGGTGTGGTAATATCCCACACATGGGTACCTGAATTTGCTCCACTGAGCTCAAATTGCGAGGTGCCGACATCTTCTATTCCAAAACTGAGTTGGCTGTCTCCAAGCATATTAAGTGCACGTTCGTAGTTGATGGTAATGTAGTCCAAACGAACGAGATACATAGTGCCCTTAGGGTTGCAAGTGACTGTGTAGGAAAGGTCCTGAGTGCCGCTGAGGGTAAATGAGCGGGTCACAGAGATTGCGTTATAGTGATAGTGGTTTTGGTCTGAGCTATTTACCGCCTGAATGTCATAAGAACCATCCAGATTGTTACCGTTGTATTTAAATGATATAGTGGTTTTTCCTCCAGTTGTTTTTGCAGCAAAGCGTGTAATGGCCTTAACCGTTGAACCGTCAATGAGTCCTGGTAGCTTGAAGGTGAACGATTGGCTATTATTTGTGCTGAAATCTTCACCAAGCATCCTGCGTCCCGTTTCTCCTGGATTCACCAGTTCTTCCTCGTGATATAGACGACCAATGACAGTGTTAACAACAGGTCCATTTGCATTAAGCTGTGACTGAGTTGGCGACTTTTCGGAAAACCGTTCATCATCAGTAACGAAATAGTATCCTCGGGTGGCATAAGGGTGTTGCACCTGAAGGTATTTATTAACCTCGTAATTCCATTTCACTGGTCCTTGAGCATAGAATAAAATGCGGTCGCCAGTGCGGACAACTGGCACTTGAGGCAAATCGTCGGGAAGCAAGCTGGTTAATGTCTCACCTAGCTGAATGGCTCCGTAACCAAAAACTTTCACGCGGCTAAGGTCACTGAACCCCCATTTGCTGGCATCGCTGGCAGTAATTTGGTAAATTCCGCTCTCGTTTACAGCTATCTTCACCCACTTTCCTGTTGCCAGCTTTGATGTGTCGCAGTAGTGAGACGGGTTGAAAGCTGATGCACTCATGGCAATGCCGATGCACAGCAAAACCACCATGGTTCGCATCAATGCTAAATTAAGAAAAAAATGAATCTTATGATTGTTTTTAAACATTGTCTTAATCATTCTTGTATAGTTCACAAGAGGGCATAAAGCCCCCTATTACAAAAATAACGTGACTGACACATTATTTATTGTATTGACGAGTTTGTCATATCTGTAAAAGAGTTATCATTGTTCTCCTGATAATTTTCCTTACAGTTATTTTTCACAGATTTTTTGCAAGTGAGAAAATTATCACTACCTTTGCAATAGAATCGTTGAACCAATGACGCTTTTTACTGAGAATGCATATTTATGTTGTTGATTATCAGTATGGTGTGCGATTTGGACAACTTTGTTTAATTTAAACTTTTGATTTTGGACCCTGACCCTTTATCGTGTATTTTAAATCTTGTCGCAGCAGTATCGCAAGCGACAGCGTCTATTCCGGCAATTTCGTTTAATGCTCCCAGTGTGGGTAGCTGGATTGCCATTGCAACAGCTCTTATTGGTTTACTTTTCTCGGCGTTCAACTCGGGCTCCGAGATAGCTTATTTTTCGCTATCGTCAAAAGATATCGAGAGTATCGAAGATGACAACAAGCGTTCTCGTATAGAACATTTGCTTGCCACACCCGAGCGTTTGCTCGCTACAATCCTCATTGGCAACAATCTGGTTAACATTATGATTGTCATAGTGTTGAATTTTGCCATGAACCAGATGTTCAAATTTAACAGTTCAGTTGCTAACTTCCTGGTGCAGACAGTGATACTCACCTTCCTTATTCTGCTCTTTGGTGAAGTTATTCCCAAGCTTTATGCTACAAATAATAACGTGCGTTTTGCAACTTTTGCGGCTCCTGCATTACAGGTGCTGGCGGTTATTTTCAGTCCTATATCCAGACTTATGATCAAGAGTATGGGATTTGTGCGAAAAGCAGTGGGCAAGCGTGCCGATGAAATTTCGACCGAAGACTTAACTAACGCTTTGCAAATGAGCGATGTTAAGAGTGCTGACGAAAAAGATTGGCTGGAAGGTATTCTCAAGTTTGGCGACAAGACGGTGAGTGAGATCATGACCCCTCGCATCGACATTGTCGACATTGACATAGAGGATAGTTTTGACAATGTGATAAAGAGCATAGTTGACAACGGTTATTCGCGCATGCCTGTCTACGAGAATAACCCCGACAATATCAAGGGAATTCTTTATGCTAAAGATATTCTTCCCTACATAGGCAAACAAGGAACTGATTTCAATTGGCAGGAGTTACTCCGCCCCGTTTATTTCGTACCTGAATCACGCATGATTGATGACTTGCTTGAGGATTTCCGCAAGAAGAAGATACATCTGGCTATTGTGGTTGACGAGTTCGGTTGCACACAAGGCCTGGCAACCATGGAGGATGTGCTTGAAGAAATTGTGGGCGACATTGATGATGAGTATGATACCGAAGAAAAGTTTTACAGCAAAGAGGATAAAGACACATTTATCTTTGATGCAAAAACTTCAATCACCGATTTTCTTGATGTTACAGAGCTAGATGAACGAGAGTTTGCCAAATATACCGACGAGGCCGAGAGTATTGCCGGTATGCTGCTGAACATCAAGGGCGACTTCTTGCAAGAAAAGGAGAAAATAACTTGTGGACCTTGTGATTTCACTGTTTTGAAGGTGAAAAAATATCGCATTGCCAAGGTCAAGGTACACATCAATAGAGAAGAAGATAATACCAAATAAATTAGGTTTAAGTACCCTTTTTGGGACAGTTAAATAGCAAATAATTCATTAACAATAAAACTCTAGATTCATGAAAACGTTTATTTCTAAGATTCGTATTCTGGGCATGATGGCTGCAGTTGCAGTATTCACGGGGTGGGGGATCCATGCCGACGCATGCACCAATCTGATTGTTGGTAAGAAAGCCAGCGCCGACGGCTCGACATATATCTCTTATGCCGCCGATTCACATACCTTGTTCGGTTTTCTCGCTTTTACTCCTGCTGCCGACCATAAGGTTGGGGAGATGAGAAAAATCGTCGACTGGGATACCGGTAAATACTGGGGAGAGATACCACAGGTGCCACACACCTACAAGGTGGTGGGAAACATCAACGAGCATCAGGTAACTGTTGCCGAGTCGACATGGGGCGGACGTCATGAGTGTGAAGATACAACAGGTCTGATTGACTATGGCAGCCTTATCTACATTGCTCTGGAACGGGCCAAGACTGCGCGTGAAGCATTAAAAGTAATGACTGACCTGGTAGCTCAGTATGGCTACAATAGCGAAGGCGAGTCATTCTCAATTGGTGATCCCAACGAAGTTTGGGTTCTGGAGATGATAGGCAAAGGTGGTAAGGACAAAGGTGCCGTGTGGGTAGCAATACGTATTCCAGACGACTGTATCTCGGCTCATGCTAACCAGGCTCGTATCCACAAAATCCCTTTCAAGGACAAAGAAAACTGCCTCTATAGCAATGATGTGGTATCATTTGCCCGTAAGATGGGATGGTTCAATGGAAAGGACGAAGATTTTGATTTTTCGGCAACCTATTGTCCTGCCGACTATGGCACACTGCGCGGCTGTGATGCGCGCGCATGGTCTTTTTTCAATAAATATAAAGCCGGTATGGACCGTTATCTGCCTTACCTTGAGGGTAAGAAGGGTGCCGAGGTAATGCCCCTTTATGTGAAGCCCGATCGTCTGATTAGTGTACGTAACGTGCAGGACATGATGCGCGATCATTTTGAGGGAACTCCTTATGATATGACTCAGGATCCTGGTGCCAAGAATTACTTTGATGTACCTTATCGCTATCGACCAATGGAATTCAAGGTTGACAGTGTCACTTATTGCCATGAACGTGCCATTGCTACACAGCAGACAGGTTTCGTCTTTGTCACACAGATGCGTTCGTGGTTGCCCGACCCGATAGGTGGCATAATTTGGTTTGGTGTTGACGATGCCAATACAGCATTGTTTGTGCCCATGTACTGCTGTATCAACGAAGTACCAGAGAGCTATCGCGAGGGTAAGGGAGACTTGTATGACTTTGACTTCGATGCTGCTTTCTGGGTGAATAACCTTATTGCCAACCAGTGCTATCACCGTTACTCACAGATGATTCCTTACGTTCGCAAAGTGCAGAAACAACTTGAGGACAGCTATGAGTTACAGCAACCGCAGGTTGAGGCCAAGGCTTTAGCAATCCTCAAGAGTAATCCTACCGAAGCCGAGGAATTCCTTACCAATTATAGCGTTAATACTGCTCAAGAGTCAACTCGTAAGTATCAAGATTTAGCTAAATACCTCTTTGTGAAATTCTTGGACGGCAACATTAAGAAAGAGAAGGACGGAAAGTTTGAGCGCAACAAATGGGGCAGTCCTGTACAGCCTCAGTATGGCGGTTATACTCAAGACTATTTCAATGCCATCGTAGCAGGCAGTGGCGACTATCTGCGTGTAAAAGAAGTGGAGAAGTAGTAGTGACTTATGCTTGTGTGAACTAGTTTTATTACATTTAAAATGATATTCTACACAAGTTAGATTTGATAGAATATAGCAGTGCCCTGGCGAAATTTCGTCAGGGCACTGTCTGTTACTGTAATGCAAGTGTGCTATTATTGTAATTTTAGAGTGGAGTGTTGCTTACTGCAGTTATTTTATAAGCACCTTCTTCTCCTCCTATTTTGAAATAGCATTTGTGTTCACCACCTGAAACTTCGAAGCACTGTCCAAATCTCTTGATGAAGAAATTTGAAGGATTGATGCCCGATGAGCCATCTTTCTTGCCAGTGATGATTGTCCAGTCATAGTTGCCATTTTCGTCTTTCAGCATTTCTAGAGCCTCATCTGTAAATTTAGGCTTAATATAACGGAAATAGCTCTCGTTTGAGATGTTTCCTGTGTAAACATATTGCATGTAAAGGTCTTGAATGAATGCCATCTCAAGATCTGCCACATCACCGTTGGCATAGCGTGTTGCACCGTCATTGGTGAACATGCCCTGCTGGATTGTGGTGTTTCGTGCAGTAGTAGAGCGCGTTGTAGCAGCGCGTTTCTTGGTTGTCTTCTTCACTTTAGCGCTAGCATCAACTGCAGTACCCATTACCAGTGCTATAATAGCAGCAACAAACAATAACTTCTTCATAGTTTTTCTAATTTAATGTTAATATTTTATTTTTATTATTTCTTTCTTGTTCCGAATTATTTGACATGCTTTTGATTCAAAGGTTTAATTTACAGCACAAACCACTGGCTGGTATCAAAACGTGGCAACGCATAGACCTGAACAGCCTTGTCGCGTTCGTTTGGGGCATTGCTGCCGTCACCAACACTTACATTCAGTGTTTCCAAAGCTTCTGTCATGGTGCGCAATGCTAAAGCAGGAGTGTTGTTGTCGTTACTCAAGTGGCACAGGAACACCCACTTCAAGCCTTTGTGGTAATGGTCAGCAACGAATTTTGCGGCAACAACATTGTCGAGATGTCCTTTCTCGCTACGAACCCTTGCTTTTAGATATTCCGGGTATCGGCCGTTGTCGAGCATAGTGCGGTCGTAATTACTCTCAATCATCAGGTAGTTGGCCTGACTCATGTAAAAGGCTGCACGTTCGGTAATAATGCCCATATCAGTAGCAACGACGAAACTCTCGCCGTTTATCTCAACGTTGAACCCCATGTTGTCGATGGCATCGTGCGATGTCTCAAAGGCAGTGAATTTCATGCCTGCAAGAAAGAACGGAATCTCCTTGAAGATGCTTACCTGATAGTCTTTGATGTACCGCGATACATTATGGTGGCGGAGCATGCCACCCATCAGGCGTGGAGTGCAATAGATGCGCATGTGCTTGTTTTCACGCACTATGCGATAGGCATAGCGAATGTGGTCGGCATGGTCATGTGTAAGCAATATGCCTCGCACGCGCTCGCGCCTGATACCGTTAGCCTCCAGATCATGATAGACATGGTCGGGGTCTATACCGGCATCAATCAGCACTCCTCCGTTCTCAGTACCCAGAAACGAGCAGTTTCCACTGCTTCCGCTTCCAAAACTCACAAAGTGTAACCCGGTCCATTGGCTTTCTTCGGCCGTTGCTTCGGTCAGGTCTTCCTCCTGCGAGTCTTCATTCTCAAAATTAATTTCACCAATGGCATACTTTTGTATCCATCGGTTGTCGCTCAGCCTCTGCTGGCGAAATTTATCATTGTTTTTACTCATTTTTCAGTTTTAGCAACCATAACGGTACAAATCGCATGGCGCTTGCCTACAGTATTTTGCCCTACTTGTAAAGTAGGAATATAGTAGGCACCTTGTGCAGGTCGGGCAAAGCCTTGAGCCACTGTTTCACGCCTCGGGTGATTATGCTCTCTCCTGAGCCTGTAATATCGGTGGCGATACACAGTTTTATGCTTGGCGACAGGGTTTTGCACAACTCTGATAGAAGGCTGTTGTTGCGGTATGGGGTCTCAATGAAGATTTGAGTCTGGTTGTCATGCATGATGCGATGCTCCATCTCCTTAAGTTTGCGCATTCGCTCGTTGCCGTCAATTGGCAAGTAGCCAAGAAAAGCGAAACTCTGACCGTTAAACCCCGAGCCCATAAGCCCCATCAGGATGCTGGATGGTCCTACCAAAGGCTTAACTTTGTAGCCTTTGTGTTGTGCCAGTGCCACTACATCGGCTCCAGGATCGGCTATAGCAGGGCATCCCGCCTCGCTGATTACACCAATTGCTTCTCCCTTTTCAAGGGGAGAAAGCATTGGAGCTATGTCTTCTGGGAGAGTATGCTTGTTAAGTTCGGCAAAGGAGAGACTGTCAATATCAATAGACTTGTCACATTTCTTTAGGAAGCGTCTTGCCGACCGCACATTCTCCACGATAAAGTGTTTTATTTCGCTGACTACAGCAATGTTGAATGAAGGTAATACGGCTGAGAGGTCACCCTCGCTTAGCTGTACTGGAATCAGATATAATGCCGCTTCAATCATTGCTGTATGAAATATTCGTGGGGGCTATTTTAACCATGCCCCCACAAGAATTATCAATTGCCTAGAATGATTTTGTAGACAGCGGTCACGTCGGCTGCGTTGATCGATTCGTCTCCATTTACATCGCTTGTGGCTACATAGGTGGTGTTGCCGTTGAGGATGAAACTGTAGAGAGCAGTCACGTCGGCTGCATTTACCGAACCGTCGCAATTCACGTCGCCGGGGATGTTTTGACTGATTTCGCCATTATGATAGATGGTGAAGTCATCGATATATCCTGCTTTTGAAGTTGCACCTGAACTGCAGGTGATGCGGAAACGGGCAGGCACATCTATGTTGACAGGATAGCATATTGTACTTTTGAGGCGTTTAGGCGCCATTGTGAAATCGTTGCCAATCGAATTATACAAAACCTCCCAGTTTTCACCTCCGTCAGTCGACATGTATAACTGTAATTTAGTTTCGACACTAGATGGATTGCATATGTCGAATGCTACCTGGTAAGTGTGGAAGGCAACATCACTGGTCATCGTTAGGCTGCTACCTCTCGATATTTCAACAGCGATTTCTCCATTACGCAGAGTCGTGTCTGCCGGTGTTGTTGCGTTGCTTTTTACGAATGTCCATGTAGCTAGCGAACCTTGCACGTTAGTGAGATTCTTGCTGGTTGTTGCTGGCATTGGTTCAAAGTCTTCAACAGCTGTTGTAAACGTGCCGTCTTGTTTAACACTGAACTTAACAACACCGTCCTCTTCATGAATGTTGTAAAGTACAAATTGATTACGATAATTGTTGTAGGTGAGAAGATTTGGACGAGTGTCATTGCCGAGCATGTTCACTCCATAAGTGCCAGGGAATGGATCGCTGGCAGATTGCAAAAGATTTGACCCTCCTGCTCTGAGCAATTCGTAATAAAGCCGTGAGGCATCACTGTTTGGATCATTGCTGTTCCATACACTTGTGTTGGTGGAGTCCATACGTACTACGAGCATTCCATGACCTGGAGCAAAGGCATCCCATTTGCTAGTCTTCTGACGGTTTTCTATTAGGAATATCTCCTTGTTTTGTGGAGTTTTGAGGATATATCCTTCGCCGGTTTCGCAAATAGGATTCAAGCTGTAATCTCCTTCACTTTTTATGATTTGGTAATTGGCAAAACCTGTAGCATAGCGATCATATAGACTGTAGGCTACTGGGGTTCGGGCATTGTTCATATAGTTTCCACCGGCCATAAGATCCCAGTCGCCAGGATGTTGAGCTTCACCGCCAGTGGAGGCATCATTATCTTCATCCGTGTCATAAAGGTCGGGCAATCCTAGAACGTGGCTGAACTCGTGGCAGATAGTGCCTATGCCGTCAAGAATACCGTAGCTTTTGGAACCAATATACTCGGCAGAGCAAGCATAATCGCGAAATTTCTTGCCATCATAGGTTGAAAAGCTACCACCAAACCATCCACGGTGTGGCCACAAGTGATTGGGGTGAGATGGGTCGCTACTTGATGGGCTATCGGCAACGATAAAATAGATGAGGTCAACGTAACCGTCGTTGTCGATATCATAATTGCTATAGTCGACTTGACTGTTAGCAGCTTTAGCGGCAGCAAGAAGAATGGAAGAGGCTTGATTAAGACCTTGGTTAACGTTATAATTAACATTAATTGGACCCACCACGTCAAACTGAGGAACAAACATACCATTACTGTTGTCGTAGAAATAGTCACGAACACTGCCAGTGCATGCTCCATAAGGATTGGCTGACCCGTCTTCATTGGTAAAGCCTGTATAGTTCTCCTCGTTTATCATGCGATTATAGAACTCCTGAACATCGCTGCGAGTGAACTGAGAATCCTTGAAGTTTACTAGAATTACCAGCCCATGGAAGTTGTTATAGTTAACCGCCTTGAGAGAAGGAAGATTGTCGCGCTGGTTTCGGAGTTTATTTCCTTCCTCAACTTTAGTTTTCGATTTCAGGTGTTTACCTATTGATTCAAGCCAAATATTGTCGCTTGCCGAACGCTTGTTGGCATCGCGGGCAATGATTTTGGTGGGGGTCACTTGGTCATTGACAAGTGTGGCATAGGTGTAATATCCATTTTCGTTCTTTACAATGGTATATCCGTCAACTGTTGTGAGATATCCATAGAATTCGTCACCTTTTATTCTCACAGTCAACTCATCACCGTCGGGTTGTGTGACCTTTTGTGGAGTAGGTATTGCAGGCACTGCATTTGCCGTTGCAAAAGCTATTGCTGCAAGTAATGTGAATAAAAATTTCTTCATCTTAAGATTTTGAATGATATTGTTATTTTATAATTTTCATGATTAAGTGTGCAAATATCGTAATTTTTTTTTATTACAACAACATCAAACCTGTAGAATTGCTTTTTTAATAACTTTTTCTACATTATTTAATGAAGTTATAAAAAATCTTTTTAACTTTGCACGTTTTAATAAAGCGACAAATTTTTTATTCATTATGCAAGAAATAATTCAAGAATCTACTCAAGAAAAGCAGGGTGGTAGCAAGAAGAGAAATTTCTCAACTTCTATTCCCATCAAGGCGTTTTTTAGGGCATGTATGCACAATTGGTACTGGTTTGTAATTTCCGCAATTATCTGTACGTGTATTGCTCTTTTAAAGACCAAATCTGAACCAAAGCTTTACAGTTCTACCGCTTTGATAATGCTCAACACCGAGAATAGTGCACAGGCAGGTAGCCAGTCACAGGTGTTTGGTGACCTTGGAATGTCTTTCTCTTGGGGAGCACTTAACAATGAAACTTATAGAATTAAGTCCACAAAGCTCATGGAGGACGTGGTGAGCCATTTGGGACTTAATATCCAGTATTACGGAAGAGTTTATCTGCGTGATGTGAATACTTACAAGCATTCACCAGTGCAGATTACCCCCTTGCGCGATATCACTACCAACTATTCAATCTCTATTGTACCAAAGAGTGAGAATGATTTTGAATTTATGATAAATGGTGACAAGAAGTGGAAGAAAGCACATTTCGGTAACAAGATCAGCACTCCTTACGGACCTGTGGCTGTGACCAAAACTCGTCTTTTTACCATTCAATATGTTGACTATACCGTTATCGCTAAGGTGTTTACAACAAATAGTGCTGCTAAGCGCTACATCAGTTCCCTGAATGTTGAGAGAGTGGAGAAGAACTCAGACGTAATGAAACTGTCGCTTGTTACCGATAACCATGAGCTCAGTCTTGACATCCTTAACGCTCTGATTGTTGCTTATAACCAGGATGGTTTGGAGGACAAGAACCGCGTAGCTCGTAACACCGAAAACTTCATAGCGGAGCGTATCAACTCTATCTCACAAGATTTGAGTGGAGTGGACAGTCGAATTGCTCAGTTGAAAGCGGCAAGTACAAATGATGCTATGTATGCCGATGCTTCCTCAGGCATCAGATATCAGGATAATGCGCAAGATGCTACTTTGCAGTTAAGTCTTGCATCAAGTGTAAGAGATTACCTGAACTCAACAGGAGATGGTGAACTCATTCCAAGCAATACAGGAATTGCCAACGCCGGAATCGAGGGTCAGATAAAGGAGTACAATGAGGCAATGCTGAAATACCAGAAAATAGCAAAGACATCGACTGAAGAGAACCCTGTTATGAGTGAACTTAAGCAAACACTTGCTACTCAAAAGGCTGGTATTCAGCGTGCAGTGAACAATTATATCTCACAACTTAGTGCTAAGGCGTCTCAAGCACATGCTTCACAAGCACAGGCTCAAAGCGGAATGCGTTCGATTCCATCGCATGAGAAAGCTATAACACAGGTTGGACGTCAGCAGAATGTTAAGGAACAACTCTACCTTTATCTACTTAACAAGCGTGAAGAAAATGCTTTGCAGATTGCAATTACCGAGCCTAATGCAAAGGTTATTGAAAGTGCTCAGGGAAGTTCCACCCCTATAGCACCTATCACTTCTAGAGCTTTAGCAATAGGTTTACTTATAGGTCTGCTCATACCGGCAGCTATATTATATCTCATCTACTGGATATACTCGCTCGACACCAAAATTCATGGTCGTCATGATGTGGAGGAGAACTGCAAGATACCAATTGTGGGTGAGGTACCAAGCAAGAGAAACATGCAGAAAGGCAAAGAAGTCGTCGTCTCCGAGGATTCGGTTGATCGCGTGTCGGAGGCACTACGTATTGTCAGGGCAAATCTCGATTTTATAGCCGAGAAAAAAGAGGGCACAGGTATTGTAATGCAGTTCACATCGACAAGGCCTGGTGAGGGCAAGAGTTTCATTGCATTGAACCTTGCATTGACCTATGCACATGTTGACAAGAAGGTTGCAGTAGTTGACCTTGACTTGCGCAAGGGACGTTTCTCGGAATATGTAGATGTGGATACCAATTTGGGTGTTAGCGCTTACCTGTCAGGTAAGGTTAAATCACTTAATGATATCGTTGTAAAGGGTATAATTCACCCAAATCTCGATGTGATACCATTGGGAGCTATTCCACCAAACCCAACCGGTTTGTTAATGGGTAAGCATTTGGAGGAACTAATTAATGATATGCGTGACCACTATGACTATGTTGTCCTCGATACTGTTCCGTTTGGTATGGTTGCCGACGCATCGCTTATTAACCGCTTTGTTGATTTCACTATTTATGTAATCAGAGATGGGTTTGTTGACAAGAAACTTCTCCTTGATCTCGAGCGGGCAAGTGAAGAGAAGAAGATTAAGAATCTGTCTATTCTCATCAATGATATCAAGATTGACAAGAAGAATTATGGCTACGGTTACGGCTATGGTTACGGTTATGGTTACGGTTATGCTAAGGATCAATACAGTTACTTCGAGAGTGAGAAGGAACGTGCTAAACGTTTTCTGAAACGTAAAAAGAAAAACAAAAACAAAAACAAAAAGGAACATAATCTACCTAATAACGAGCAACAATAATGCTTTGTTGAAAAGAACTTAATAAATTCTGCCACATGGCAATGTTATTACATGTGCCTTGTGGCAGTTTTTTAATTTGTAAAAGATGGAACTCATCAAGGGGGATAAACTGCTTAGTCGTGCCCAGTGCGACATACTTAGAGGGCTTGCCATAATTGGCATTTTTCTTCATAATTTCTGTCACTGGTTGCATGGTGCCATTAAGGAAAATGAGTATGCCTATACTTTTCAGAAGTCTGAAGAGATGTGGAATTATTGGTTTAAAGGAAATATCGATTGGTATTTTCCAATTCAGTTCTTCTCCTTCTTTGGGCACTATGGTGTGCCGTTGTTCCTTTTTTTGAGTGGATATGGTCTTGTAAGGAAATATGAGCAAAATACAGCAGAAACCAGATTAAAAATCTTGCCATTTATCGGCTATCATTGGCTGAAACTGTTTCGCCTGATGATTCTAGGATTTCTATTGTCAGTAACAACTTATCTTTTGTGTGGCACTTCATGGAGGGGCATTCTAGATTATCTTGCTCAAGCTGCGATGATTAACAACTTGTTGTGCATTGACAACACCATTGGCCCTTACTGGTTCTTTGGGTTGATGCTTGAAGTATATGTCCTTTACATTATATTCTATTATCCGTCGCACAGTAAGGCAAATTCAGTATGGCGATGGATGGTCCCTATTGTGTTTATTGTCATCACTTGGCTGTTGCAGGCTTTTCTCTCTGATTTTCGCATTTTGTTGAACAATCTACGTCATAATGCTGTTATAGCCATGTTACCGTTCAGCATTGGAGTGCTGGTGGCAAGATACGGGTTCCCTAAATTGTCGAAATGGGTTTTGGCTCTTGTTGCAGTAATGTCGTTGGTGGGCGTGGCAATCACCAACATGCATTATCAGTTATGGCTGTGGTCACCAGTCTTTGTCATTGCCGGTGCTGTGTCATTTGTGAAATGCGTTGAAAGAATCCTTATTTTTTCGCCGCTGCTGAAGCCTGTGGCGTGGATGGGAGTAATGTCATCGTTCATTTTCGTTGTCCATTCCATACCCCGCTTGCCCATGTTCCAGTTTATATTG
>JAEEGL010718985.1_pt1 | contig 18883 bp, 11 predicted proteins | sample 9134231 | NCBI WGS metagenome assembly JAEEGL01 (sample SAMN16246548, study PRJNA631951) | gut metagenome | biome: gut microbiome; feature: rumen; material: fiber-attached | host: Bos | place: Iran: Karaj | collected 2018-10 | reverse complement strand
TAGCCCAGACAGATCACCCAGCCGGTGACGCTGGTGCCGAGGATGGCGCCGAGGATCACGCTGACGCTTTGGCGCACCTTCATCATGCCGGAGTTTACAAAGCCGACCACCATCACCGAGGTGGCGCAGGACGACTGGATCACGCCCGTGACGCCTGTGCCGAGCAGCAGTCCGCGCAGCGGTGTGCCGGACAGTCGGTACAGGATCAGCTCCAGCCGGTTGCCGGCAACACGCTTGAGACCGTCCCCCATGGTGGTCATGCCAAACAAAAACAGTGCCACGCCGCCGAGCAGCGAGATCACCTGTGAAATCGTCATGGAAAATACTCCCCTCATTGATCTTTGTTCCGGCAGTGCACGGCTGCAAAGCCGGAATAAAAGCTTAGTCTTAGTATACCACGCCCGCAGAAAAAAGTCTACACGAACAAGAAAAACGGCCCACAAAAAGTGAGTCGTTTCAATCTTCTTTCGATTCGGCTGCGGCTGTTTTCACCCCTGATCGATGATCTCCTGGGCGATCACGCGGCGGGTGACGCAGCGGTCCATCGCCTGCTTTTCAATGTAGCGGTGGGCCTGCGGCTCATCCATGCCGTTGCGTTCGATCAGCAGCCACTTTGCGCGGTTGACGAGGCGGATCTCTTCCATTTTTTCCTGCAGCGTGAGCGTTTTCTTTTCGGTCTTGCGCAGCCGTTCACGCGCCGTTGCCATCCATTGCAGGGCTGTTTCCAGCCGTCCGGCAGAGGTCGGCTTGAGCAGCGTGAACACACCGTAGGGCGTCAGCCGTTCGGTCACCTCCGAATAATACGCTTCGCGCAGCATCAGCAGCGCAACGGTCTCGGTGCCGCCGCAGACGTCCACAGCAAGCCGCAGACCCATGTCGTCGGGCAGGGGAGCGTTGATGATCACAAAATCAAAGGGTCGCTCGGCAAAGGCGCGTTTTGCCGAACTCACGTCGGAGACCACACGCACCGGGTCATAGCCGGAGGAAGGCAGCAGCGGCAGCAGCGCGGCGTTGAATTTTTCGGCCGCGGAAACCACAAGAACACTGTAAACGCGTTCTTCAAGCTCCATGTCTGCTCCCTCCTTCCTTTGATTTCGGTGTCTTTTTTATCTGTTGCAGTAGATGTCCAGCACGCGCGCAGGCACAAAGGCGCGGATGAAATCGCTCGTTGCCGCGGCGGTGGAGGCGGACGCGAGCGACGCCGGCAGCTTTTGATACTGCGCAAGCGACCGGGCGTCCTCTTTGAACAGGTTGACGTCCGACGGCGCGGGCAGGGGGCGATTGTTTTCAATGCCGTCCAGCGCGGCGTAAATGATCAGCGCAAACGCAAGATAAGGGTTGGCGCTCGGGTCGGCGGAGCGCAGCTCCATGCGGCGGTATTCGTCGGCGGCCGCGGGGATGCGGATGAGCTGCGAACGGTTTTCGCCCGACCATGAGATATAGCCCGGCGCCTTGTTCTTGCCAAGCCGCTGATAGGAGCTTTCAGTCGGGTTCAAAAAGGCCGTCATCTCCTGCGCATGGGCAAGCACGCCGGCAATGACGCCGTTCAGCACGTCGTCGCGCTCAGAGGGCTGCACAGACACGTTGATGTGGAACCCGTTGCCCGGCGCGTTCGGCAAAGGCTTTGCCGAAAAATCGGCAAACAGGCCGTTGCGGTGCGCAACTGTTTTCACAACGGTCTGGAAGGTCATGGCCTGGTCGGCGGCGGTCAGCGCGTCGGCATAGCGAAAATCGATCTCGTTCTGGCCGGGGCCCTCCTCGTGGTGAGAGCTTTCCGGGCGGATGCCCATTTCTTCCAGCGTCAGGCAGATCTCGCGGCGCACGTTTTCGCCCTTGTCCTCCGGGGCAATGTCCATATAGCCGGCGTCGTCATAGGGGATCGTCGTCGGCACGTCGTTTTCGTCCAGCCGGAACAGATAGAATTCCTGCTCCGCGCCGAAATAGAACGAATAGCCCTTTTTCGCGGCGGTGTCCATCGCCCGTTTGAGCAGATTGCGGGTGTCGCATTCAAATGGCGTGCCGTCGGAATAGGTGATGCTTGCAAACATGCGCACCACGCGTCCGTGCTCGGGCCGCCACGGCAAAAGTGTGAGCGTGTCGGGTTCCGGCCAAAGCAGCAGATCGGACCGCGCCTCGTCGCCGAAACCGGCAATGGCCGACGCATCGAACGCAATTCCGTAACGGAACGCGCGCTCCAGCTCGTCGGCTAAAATCGAAATATTCTTTTGCTTGCCGAAAACGTCGCAGAACGCCAGACGGACGAACTTGACGTCCTCTTCAAGCACATATTGCAAAACTTCGTCTTTGGAAAATTGCACCGGGAGCACCTCCTGAATTCGAAAAAACGCCCATTTCGGCGCCGAAACACCCTCCGCGCTGAAATGAACGCCATTGCTCATTAGTTGTATTATACGTGTTTTTCTTTGCCGCGTCAAGAAAAAGCGCAAAAACAGATTTCACAAAAACAGAAGTTTCTTTTTGCCTTTTTTTGGTTTCTTCGCAGATTTTTTTGAAATCCTGTTGACAAAACCGTTTTTGCGGGTGTAAAATGGCGCAAGTAAAGGCGAAAAGGTTGTTTTGAAAACCTGCTTTTGCGTTCCATCTCAATAAAAGGCAAAGGCGTCTTTATTCCGGCAGTTTCTGCCGGAATGGCGCCTTTTATTTTCAAGGAGGTCATCCAATGTCATACGTCAACGAAGTCATCAATCGCGTCATTGAAGAAAACCCGAACGAGCCGGAATTCCATCAGGCGGTCAAAGAAGTGCTGCTGTCGCTGGAACCGGTCGTGGCGGAGCATGAAGAAGAATTCCGCCGCGACGCGTTGCTGGAGCGTCTTGTCAATCCGGAGCGCCAGGTCAAGTTCCGCATTCCCTGGATCGACGACAAGGGTCAGGTCCATGTCAACACCGGTTACCGCGTGCAGTTCAACAGCGCCATCGGCCCCTACAAGGGCGGCCTGCGTCTGCATCCGAGCGTCAACCTCGGCATCATCAAATTCCTCGGCTTTGAACAGATTTTCAAGAATTCGTTGACGGGTCTTCCCATCGGCGGCGGCAAGGGCGGTTCCGATTTTGACCCCAAGGGCAAGAGCGACCGTGAGATCATGGCGTTTTGCCAAAGCTTCATGACCGAGCTTTCCAAGCACATCGGCGAAGACACCGACGTTCCGGCCGGCGACATCGGCACCGGCGCGCGTGAGATCGGCTACATGTTCGGCCAGTATAAGCGTTTGCGCAACCAGTTTACCGGCGTGCTCACCGGCAAGGGCCTTCCGTTCGGCGGCTCGCTGGCGCGCACCGAGGCGACCGGCTACGGTCTGTTGTATATCACCCAGGAAATGCTGCGCTGCCACGACATCGACATCGCCGGCAAGACCATCTGCGTGTCCGGCGCGGGCAACGTGGCGATCTATGCCATTGAAAAGGCCCAGCAGCTCGGCGCCAAGGTCGTGACCTGCTCGGATTCCACGGGCTGGATCTATGATCCCGACGGCATCGACGTTGCAACGCTCAAGCTTGTCAAAGAAGTCAAGCGCGCCCGTCTGACGGAATATGCCGCACAGCGTGAAAACGCCGAGTATCACGAAGGCAAAGGCGTTTGGAGCGTCAAATGCGACATCGCGCTGCCGTGCGCGACCCAGAACGAACTTGGTATCGAAGATGCGAAGCAGCTCGTTGCCAACGGCGTCACGGCTGTTGCCGAAGGCGCAAACATGCCCTCCACCGAGGAAGCGACCGCCTATCTGCAGGAGCAGGGCATCCTCTTCCTGCCCGCCAAGGCTGCGAACGCCGGCGGCGTTGCGACAAGCGCGCTGGAAATGAGCCAGAACAGCGAGCGTCTGCACTGGACGTTCGACGAAGTGGACGCCATGCTGAAAAAGATCATGACGGGCCTCTATCACAACATTGACGACGCCGCAAAGAAATACGGCTTTGACGGCAACTACGTGGTCGGCGCAAACATTGCGGGCTTTGAAAAGGTCATGGAAGCAATGATGGCGCAGGGCATCGTATAAAACCGCACAATCATTCAAGCATCCGGAACAAAAGCAGGCTTTCTCTCCGTTTTGTTTTTTTCGGGGTTCTCCTTTCTTGCTTTTGTTCCGGTGCCCATAAAAAGGCAAAGGCGTCTGTTCGTTTTGAGCAGCGCCTTTTTCTCTTTTTTTGCATAAAGGAGCGATCATTATGTGTTCCATCATGGGTTACAGCGGCGCGGGACCTTTGCCCGCCGCATTCATGCAGGGCTTTTCAAAAACGGTTTCACGCGGGCCGGACATGCACCGCGTGCTCGATCTCGGCGCGGGAACGCTCGCGTTTCACCGCCTTTCGATCATGGACTTGACAACGCAGGGTATGCAGCCCTTTGAACGCGACGGCTGCGCCGTGGTGTGCAACGGCGAACTTTACGGCTTTGAAACAATGAAGCGCGCGCTGCAGGAAAAGGGCTACGCGTTTGAAAGCGATTCCGACTGCGAAATTTTGCTGCCGCTCTATTTTGAATACGGCACAGACATGTTCTCCATGCTGGACGCGGAATATGCCCTTGTGATCTATGACGGCAAAACAAAAAGCTTTCTTGCCGCCCGCGACCCGATCGGTATCCGTCCGCTGTATTACGGCTTTGACGAAAAGGGCGTGATCGTGTTCGCAAGCGAGCCGAAAAACCTTGTAGGGCTGTGCAAAGAGATCCGTCCCTTCCCGCCGGGCCATTACTGGAAAGACGGGCAGTTCGTGCGCTATTGCGACATTGCGGCGGTCGACACGGTCATTCACGACGACCTTGACACGGCCTGCGGCAAGATCCGCGAAAAGCTGACCGAGGGCGTGAAAAAGCGCCTGATCGCCGACGCGAAGGTGGGCTTTCTGCTTTCCGGCGGCCTTGATTCCTCGCTGGTCTGCGCCATTGCCGCCCGTGAGAGCAAGGCGCCGATCCGCACCTTTGCCATCGGCATGGACATCGACGCGATCGACCTCAAATATGCCCGCCAGGTCGCCGACTTCATCGGCAGCGAGCACACCGAGGTCATCATGACCAAACAGGACGTGCTGCAAAGTCTTGAGAACGTCATCCATTTGCTCGGCACCTTCGATATCACAACGATCCGCGCGTCGATGGGCATGTATCTGCTTTGCAAGGCCATCCACGAACAGACCGACATCCGCGTGCTTTTGACGGGCGAGATCTCCGACGAGCTGTTCGGCTATAAATACACCGACTTCGCGCCTTCGGCCGAAGCGTTCCAGACCGAGGCGCAAAAGCGGGTGCGCGAGCTGCACATGTATGACGTTCTGCGCGCCGACCGCTGCATTTCGGTCAACTCGCTCGAAGCGCGCGTGCCGTTCGGCGATCTGGACTTCGTGCGCTATGTGATGGCGCTTGACCCCGCGATGAAGCTCAACACCTACGGCAAGGGCAAATATCTTTTGCGCCGCGCGTTCGAAGGGCTGGATCTGCTGCCCGACGGAATCCTCTGGCGCGAAAAGGCGGCCTTTTCCGACGCCGTTGGCCATTCCATGGTGGACGACTTGAAGGAATACGCGGAGAGCTGTTATACCGACGAAGAATTCGAAGAAAAACGCAAACAGTATATCCACGCGCAACCGTTCACCAAGGAATCGCTGCTGTACCGGGAGATCTTTGAAAAATACTATCCCGGCCAAAGCGAAATGATCGTCGATTTCTGGATGCCCAACAAGGAATGGGAAGGCTGCAACGTGTCGGATCCGTCCGCGCGTGTGCTTTCGAACTACGGCGCAAGCGGAACCTGACGGAGGAAGCTATGGACAAGATTCTCGTGCTGAATTTCGGCGGGCAGTATGATCAGCTCATTGCCCGACGCATCCGTGCCGCGCATGTGTTCGCGGAGATCAAAAACTTTGATGAGATCACGCCCGAAGAGATCCGCAAAGCGGGCTATAGCGGCGTGGTGTTCACCGGCGGACCGCACAGTGTTTACGCCCCCGACGCGCCAAGGTGCGACGCATCGGTCCTGTCGCTCGGCATCCCGGTGCTCGGCATCTGCTACGGCCATCAGCTGATGGCATATCTTGCCGGCGGTGAGATCGCCCCGGCGAACGCGGGCAGCGAATACGGAAAAACAAAGCTGCGCACAAAGACCAATGTGCTGTTTGAGGGCGTGCCGCAGGAAAGCGTCTGCTGGATGAGCCACACCGATTGCGTGCAGCGCCTGCCCCGGGGCTTTGCCGCCGTTGCGTCCACCGCCCACTGCGCCTGCGCCGCAATGGCAAACGAAGAAAAGAAGCTTTTTGGCGTGCAGTTCCACCCCGAGGTGACGCACACGGAGTTCGGCAGCCGCATTTTGCAAAATTTCGTGTTCCGCGTCTGCGGCTGCAGCGCCGACTGGCAGATGGAAAACGTGGCCGAGGCTGCGATCGAAAAACTGCGAACTGAGCTTGCCGGCAAAAAAGTGCTGCTTGGCCTTTCCGGCGGCGTGGATTCCTCGGTGGCGGCGGTGCTGCTGCACAAGGCGATCGGCGAAAACCTCATTTGCGTGTTCGTGGATCACGGTCTGCTGCGCAAGGGCGAGGGCGATTTTGTGGAAAAGACCTTCCGTGAAGGCTTCGGAATGCAGCTTGTCCGCGCCAATGCCGAAGCGCGCTTTCTGGAAGCGCTGCGCGGCGTGACCGACCCCGAAACCAAACGCAAGATCATCGGTACGCAGTTTGTGCGCGTGTTTGAAGAAGAGGCCAAAAAGCTCGGCCGGATCGACGTGCTTGCCCAGGGCACGATCTATCCGGACGTGATCGAAAGCGGCAAAGGCAGCGCCGCGACCATCAAGAGCCACCACAATGTCGGCGGTCTGCCGGAGCAAATGGCGTTTTCGGCGGTCGTCGAACCGCTGCGCGAACTGTTCAAAGACGAGGTGCGCGCCATCGGCGAAGCACTCGGTCTTCCCGCCGCGCTGGTCCACCGTCAGCCCTTCCCGGGGCCGGGACTCGGCGTGCGCGTGATCGGCGAGATCACAAAGGAAAAGTTGGAGCTGCTGCGCGAGGCGGACGCGATCTTCCGCGAGGTGCTGGAACAGTCCGGAGAGAAAGCGCTGCCGAATCAGTATTTTGCCGTTCTGACCGACAGCAGAAGCGTGGGCGTCATGGGCGATGAAAGGACCTATGGCTACACGGTCGCTCTGCGCGCCGTGACGACCGACGATTTCATGACGGCCGAATGGACGCGCCTTCCCTATGAACTGCTGGAGCAGGCGAGCAGCCGTATCACTAACGAGGTGCGCGGCATCAGCCGTGTGGTCTATGACATCACATCCAAACCGCCGGCTACTGTAGAGTGGGAATGATTATTTGACGCGCCCCGATGGGCAATGCAGGCGTAAACATGTTTTGAAAGGGAATATCCGACCGAAAAAAGAAGGGAGTTTCGTATGACCAAATTCATCTTTGTAACAGGCGGCGTCGTGTCCGGACTCGGCAAGGGGATCACTGCCGCGTCGCTCGGCCGGCTGCTGAAAGCGCGCGGGCTCAAGGTCGCGTCGCAAAAGCTCGACCCCTATATCAACGTTGATCCCGGCACCATGAGTCCCTATCAGCACGGCGAGTTCTATGTGACCGAAGACGGGGCGGAGACCGATTTGGACCTCGGCCACTATGAGCGGTTCATCGACGAGGATCTGACCAAATATTCCAACCTGACCACAGGCAAGGTCTATTGGAACGTGCTCAACAAGGAGCGCCGGGGCGAATATCTCGGCTCCACGGTGCAGGTCATTCCCCATATCACGAACGAGATCAAAGACTTCATATATCGCGCGGCAAAAAAGACGGCGGCCGACGTGCTTATCACAGAGATCGGCGGCACCATCGGCGACATTGAATCGCAGCCGTTCATTGAGGCGGTGCGTCAGATCTCGCTGGAGGTCGGGCGCGAAAACAGTTTGTTCATCCACGTGACCCTCGTGCCGTATCTGCACGGCTCGGAGGAACACAAGAGCAAACCCACCCAGCATTCCGTGAAGGAGCTGCAGGGCATGGGCATCCACCCGAACATCATCGTTCTGCGCTGCGACCGCCCGCTGGAACAATCGATCTTTCAAAAGATCTCTTTGTTCTGCAACGTCAAAGAGGACTGCGTGATCGAAAATCTGACGCTGCCGTGTCTCTATGAAGCGCCGCTGATGCTTGAAAAATCAAATTTCTCCGGCGTCGTCTGCAGAGAGCTCGGCCTTGACGCGCCGTTGCCCGAACTTTCGGAATGGACGGCAATGGTGGAGCGCACGAAAGCGGCCGACCGCAACGTGACGATCGGCCTTGTGGGCAAATATGTCCAGCTGCACGACGCCTATCTCTCCGTGGCCGAAGCACTGCGCCACGCCGCCTTTGCGCAAAACGCGAAGGTGGACATCCGCTGGATCGATTCCGAAACGCTCACCCCGCAAACGGTTGACGAAACGCTCGGCGAGCTCGACGGCATCCTTGTGCCCGGCGGTTTCGGCAGCCGCGGGATCGAGGGCATGATCCTTGCCGCAAACTATGCGCGCGAACAGTTTTTGCCCTATTTCGGCATCTGTCTCGGCATGCAGATCTCCGTGATCGAATATGCCCGCAGCATGGCGGGGTTCTCAGACGCGAACTCCGGCGAGTTTGACCCCGATTGCCCCCACAAGGTGATCGATTTCATGCCCGGCCAAAGCGATTCCATTGACAAGGGCGGCACATTGCGCCTCGGGGCGTATCCGTGCGAGATCACGCCGAACACCACCATGGCGCGCTGCTACGGCGCGGCGTCGATCAGCGAACGCCACCGTCACCGCTATGAGTTCAACAACGATTACCGCGACGCATTGCAGCAGGCGGGGCTCACGCTTTCCGGCCTTTCGCCGGACGGCAGACTGGTGGAAACTGTGGAGCTTACGGACCGCCCGTTCTTTGTCGGCGTGCAGTATCACCCCGAATTCAAAAGCCGCCCGAACAAGCCGCATCCGCTGTTTTACGGCTTCATCGAAGCGGCGCTGGAAAGGAAGTGCGGCGCGTGAAGGCTACAAAAATGCACGGGCTCGGCAACGACTATCTCTCTGTCTACGGCGCGGTGCCCGAGAATGTTGCGGCGCTGTCTGTAAAGCTGTCGCACCGTCACTTCGGCGTCGGCGCGGACGGCATGATCTTTATCGGCCCGTCAGAGAAGGCGGATTTTTCCATGCGCATCTTCAATGCTGACGGCAGCGAAGCAAAAATGTGCGGCAACGGCATCCGCTGTGTGGGCAAATACGTCTATGACAAGGGATACACCGACAAAACAACTTTGCAGATCGAAACACTGTCCGGCGTCAAAACGCTTCGGCTGCATCTGCGCCAGGGCAAGGTCGACACAGTCACGGTCTCCATGGGCAAGGCCGTTGTTTCCGCGCCGAAAACGTTGGAAGTCGCGGGCGCGGCGGTCGAGCTTGTGCCGGTGACGGTCGGCAACCCCCACGCGGTGGTCTTTGTAGAAAACGCCGAAGCAGCGCCCGTCACAACGCTTGGTCCGCTTTTGGAACAGCACCCGGCTTTTCCGGGCGGCGTCAACGCGGAATTTGTGCAGGTGCTTTCCCCCCGTGAACTGCGCATGCGCGTTTGGGAGCGCGGCAGCGGCGTCACCATGGCTTGCGGCACCGGAGCGTGCGCCAGTACGGCGGCGGCGGTCAGCAGGGGATTCTGTACCCCCGACACGCCCATCACGGTGCGGCTGGACGGCGGCGCGCTGGAGATCACGGTTGCGCCCGACGGCGGCGTCACCATGACCGGCCCGGCGGCATTTATTTGTGAAGGAGAGACCATCGGATGCTGAAACCCAACGTGCATTACACCGAACTGAAAGATTCCTATCTGTTTTATAACATTGCGCAAAAGACGAAGGCCTATCTTGAGGAACACGAAGGCACCCATCTTTATCGCATGGGCATCGGCGACGTGTCGCAGCCGCTGTGCAAAGCCGCGATCGACGCGCTGCACAAGGCGGTGGACGACCAGGCAAAGGCCGCGACCTTCCACGGCTATATGCCCGAATGCGGCGCGCCGTTTTTGCGCGAAACGATTGCCGAACACTACGCAAAGCGCGGCGTTGCCCTTGCGCCAGACGAGGTCTTCGTGTCCTCCGGCGCAAGCGACGAGCTGGGCGACATCCTCGATCTGTTTGACCGCGACTGCACGGTGCTGATCCCGGAGCCGGCCTACCCGGCCTATGTGGACGCCAACGTCATGGCGGGCCACCACATCGTGCACCTTCCCACCGGCAAGGAAAACGGCTTTCTTCCGAAGCCGGACGAAACTCTCGCGGCCGACGTGATCTACCTCTGTTCGCCGAACAACCCGACAGGCGCCGTGCTTTCCAAAGCGCAGGTGCAGGCCTGGGTCGATTTCGCAAACAAGACCGGCGCCGTGATATTGTTTGACGCGGCGTATGAAGCCTTCATTGAAGACGACGCGCTGCCCCACAGCATTTTTGAGCTGCCCGGGGCGAGGACCTGCGCGATTGAGATCTGCTCGCTGTCCAAAACGGCGGGCTTCACCGGCACCCGGCTGGGCTACACCGTGATCCCCAAAACGCTTGAACGCTGCGGCCAGAACCTCAACGCCATGTGGGTGCGCAACCGCACCACCAAGACCAACGGCATTTCCTATATCCTGCAGCGCGGCGGCGCGGCGATCTTCACCGACGAAGGGCAGGCGCAGATCAAAGCGCAGATCGCCGTCTATAAGCGCAATGCAAAGCTGCTCACAGACGCGCTCGACGAGCTCGGCCTTTGGTACACCGGCGGCAAAAACGCGCCGTACATCTGGCTGCAGTGTCCGCACGGCCTTTCCAGCTGGGACTTTTTCGATCTGCTGCTGCAAAAGGCGCAGATCGTCGGCACACCCGGCGCGGGCTTCGGCGCCTGCGGAGAAGGGTATTTCCGTTTCTCCTGTTTCGGCAGCCCCGAAGACACGGCGACCGCAGCGCAAAGGCTGAAAGAGGTGTGCAAAAGCTGCTCGGATTAAATAATAGACTGTCAGAAAACAATCAGCCCGCTGTGGATCTCCTCGGCGGGCATTTCTATCGACTATCGACTAACGATTAACGACTCACCCCCGTATCTTGACCTTTCTGCGTTTCTGTGCTATAATCTGAACAGCAATTAGCATGGATTCGTGTTTTTGATTTTGAGGTTCAAAATGAGCAAAAGAAAAGAAGAAAACCGTTTGATCGACGCTTTGATCAGCTTTAACACACTCACAGAACAAAACCGTCTGCGCTTTGTTCTGGTTGCCGCTGTGTTTTCGCTGATCATTTTGGCGTGGTTCGTTTTTCATATCACGCACGGGATCGTTTATGCCGACGAAGCGTTTTATCTGACGATCGCGGACCGGCTGGCAAAGGGCGACAGGCTGATCCTTGACGAATGGCAGGTCTCTCAGTTTACGGTTTTCTTTCAATACATCCCATACCGGTTGTTTGTCCGCCTCACCGGTTCCAATGACGGCGTGATCCTGTTCATGCGGTATCTGTTTACCGCCATGAACCTGCTGACTTACTGGTATATCGTTTTCAAGCTGAAAAAGCACCCGCTGCAGGCGATCGCATCCGCGTTTTTGTTCTGTTGGTTTGTGCCGCTGATCTATGCCTGCAATTATTATACCCTGCCGATCCACTTTACGGTGTATGTGTGTCTGATCCTCACAGACAAGGGGAAAAGATTTCATCGCCTCAAGCTCGTTTTTGTCGGCGTTTTAATTGCCGCAACCGTTTTGACGAGTCCCGGCATCGCGGTCGTTTGGATGATCTATGCCGCGGCAAGCATCGCCGCGCATATTTCAAAGAAAAAGGGGCGCGCGCTGTTTGCGGACTATGATTTCATTCTTGATATCAACGTTTTCAAATGGATCCTGCCGGGGATCATCGTGCCTGCGGCGGCGTTCCTGATCTATATGCAGATCTCCTGCGGCTGGTCGGAGATCTTCAAAATGATCCCTTATCTCTTGACCGACCCGGAATATGACACGTCTGCGGGCGGAAATCTGTATACGTTTTTCTGGAGCAAGCTGTGGAAAAACTTTGTGTACTGCAATCCGGTGCTTTCGGCGATCCTGCTTGCGCTGACGGTATATATCGTCGTTCGCAGAAAAAAGATCCTCGGCGACATCCGATGGAGAGCAGGTTTGTTTTTCGCTGTTTCTTTCTGCGTCATCTTGATGCATCTGTATTCACTCTATCAGAAGGGACGCGGCCGCTATCCCACAGTCTTTCACCTTGAAGAACCGGCATTCCTCTTTGCTTGGCTGGGGTTCGATGCTTACTTCCTGTGTGAAAAGCAAAACAAAAAAGTGTTTCTGTTCTGGATGGCGGGCGTGGCGCTGTCGACCGCCAAAGATGCGCTTTCGGACATCTCGTTCGGCGAAGGGTTGATCCTTTGCATCATTCCGTTCGTGTATCTGCTGCCGCAGCTGATCTCTGAGCTCAATGACGGAATCGCGACCGCGTCAAGAAAAAGCAAGAAAGCAAAAGACAAGATCCCCGGGAAACATCTGATCTATCTGCGAAAAGCCCTCCCCGTGATGATGACGCTTCTGGTCGCTATGACTGCGGTCTGGTGCGTTACAAACAAATATTACATTTCGGTGGTCACAATAGAAAATTACGGCGTCAAAGAATGTACAGAGCGCATTGAAAAAGGTCCGCACAAGGGCATCTACACGTCTGCTTTGGTCAAAGAGTGCCTGAATGCATATCTCAACGACATGGATACCATTGCTTCGATGTCTGAAAAGGCGCCGCACATCACCGGGATGATGCCGTATGCCTATCTGTATCTCGACCGCCCGTACCCGATTTTTTCCACCTATTTGTTTGCGAGGGAAGATATGAAGTATGAAAAAAGGACAGAAACTTACTGGCAGCTCCATCCGGACAAGCGGCCTGACATCATCTACATGCCGGCCCGTGCGATCCCTTATCAGACGCACCCGAAGTATTACGACTTGGAAAAGTTCAGGAACATGCCGGACGAGGAGTTCGCTTCGTTCGATTGGTTTGAGGGCACTGCGATCAAAGGCGAAGGCGGGGTCATTTTCAGGGTGACGAAATGGAAACAACCCGACGTTTGGAATTAAACAGCACGAATCACAGAGAAAGAAGAGCATGAAAGGTCAATCAGAGATTACGAGGCTCGCTGATGGCTTTTAACTGAAAATATGCAGCTTGGGAAAAGATTGTTTGGCTAGTTGAATCAATCTGAAAGATTACACGGCTCCATTCACGGGTAGCAAAAACTAGAAAGCATAAGAAAAGAGCCGCACGCAAGTGTTTGCTGGGAATGCGATGCTAAATTCTCTGAGATCCTTTTAGAGGTCAAACCAGTAATAGCCTTTTATAGAGACAAAGCAAACCGTTGGTTCAACCGGCGGTTTTGATATTAACTAATAACCAATGATGATCCCCCGCATATTGACCTTTCTGTGTCCCTGTGCTATAATCTGAACGGTGATTTGTATGGATCCATGTTTTTGGTTTTGAGGTTCAAAATGAGAAAAAGAAAAAAAGAAAACCGTTTTGCCGATGCTTTGATCAGCTTTAACACGCTCACCGAACAAAACCGACTGCGTTTCGTTCTTGTTGCCGCTGTGTTCTCGCTGATCATTTTGGCGTGGTTCGTTTTTCATAACACACACGGGATTTTCTATGCCGACGAGGCGTTTTATCTGACGATCGCAGACCGGTTAACAAAGGGCGACAGGCTGATCCTTGACGAATGGCAGGTTTCTCAGTTTACCGTTTTCTTCCAGTATATCCCATATCGGCTGTTTACTCTGATCACCGGTTCTAAGGACGGCGTGATCCTGTTTATGCGGCATCTGTTTACCGCCATGAACCTGCTGACTTATTGGCATATCATTTTCAAGCTGAAAAAACACCCGCTGCAGGCGATCGCATCCGCGTTTTTGTTCTGTTGGTTTGTGCCGCTGATCTATGCCTGCAATTATTATACCCTTCCGATCCACTTTACGGTGTATGTGTGTCTGATCCTCACAGACAAGGGGAAAAGATTCCATCGTCTCAAGCTCGTTTTTGTCGGCGTTCTGATCGCCGCAACCGTTTTGACGAGTCCCGGCATCGCGGTCGTCTGGATGATCTATGCCGCGGCAAGCATCGCCTCGTATCTTTCAAAGAAAAAAGGGCGCGCACTGTTTGCGGACTATGATTTCATTCTTGATATCAACGTTTTCAAATGGACTCTGCCTGGGATCATTGTGTCTGCGGCGGCGTTTCTGATCTATATGCAGATCTCCTGCGGGTGGTCGGAGATTTTCAAAATGATTCCCTATCTCTTGACCGATCCGGAATATGATACGTCTGCGGGCGGGAATCTGTATATGTATTTTTGGGACAAACTATGGAAGACGCTGGTATACTGCAATCTGGTTCTTTCAGCGATCCTTTTTGCACTGACAGTGTTTATCGTAATTCGCAGACGAAAGATCCTCGGCGACATCCGATGGAAAACAGGTTTGTTTTTCGCTGTTTCTTTCTGCGTCATCTTGATGCATCTGTATTCTCTTTATCAGAAAGAATGCGACAACTACCCCTCGGTCTTTTACCTTGAGGAACCGGCATTCCTTTTTGCCTGGTTGGGGTTCGATACCTACTTTCTGTGTGAAAAACGAGATAAAAAAGTGTTCCTGTTCTGGATGGCGGGCGTAGCGTTGTCAATTGCTAAGGATGTTATTTCAGAGATTTCATTCGGCGAAGGCCTGATCCTTTGCATTATTCCGTTTGTGTATCTGCTGCCGCAGCTTGCAAGTGAACTCAACGACGGCATATCGAACGCTTTGAGAAAAAGCAAGAAAGCAAAAGACAAGATCCCCGGGAAACATCTTGTCTATCTGCGAAAAGCGATCTCCGTGATGATGACGCTTCTGGTAGTCATGACGGTGGTCTGGTGCGTTACAAACAAGTATTATATCTCTGCGGAACTTAACAACGGGATCAAAGAAAGCGGAGTCAAAGTATGCACGGAGCGAATTGAAAAAGGCCCATACAAGAACATCTATACATCTGCTTTGGTCAAGAATACTTTAAATGCGTATTTTAACGATATGGATACTATTGCAACAATGACCGAGAAGGCACCGCATATCACCGGAATGATGCCCTATGCGTATTTATATCTTGACCGCCCATATCCGATTTTTTCCACCTACTTGTTTGCGCATGATGAAATGAAGTACGAGGAAAGGACGGAGACTTACTGGCAGCTCCATCCGGAAAAGCGGCCGGACATCATCTACATGCCGGCCCGTGCGATTCCTTATCAGGCGCACCCGAAGTATTACGACACGGAAAGGTTCAAGAACATGCCGGACGAGGAGTTTGCTTCGTTCGATTGGTTTGAGGGTACTGCGATCAAAGGCGAAGGCGGGGTCATTTTCCGGGTGACAAAATGGAAACAACCCGAAGTGTGGAATTAAACAGCACAAAACATAAAGGAAGAAGCGCATGAAGGTTCAAACAAAGATTGCAAAAATCATTGATGCGTTCACGGCGGAGATCACGCAGTTTACAAGGCGGCAAAAAACCGCCTTTTGTCTGCTGTCGCTTCTCGGGGCCTCCTTTTTATACTTTGTTTTTCTCTTAACGCTTAAGTATTCCGTTGATTTTACTGTTGACGAATGTTTTTATTTGTCAACCTGTGAAAGACTTCTGCGGGGCGACAAGCTGATCCTTCACGACTGGTTGTTGCCGCAGTTCGTTTCTCTTTTTCAAATCCTTCCCTACTCCATTTTTAAAAGGATCACAGGCAGTTCTGAGAGCGTTATCCTTTTCATGCGGTATCTGACCGCCGGTGTGACATTCCTGAATTACTGCTATATTCTGTACAAACACAAAAAGCGCCCGTGGATCGCGCTTTCAACGGCGTTTCTGTTTTGCAGTTTTGTTCCGCTCGGCTCCTTTTTCCTCGGATACTATACGTTGCCGCCGATCTTCCTGTTTACGATTGCATCCGTCATCATTGATGAAGAGGCAAAGCATCGGAACCTTCGCCTTGTCTTTTCGGGTGTCTTGCTGTCTGCGGCAGTGATCCTTGTGCCGGGCCTCGCTGTGGCGTGGGCGCTGTATTTTGTTTTCGTTGTGATCCGCTTTGCCGCAAAGAAAAAGAATGCGTCGTTGTTTTCGGAATATGGTTTTGTTCTTGACACCGGCACCTTCAAGTATCTGCTGTTGGGTGTGCTGCTCAGCGCAGGGGCGCTGCTCGTCTATCTTCAGATCAGCTGCGGTTTGAATAATATCATCGAGATGCTTCCGAATGTGCATGTTCACACGGAATACAGTGATTTTAATAAAACTGCATTTTACAAACATGACGGGTTTTCCACATTTCTCAAAGTATATTGGCCTGAGATGATTTTGTTTTTCATCGAAACAGTATTAGCTTTTGTCTTTCGTTGTTTCGGTCAAAAGCACAAGTCGGCTTTCGAAATAAAGAACGTACTGTTGCTTTTGAATTGTTTGGCTCTGGGCTTTTCGCTGATTGCTCCTTTTCGCAGGCTGATCATGTTGATGGGGCCGCCGGTGTTCATTGCGTGGTTCGGTCTCAATTGCCTGATTCTTTGCAGGCAAAGGAATCCGAAAATGCTGTTCTTCTGGATTCTCGGCGCGGCGCAGTCTTTTGCGCAGGATCTCACCTCGGAGATCACCTGCGGATTCGGCTTCATTGTCAGCGTTTTTCCAACGATCGTGATCCTTTGTCAACTGGTCAATGAGTTGCGCAACGACGCACTGACTGTGACCGCAAAGAATAACCCGGGCGACAAAAAAAAGACTTCGGCGAAGGCGGCAGCGCGTGCCGGCCGCCGGCACACTGCGGTCGCCGGTGCAGTTGGTATCGTTGCTTTCGTTTTGTTTTTGTCGTGGAGCTTGACCAATATGGTCAGCTACACCTATATTTTTCATTCGTTACCGAAAGAGATCGGGCAAGCCGAAGTAACAAAAGGGCCGCACAAGGGTGCGATCCTGCCTGAAAACTACAAAGAACTGTATGATGATGTTCTTTCCGACCTCGACCGGTGCATGGAAATCACGGATCAGCCGATCTATATCATGGGCAATTATCCGTTTGCCTATTTGTATCTGGACAGAGATATCCATGTTGCGGCAACCTTCAATGCGCTGGAACAGATGAACCAGACCTACTGGGAGGTCTATCCGGAGCGCAAGCCCGCATATATCTATATTCCCATCAAGGAAGAGGAGTCGAGCATCAACATTTCTCAGGAAGAGTTTAACAAGATGCCTGAAACGCAGTTCGTCAGTTATGAGCGGTTTGAGGGAGATGCGATCAAAGGAAAAACAGGGCTGATCGTGCATGTCACAAAGTGGCATGTTTAACAGATTTACGTGATGCGGCGCTTCGGTATGCATAAAAACGAACCGTTCACTTACCCCACACAACAAAAAGCGTTTGAGAGCCCGGCGGCTTTCAAGCGCTTTTTGCATATTGGAAAGATTTCGGCAAACATGGAATCAAAAGATTCGCCGTTTCTTATTTCAAATCGTATTTTTTCATAATGGACGGGAAGCAGTGGGAATAATAGAAAACGGTGACAAACTGCTTCACAGAGTTGAACCCGCCGTAGAAGAATCCGAGGATGCCGTGCTTGAACAGGCGAATGAACGTGTCGCGCGCAAGCTTTTTGACGATTCCGAAGCGATCTCCCGCAACGGAATCCTTCCCGGAAAAGTCTTTCCACTGGAAATAGTGGTGGATCACTTTCAGATCGCGATAGGGGACTTTCGAAAGGTTGACACTGGGCTTGTCTGCAATCGTTTTTTCATACCTGATTAGCTCAGAAAAGGATTTCGGCGGATGGTAGTCCGGGTTTGTTTCTATCTGATTAAAATAGATCTCCGAATTCGGGAGCAGCGTCAGAATGTTCAAAACCGGCATCGCGGAAGGCAGCTCTTTGGCAAGCGCAACCGTTCGTTTCACCTGCTCCTCGGTCTCGTCCGGGAACCCGATGATAAAGGATGCCTGAACGGTCATGCCGACCTTGCGGCAATAATCGATCGTCGGTTTGGCAAGATCAAGGTTGATGCCTTTTTTGATGGTCCGGATCATATCCGGGTCGCCGGATTCAATGCCGAACAGGATCCATCTGCAGCCCGCCTGATACATATAGTCGATGTCTTCCGGCTTGAGCAGGCCCAAGCGCATCTGGCAGCCCCAAACAAACTGCAGGCCGCTGCTGATCATCATCCCAAGCAGTTCATTCCGGATCTGCCGGTTCGGCAAAAACTGCTCGTCGGAAAAATAGATGCCGTCTGCGCCGCAGGTGCCTACCAGATATTCGATGTCGTGCATCACATGCTCCGGCTTTCTGCAGCGGTTCTTTCCCTGGTGAAACTGCTTGTTCGCGCAGAAGGTGCACGACGCCGGGCAGCCTTTGGAGGCGTGAAGATAGAGCATTTTGGTGCAGTGGAAAAACGAGGAAAAATACTTTTGCGGGGTCACCAGCGTCCAGTCGAGTTCCGGAAAGGTCGTCAGATCGGCCACCGGTCTGATCGGATTGCAGACATAGGTGTCTTTGTCAAGGTAGGCGAGGCCTTTGATGTTTTTGAAATCGCGGTCGCTCGCCCACGCTTCAGCAAACTCCTTCCAGGTGAGCTCTCCTTCTCCCAAAATCAAATAATCCATTTTGCCTTCACGAAGCGTCAGCTCTGGCATGGAAGACGGAGCAACGCCGCCCCAAACAACGGGGATGCCGGGATAGTGCGCGTGAATAAATTTCGTAATTTTGACGGAATCCGGGCTGGTGCTGAAAGAAAGCGCAGTGATCCCGACAATGTCCGGTTTGAACCGTTCCATTTCTTCGTGAAGGTCGGTTTTTTGAACGGAGCGTTCCAC
>JAEEGL010630006.1_pt1 | contig 18883 bp, 18 predicted proteins | sample 9134231 | NCBI WGS metagenome assembly JAEEGL01 (sample SAMN16246548, study PRJNA631951) | gut metagenome | biome: gut microbiome; feature: rumen; material: fiber-attached | host: Bos | place: Iran: Karaj | collected 2018-10 | reverse complement strand
GGTCATAGAAAGGGGAAGAGATCTGGAGTATCACGGGTTACTTTTCGATCATCTGTATGTCGGCGTCTATGACAATGACAACGACAATTCCCTGGTCTATCTTATGGATGTGCAGGGACTTTCTTTTCTGTTTACCGGGGATATCTCGGCAAAGGTAGAACGAAAGCTTGCCGACACCTATGATCTCAAGGGGATCGATGTGCTCAAGGCATCCCATCACCGTTCGAAGACAGGAACGAGTGAATACTTTGTTTCCAAGCTTCTGCCAAGGTTCTGCATCCTTTCGACATCGGGACAGTATGGCCATCCGCATAAGGAAGTTCTGGATGTCCTTGACCGGTATAAGGCAGAGATCTATTCGACGAACCTGTCTTCTTCGATCGTCTTTTTTCCTGGCCGTCTTTTCTCCTTTATCACAACGGGCAAATGTGAATTTGTTATAATTAGGTCGTGATCTATATCATACAGGGACAGGAGCCGTGTTTCATCAAAGAAAAGATCGAAGAGATCGTTTCAAGCAGCGAAGGGGAGATCCGCTCTTTTGACGGAAGCGATAAGAATTTCTCGATCGCAGAGCTGATGGAAGCGTGCGAAGGTAATTCTTTATTTTCAAACGGTACGATCGTTTTAGTCGATCAGCCTTTTTTTCTTGTGAAGAAATGTGATGAAAAAAGTGTTGCCGAACTGCTTGAGTATGTCAAAAGACCGCTCTATGATACGCAGCTGATCTTTTATACTTACGTCGATAATTTCAATTCCAAACTCAAGATCTACAAACAGATCGCTTCCAATGCCCAGGTCATCGATCTCAAGCATCTCGATTATAAGAATTTTTCCAACTATGTCCGTTCCAGGATAAACGAAGAAAAGCTCGATATCACTTCGGATGCCTCTTATCTTCTGAATACCATTTGCAAGAGGGATGCGACTTTGTTCAATGCCAATCTGCAGATCCTCAAGCTCTATCCGGGCAAGATCGATCCCAAGGCAGTCAACAAGCTGTGCACCGCATCGGATGACAATGACAGCTTTGAGATGATCAATGCCCTGACGAATAAAGACCTGTCCAAAGCCATCAGCATCGAAAGAAGGCTTTTGAGTCAGACCGACTCGATCTTCGGTGTCATCGGCTTGCTGGCGAATCAGCTTCGTTTCCTGTATCAGATCGCGTATTATGATTCGCTCAATATGTCCCGCAAGCAGATCCTGGAAACGACAGGTGTCAATGAATACCGTCTCAGCAAGGCAAACGAGACTTTGAAAGTGCTGAAAAAGGAAAAGATCATCGAACTGCTGAAGAAACTTTCGGATCTTGATGTCACACTGAAAACGGATAATTCGATCTCAGAACAGACAAGATTTGAAGTCTTTCTTCTGGAGTTTTTAAAGAAGGTGTAATATGCAGGCAATCAAACAGCTCTATCGTATCGGCTATGGCCCTTCCAGTTCTCATACCATCGCACCGTTCCGCATGGCAAAGCTGTATAAGCAGCATTTCCCGGAATGTGATTCTTATGAAGTGCTTTTGGGCGGTTCTCTGGCGATGACCGCCAAGGGACACGGAACGATCGACATCATGAAGAAGGCTCTGGAATGTGATGATGTGAGATTCACCTTCGATCATGATGATAACGAAAACGACATGTTCATCACCGGCTTCATCAAAGGCGAAAAGACTGAGACCTGGCATGGCCTGTCTTTGGGCGGCGGTGCCATCCGTTTCAGAGAATTCGATGCCGGCGATGATGATGAAGTCTATGAAGAAAACGGATTCGATGCCATCAAGGAAGTCCTGAGAATGCGCTGCATCTCTTTGACGGAATATGTTTATGAACATGAACCTGATCTCAAAGAGTATCTCAAGGAGTGCCTGAAAGTCATGTTTGAGGCAGTCGAAAGGGGACTTTCGACAGCAGGGCTCCTAAACAAGGATCTCAATTACTATCGGGTCGCAAAGAAACTCTATGAGAAAGCATCGGATCGTAAAGACTATCTGATCGCATATTCCTATGCGGCTTGCGAAGAAAATGCGGGCGGCGGCATGATGTGTACCGCGCCGACCCTCGGGGCATGCGGCATCCTTACATCGCTGATGTATTATCTGCATCATAACGAAAACGTAGAGATGGATAAATTATGCGATCTTCTTGCGGTCGCAGGGATATTCGGCAACTGTATCAAGAAGAATGCTTCGATCGCCGGATCGACCGGCGGCTGCCAGGCGGAAGTAGGAACGGCCTGCTCGATGGCGGCAGCAGCGATCGCTTATAAGGAAGGCTTTGAACTGGGCACGATCGAATATGCCGCAGAGATGGGCATCGAACATTTCTTAGGCCTTACCTGCGATCCGATCTTAGGCTATGTCATCATTCCTTGTATCGAAAGGAATGCCGTTTCGATCTTAAGGGCTTACGACTGTGCCTATCTTGCGGAACAGCTGAAAGATGTCAAAGGCAATCTGATCTCCTTTGATTCGGTGGTCCATGCGATGAACTACACCGGAAACAAACTGGCGATCGAGCTCAAGGAGACTTCTTTGGGCGGCCTTTCCCTGGAGTATAAATATGCGAAACGTTGAACTATTAGCACCGGCCGGAAACTTTGAATGTCTCAAGGCGGCCGTCAATAACGGAGCGAATGCGGTATATCTGGGCGGCAAGAACTTTTCCGCCCGTGCTTTTGCGAACAATTTCGATGAAGAAGAACTCATCGCAGCGGTGAACTATGCCCACCTGCATGATGTGCGCATCTTCGTCACGTTGAATACACTTCTGTCGGAAAAGGAATTTGCCAACGCGATCAAAATGGCGGATTTTTATTATCGGAACAAGGTCGATGCCTTGCTGATACAGGACCTGGGGCTTTACTACTATCTGAAAAAGAAATATCCCGATTTTGAACTTCACTGTTCCACGCAGATGCATGTCCACAATATCCAGGGCGTAAGAAACGCAAAGAAGCTCGGCTTCAAGCGGGTCGTTCTGGCCAGGGAGTCCGATCTTTCTTTGATCAAAGAGGCCTGTAAGGAGGATATCGAGATCGAGACCTTCGTCCATGGAGCGATCTGTGTCTCTTATTCGGGACAGTGTCTGATGTCTTCTTCCGTCAAGAACCGTTCGGCAAACAAGGGAATGTGTGCCCAATGCTGCAGGCTGCGCTACGAAATGTATGAAAAAGGCGGCGGAAAGGTGAAGACCGATACCGATTATCTGCTGTCCCCGAAGGACATGTTCCTTTTGAACGATATTCCTGAACTTATCGATGCCGGCGTTTCTTCGTTCAAGATCGAAGGACGGATGAAGTCGGCTGCCTATGTCGGACTGGTCACCCGTTTTTACAGGAAGGCCATCGATGCGGCATTGAATAAGGAACGCCTTGAAGTCTCTCAAGAAGACATGAAAAAGCTCAAGGTCTTATTCAACCGCAATTTCACGAACGATCTTCTTTATGACCGCAACGGTCTGTTCGGTCAGAAGACGCCGAATCATCTCGGGATCGCGATCGGCGAAACGCTGTATTACCGCAAGAAACTGCAGTATATCCGTTTAAATGACGATCTGAGCCAGTTTGACGGCATCAGGATCAACGATTTCGGCTGCATCGTAAACAAACTTTATCTCGACGGAAAACTCGTCAATAAGGCCCAAAAAGGGGATGTCGTTGCGATCGAATCCGATACCGCCTTAAAAGGAATCGTTTATAAGACACAGGATTTCCTTCTGGAAAAACAGATCGGGGAAGTAAAAGAAAAGAAAGTTCCTCTTTCTCTGATCGTCGATGTCTATCCTGAAAAGGAAGTCATAGTGGAATTGAGCCATGGTGAAATCTCTTATCGCTATACCTCCGATATCAAAGCGCAGGAAGCATTAAAAGCGCCGTTGGATGAAGAAACGATCATCCGCCAGTTCTCTAAGCTCAATGAGACGGTCTATGAGCTTTCCGATATCGATGTACATACCAAAGGCGCCTTTCTGTCGGTCAAACAGCTCAATGAAGTGCGCCGCAACGCGATAGAGACATTTGACAGGTACCGCCTGGATTCCTTCCATAAGGATCCGATCTATCCGGATTACACGCCTGTACATAAGCCGGATGATATGGCTTATGGCCGTATGGAACAGAATGATGACACCATCACCTTACATGAAAAGAGCTTTCTGATGGATCCGGTCATCAACAGAGATTCCGTTTATCATAAGCAAGAAAATGCGGTGATCTGCGAATTGGGCGGCCTGTTTGAGCCATATAAAGAAAAGATCGCCTATTATACCCTCAACTGTTTCAATTCCTATACCTATGAATTCCTCAAAGGACTGGGTTTTGATCATATCATCTTATCTTCCGAGATCCTGGAGGAACAGGTCAAAGACCTGATCGCCGCTTATGAAGAAAGAAACGGTGAAAAGATCAGACCTTATGTGCTGATCCGTGGTGACAGGGTATTGATGTATATCAAGACCGATCCGTTTGAAAAGTATGTCTCAAAGGATCACAGTTACTATCTGCAGGAAAATAAGAACATCTACGATATAAGAAAACACAACGGGGTGAATGAACTGATCGAAAAAGACTGTGATTACAACAGGGAAGACAGCCTGTATTCTTCGCTTTTTGTCCATCTGAAAACCGATTGATCCTTTACCCATGCATTGCTTAATCGACAGGCATTAAATCTGTTATAATGTTCTAGTGAAAAAGGAGTTTTAATGTTTCTTAAACGCATAGAAATGCAGGGATTCAAATCCTTCGCTGACCATATAACGATCAATTTCGAAGACCCCGTCACCGGGATCGTCGGACCCAACGGCTGCGGAAAGTCCAACATTTCCGATGCCATCCGCTGGGTCTTGGGCGAACAGTCGGTGAAGTCTTTGCGTGGTGAAAAGATGACGGATATCATCTTTGCCGGCACGGAAGAAAGAAAACCGATGAACATGGCGGAAGTGACGCTGGTCTTTGATAATTCGGCACATATGCTCAATTCCGATCTCGATGAGATCGAACTGACCCGCCGCATCTACAACGATGACCAGGATGCCGAATATCTGATCAACCGCAAGAACGTGAGATACAAAGACATCCTCGATCTGATCATGGATACGGGTCTGGGCAAGAATTCTCTGTCGATGATCTCACAGGGAAATGTCTTAAGCTTTGCCGAGGCAAAGCCGTATGACCGCCGTGAGATCTTTGAAGATGCCGCAGGCGTCTCCAAATACAAGAAAAGAAAGATCGAGTCTTTGAACAAACTCGAAAGGACCAAGGACAACCTTGACCGTACTTTTGATATCCTCTCAGAACTCGAACGTCAGGTCGCGCCGCTTCGCCGTCAGGCAAAGAAGGCGGAGATCTATCGGGAGAAAAAAGAGAGACTGCAGCAGATCGAAGTTGCCGTTCTGGTCAACGATATCCGCAATCTGAATCTGCAGAAGACGGAACTTGAAAAATCACTGTTCGAACTTGAGACCAATCTTGCGATGCACGAGACCACGATACAGGTCCATGAGAATTCCACTTTCGAGGCAAAATCCCGTCTGAAGGAATACGATAAGGAGATCAACTCTCTGCAGGAAAAGCTGATGAATGTCATCAACGAGATCCAGACCCTCGAAGCAAGAAAGATCGAGATCGATGAAAAGCGTAAATATGCCATCGAAATGGGTTCTTCCGAAGAGAAGATCAAAGAGATGGAATCTTATATCAATGAAGCGAAATTCGAATACGATGACAGGCTGGAACGTCTGAATAAGCTTAAAGCCGACATCGATATGCTGAATACGAATCTGGAAAATACGGCGATGGATCTTTCGGAAGCGTCTTTGAAGAAAGATGAGACTTCCAATATCGTCAACCGTATGTCCAACCGCATGGAAGTCTTAAGAAACGTCATTTCCGATCCGTTTTCTTCAGCCAACCAGTCCGGTGTCAAGTCGATCATGGCACATAAGTCCTCCTTCTACGGGATCATGGGTGTCATCGGTCAGGAGATCCATCCGGACGAAGGCTATGAAGACGCGATCGCTACGGCACTTGCGGGAAGCGTATATCACATCATCACCAAGGATGAGGAAGCGGCCAGAAAGGCCATCGGCTTCCTGAAAAAGAACCGTTCAGGCAGGGCGACCTTCCTTCCTTTGACTGTCTGCAAGCCGCATATGATCCGCTATGAAGATGAGATCGTTGCGGACAACACCAACGGATATCTTGGCACCGCCTATGATTTCTGTACCTGCGATAACGAATACGAACCGGTCAAAGCTTCTCTGCTTGGAAATGTACTTGTCTGCGATACCTTGGAAAACGCCAATACGCTGTCTGCCTTGCTGAAATTCGGCTACAAGATCGTCACTTTGGACGGCGAAGTCGTTCACAAAGGCGGTTCGATGACCGGCGGCAAGGTCAAGAATGAGATCTCTTTGATCACGGCCCAGTCCGAACTCAACCGCATCGAATCCGATCTTGTCTCATATCGTGCACAAAGCGAGATGGCAAACAAAAACTATAACCTTTTAACGGCACAGCGTGATTCCTTTGAGAAACAGCTGACTGAAAAAAGGATCGCCATGGCGCAGCTGGAACCGATCGTCGATACCAAGCGTGCCAAATATGAAAAACTGGTGGCGGATTTTGAATCCATCTCTCCGTCAAACAGCCAGGAATCGATCGCCTATACGGTCGTCGCAAAACTTTCGGAAAACTATGCGAAGAAGGATGAACTGTCTACTTCGCTGAAGCTGAGAAGAGATGACCGCATGAAACTGTCTGCCGAGATCGACCGTAAGGAACAGCAGACCCGTCAGGTAAGAAGACAGCTCGATGAGACCAGAAGCTCCATCGCCAACGTCAATACCGGCAAGGCGGTCTTAGAGACCAAGCTGGAAAACAATCTCAACCGTCTGGCATCCGAATACCAGATGACGTTTGAATATGCATTGGAAAACAATGACATCGAGATCGATGAGAACGCCAAAGAAGAAGTCATCACTTTGCGTAAAGACATACAGGAGCTCGGAAACATCAATATGTCCGCTCCGGAAGAATTTACGGAAGTCAATGAACGCTATGAATTCTTAAAGAAGAATTATGACGATCTGATCGCTTCCAGAGATAAGATCCTTGCGGCCATCGATGAGATGGATGAGATCATGAAGGTGCAGTTTGAAGCGACTTTCAATTCCATCAATGCCGAACTTCCGGGAACGTTCGCCAAACTGTTTGGCGGCGGCAAGGCAAGACTGGTCTTGGAAGATCCAAATGATATTTTGAATACCGGTATCGACATCGATGTCCAGCCTCCTGGAAAAGCAGTCAAATCGATCCGTCTGTTCTCGGGCGGTGAAAAATCGCTGATCGCGATCTGTGTACTGTTTACGATCCTGAAGGTCCGTCCGGAGCCGCTGATCGTCTTCGATGAGATCGAATCGGCACTCGATGTCGCCAACGTCGAGCGTTTCGCAAAATATGTCAAAGAATTTGCCGACCGTTCGCAGTTCATCATCATCACCCACAGACCGGGCACGATGGAACAGTGTGATTCATTGTTCGGTGTCACGATGCAGAAAAGAGGCGTCTCGCAGATGCTGAAAGTCAAGCTGGTCGATGCCATCGAAATGGCTGAGCCGGAACAGAATGCGGAGGCGAAGGCATAATGGGTTTATTTTCCAAGAAAGATAAAAACAAGTATCTGCATGGTTTTGCCAAAACGAATGATTCTTTAGGCAAGAAGCTCAAATTCGTTACGGAAAACAAGAAGCAGAACAAGGAAGATTTCATGGAACAGCTGATGGTCACGCTGATCGAAGCGGACATCGGCTATCGCACATCGGAACTGATCTGCGATAAGTTCTTTGAGACCTGTCAGAATTACTACTATCTGTTTGCCAAGGACATCATGAACTTCCTGGGGCAGACGTTCCGCGAGGTCTACTTTGAAAAGCCGGATGAGCCGATCAAAGAGAATCCGGATGGTCCGACGGTCATCCTGATGGTCGGCGTCAACGGGTCCGGAAAGACTTCGACCTGTGCCAAGCTGGCCAATCGCTATAAGGCGGACGGCAAGAAAGTCGCTGTGGTCGCAGCCGATACCTTCCGTGCCGGAGCAACCCAGCAGCTGCAGGCCTGGGCAGACCGCCTGGAGATCCCGTGCATCGCCGGCAAAGACAACGAAGATCCTAGTTCCGTCCTTGTCAAAGGCTGCCGCTATGCGAAAGAAAACGACATCGATTATCTGATCTGCGATACGGCAGGCCGTTTGCAGAACAAGATCAATCTGATGGCGGAACTTGAAAAGATGCACAGAGTCGTTGCTAAGGAGATCCAGGGTGCGCCGCACAATACCTGGCTGGTCCTGGATGCCAACACCGGACAGAATGGCTTATCGCAAGCCGAACTGTTCAATGAGATCACCGATCTTAACGGCATCATCCTGACCAAGATGGATGGCACTTCCAAAGGAGGCATCATCATCGCCATCAAGAACATCACCGGCTTACCGGTACGTTTCATAACGGTAGGGGAAGGGGTCGAAGACATACAGGATTTCGATTTCGATATGTATCTTGATTCGATCATCGGAGAGCTCAGACATGCAAACTGACCGCCAGTACAATTCTCTGCTGCTCGATTATTACGGGGAACTGCTGACGAATCACCAGCAGGAGATCCTCGACGAATACTTCAATGAAGATCTTTCGATGAATGAGATCGCCGATAACTACATGATCTCGAAAAGTGCCGTACAGGATCTGATCAAGAGGTCTCTTGTACAGCTCAATGATTACGAGAAGACCTTGAAGCTGATCGATAAAGACAGGAAGCTAGACAGGATCATTGAAGAAATGAAACAGGAAGAAAATGAATTGCTGAATTCATTTGTCACAAAGATAGAAAAAATTAGATAAGGGAGACTAACTATTATGACAAAAATCATGGCTGTTAACTCAGGCTCTTCATCACTCAAATTCCAGCTGTTTGAAATGCCTGAAGGAAAAGTTCTGACCAGCGGCAACGTTGAAAGGATCGGCTTACCGATGGGTATCTTCGGCATCAACGTCAACGGCGAACATTTCTCCAAAGACGTACCGGTTCCTAACCACCAGGTCGCTGTCGATCTTCTGCTCGATGCTTTGATCAACTACGGTATCGTCGAATCACTTGACGAGATCAAGGCTGCCGGACACAGAATCGTCCAGGGCGGACCTTACTTCAAGGATTCCGTAAAAGTCGATGAATATGTCGTTGACAAAGTACGTGAGCTGATCGATATCGCTCCGCTTCACAACGCAGCGCATCTGACCTGCTATGAAGCATTCAAGAAGGCACTTCCGAAGATCGAACATGTCTTCGTCTTCGATACAGCATTCCATCAGACGATGGAAGCCGATTCTTACCTGTTCCCGGTACCTTACGAGTGGTATACCAACTACAAAGTAAGAAGATACGGCGCACACGGCACTTCTCACAAGTTCGTTGCCAACAGAACAGCTGAGATCATGGGCAAGAACATCGAAGATCTCAACCTGATCACTCTGCACTTAGGTTCAGGCGCTTCCATTACAGCCATCAAGGGCGGCAAATGTATCAATACATCCATGGGCCTTTCACCTTTAGGCGGTATCATGATGGGTACCAGATGCGGTGATATCGACCCGACAGTCGTTTATTTCATGATGAAGAAGCTCGGCTGCACTCCGGAAGAGATGGAAACTTACCTCAACAAGAAGTCCGGTATGGCAGGCGTATCCGGCGTTTCTTCCGACTCCAGAGATGTTGAAAAAGCCATGAACGAAGGCAATGAACGCGCAAAACTGACGTATGATCTCTATGTCAACAGAGTCATCAATGTCGTCGGCGGTTACGTCATGCAGTTAGGTCATGTTGATGCACTCACATTCACCGCAGGCCTTGGCGAACATGCGACTCTTGTTAGAGAAATGATCTGCAAGAAGCTGGAAGAAGGTCTCGGCATCAAGGTCGATTACGCACTCAACGCAAAGACACACAGCGAAGCTGAACTTTCACTTCCGGATTCCAAAGTCAAAGTTTACGTCGTTCCGACGAACGAAGAGCTTGCGATCGTCAAAGATACTGTCAGGATCTTAGGCTTATAAGATGTATTCAGCGATCTTAGATAAGATCTCAAAATACGATAAGATCTCGATATTCAGACACCAGCGGCCGGATGGCGATGCCATGTTCTCGGCCCTGGCTCTGGCGGGTTTTCTTGAGGAGAATTTTCCTGAAAAGACCATCAAAGTAGCCGGTGAAGATGAATATGACATCATCAGCCGCAACGATGAAGTCCCGACTCCTTTCATTCAAGAATCTCTGGCGTTCGTCTTGGATACTTCGACGTCCGACAGGATCGACGATGATAGGGCTTTGCAGGCATCGTTCATCATCAAGATAGACCACCATCCGATCGATGATCCTTATGGCGGCATCAATCTCGTCGATGCTTCGGCAGCTGCTTGTGCGCAGATACTTGCGCAAATGTTTCTGTCCGAAGAATTCTCTTCGCTGAAATTAAGCCAGAAGACATGCGAGTATCTCTACAGCGGGATCGTGACGGATACGATCAATTTCCGTACGACAAATGTGAACTCAGATACCCTTCTGATCGCTTCCAAGCTGGTCAGGGAAGGGGACTTGCAGGTCGCCGAGATCGTCGAAACTGTCATGGATAAGGATATCGATCATTTTATCCTGGCAACGAAGATCAGAAACCGTCTGAAGATAAAAGGGCACTTCGGTTATATCATTTTCAGTGAAAAAGATCTCGAGAAACTCGGAATATCACAAATGGAAGCAAAAAACAATATCGATGAGATCGGCAAGATCAAAGATCTGCAGATCTGGTCGATCGCTTCCGAAAAAGACGGCCTGTTCGATGTATCGGTCAGATCAAAGAGGGGACATGTCATCAATACGGTCTGTACGGCTTATGGCGGCGGCGGTCACAGAAATGCTGCCGCATGCAAAAAACTGAACAGAAAACAGCTGAAAACGATGTATGAAACGCTTACAAAAATGAGCGATGAAATACCCGTCTGAAATGGTTGGTTGAAACGTCAACAATTGATCACAGAATTGTAAAAAAGCCTTTAAAATAAGGCTTTTTTAGTTGCTATAAGGCACTCAGAAGTTATATAATATACATCGGAGGTTGTAAAGAAAAATGGAAAACAAAATCACTAAAAAAGAATTAGCTGAAAAATTAGTCGAAAAATACGGTTACACGAAAAAAGAAGCAAATGAAGTCGTTACGACAGTATTTGAAGAGATCGCTGCCAAATTAGCTGAAGGCGTCAACACTGACATCTCCGGTTTCGGTAAGTTCGTCGTCAAGACAAGAAAAGAAAGAGTCGGTATCAATCCTGCTACTCGTGAAAAGATCACGATCGCTCCAAGCAAGGCTCCGGCTTTCAAGCCAGCTAAGGCTTTAAAAGATTCCGTTAAATAATTCCATTTAACTGAACTGATCAAAGTATCAAAAAACGCCGTTTCAGATCGAAATGGCGTTTTCTTATATATAATACAACAAATATCCAGATAATATACTATATTTCGCATAATGTATGTTATGCAATATTTATGTATATGTGGAAATGAGGCCAGCGGATCAGAGTTTTTCGATCTCTTCGATGATCTCCCCTATATTCGAATATACCTTGTTATCGACCAGTCCTCCGACGAAATTATTCAGTTTGAAATCCTCGTTGTAATAATTCCTTACATCCGATTTATAAGCGAAGATCTTTTTATTCAATGCGTAGCACATGCCTATTTCGGCAGCCGTGCCTGAATCGATATCGATGCCGTTGCAATTGGCTACCACGATCTGACACAGATTGATCGCTTTGAAATCCATATAGAAACACGCTGCTTTTACGAGCTTGCTGCTGTCTTTATCGATGACGACTTCCTGCGGTAAAAATGTGGCATAACCTTTCTGTCTTAAAGCATCGGAATTGAGCTGGTTGGAGTAACGATCGCCTTCGTTGAATAACGGTCCGGCCATATAGATGTTCTTTTTGCCTGTTCCATACGGATCCATATATTTATTTAAGGCTTCGATCTCCTTTTTACCGCTCACTTCTTTCAGATCGATCGAAAAGATCGGCTGTTCCCCGTATTTCTCTTTGAATACCGGATAATAGCCTTTCTTTGCTTCGTCATAATAAACGACATAAACTTCATCACAAGGATCTGCATAGTAGTATTTCATGATGTCATCCCCCTTTTATTATTGTTCATTATATGTTCATTTATCAAGTGTTTTCTCTTTTGCGAACGGATGTGCCTTCAGATAAGACTCTTTCAGATGCTCGGATTGTACGTGCGTATAGATCTCTGTCGTTGAGATATCGGCGTGTCCGAGCAGTTCCTGTATGACTCTCAAGTCCGCTCCCCCTTCCAGAAGATGCGTTGCATAGGAATGACGCAGTTTATGCGGTGTCAGATGCTTTTCAAGTCCGACTTCATTCAGTTTCTGCTGTATCAGTTTTTCAACATATTGCGGATAGATCTTTTTGCCCAGACGGTTGATGAAAAACAGATTCGTATTCTTCTTTATACGCAACGGACGCAGATTGGAAAAGTAGACTTCCATCATCTTCCTTGTCTGATCGGGTATCGGTACTACCCTTTCCTTATTCCCCTTTCCCAGGACTTTGACAAAGCCGTCGCGCAGATTGACCTGACTAGTCCTCAGGTTGCAACATTCCGAAACCCTGAGTCCGAGTCCGTAGATCGTTTCCAGGATCGTATGTTTGAAGAATTCATCCATATCTTCATCGTTGAATCCGGACATGAGTTTCTCGATCTCATCTTTCGTGGCATAGACAGGAAGCCGTTTGGCTCCTCTTGATGTCTTTAAGTTCAATGTCGGGTCTTTCAGATCGTATTTGAAGTTGAGAAAACGATGAAAATTGCGGATCGAGACTTTGATACGGTTGATGCTGGCGGAAGAATAGTGTTCATTCAAGCCTTCCGTATAGGAAAAAACATCTTCTTCTTTGATCTTTGAGATATCTGTGATCCCTTTATCCTGAAGATAAGCAATATATTTATTGAGGTCACGGGAATAGGATTCCACCGTATTGGCGGCTTTTCCTTCGTTGGTCGATAAGGCTAAGATATATTCCCGCAAAGCGTTTTGCAGTTTCATTTTCTGACCTGTGCCTGAGCACTTTCATAAAGCGTTCTGGCGGCTTCGATCGCGGAAGCGCTGGTCTCGGATGTCGAGATCATGGCCAGTTCTTCGATGATCTGCTTTTCATCGAGCTTCCTTACGGAAGTATTCGAATAGCCGGCTTCATCGTTTTTATAGATATAGAAATGTTCCTTTGCGCAGGCGGCAACGGCAGCCAGATGGCTGATGCACAATACCTGGGCAGATCTTGCGATCGAAGCGATCTTGAGTCCGATCGCCAGTGCGACCTTGCCGGACACGCCGGTATCGATCTCATCGAATATGGCAAGACTTGTTTCGCTCAAGGACGTGAATACGGCTTTCATCGCCAGCATGAGTCGGCTGATCTCACCGCCGGATGCGGCATTTTTCAAAGGCTTGAGTTCTTCCCCTTTGTTCATCGAGACATAGAATTCGATGTCGTCGATGCCGTTATTATTGAGATCCGTCTCGTCGATCCGTATCGAAAAACGGGTATTCGGAAGGATGAGATCCTGGCAATGTCTGACGACGCTGCTTTCAAGATCTTTTGCCTTTTTCTGACGGATCTCATGCAAGACTTCGGCTTTCTGATGCGCTTCATTATAAAGCTGATCGAGCTGTTTCTTCTTTTCGGAAAGAACGTATTCGCGATCATCGAAAAGTGCGATCTTATCGGAAAGTTCCTTCTGTTTTTTTAAGAGCCCTTCTGTATCGGTGGCATGCTTGCGCTTGAGCTTGGAATAGGTATAGAGTCTTTCTTCGATATATTCGATGTTGAAATCCTCATCGGTAAACTGTGCTAAAAGATCCTTGAGACGGTCAGTCTCATCGTTCAGATCATAATAGATGCTTTCGATCTTTTCCTTGACGCTGTTTACGACTTCGTCATCGAGATTCAATCCGTGCAGCAAAGTGGAAAGCTGTTCCTTTATGCCGCTGTCTCCGTCGTAAAGTTCGATGGCGGAATTGAGCGTCGTGATGTATTTCTCGGCAGATTTGTAGCGTTTTTCCTTGGCTTGCAGATCCGCTTCCTCTTCGATGTCGATGTTCGCCTCTTTCAGCTCATTGAGATCGAAACGGATGAACTCGAGTTCCCTTTCGCTGTAGGTGTTGTTTGTAAGCTCATCATATTCTTTCAAAGCGGCTTTATATGCCTTATAGGCTTCTTTGTATGCAGCGAGCTGTTTTTCATCGTCGCAATAGCGATCCAGTAAAGACAGATGGTTCTTCTTGTTGAGCAGGTATTGGGAGTCTCTTTGCGAGTGAATGTCGATATGTTCGTCGAAAAGGTCCGTCAGAAATGCCAGAGTGACGGAGACCTGATTGATCTTGATGGAATTGTGATTGTCTCTGGATATGACCCTGCGTATGATGAGTTCATCATCATATCCGATATCGGCTTCATCGAGTTTTTCTTTCATGTAATCATCGATCGAAAAGATCCCTTCGATGATGGCCTTCTGCGCTCCGTTGCGGATGACAGAGACATCGGCTTTGCCTTTGATCAGATAGGACAGTGCGCCTACGATGATCGATTTGCCGGCACCTGTCTCACCGGTGAACACGGTAAAACCGTCGCTGAATTGCAGTTCCAGTTCATCGATGATCGCATAATTTTTGATATAAAGGCTTTTCAACATGAGAAATGATCATCCCTCTATTACATTATTTGTCAAAAAATGAAAGATTCCTAATGAATTCTTGTTTTTAACGGTTTTTTAAGGCCTGTAAGAGCTCTGAGATATAGGTTTTATCGATATCTATATCATTGAGCAGTGCATCGAGTTCATTGAACTGGTCTTCGATCAGCTGCTTGAGCTCATCCAGAGAATAAACGGATAAGGCAGAGCCTTTTTCGTTGCGGGCATCGGACAATGATTTGCCCATCTCCTTTTCTGATTTTATCACATCGAAGAGGTCATCCTGGTTCTGGAAGATCTTCCCGATCAAAGAACCCATTCTGATGAAGCAGTCCTCTTCTTCCCTTCCGGCGATGTACATCGGGATCAGGCAGGCGATCTTGAAAAGGCCGCCGGTCTTGTTGTCCTGAATGACGTCGAGTTTTTCGGCATCGATGTTCTGATTGTCACTTGTGACATCAAGAAGCTGTCCGTAGATCATCCCGTCAGATCCGGCATATGTGGACAATGCCTTGATGATATTGACTTTGCACTTCGCATCATAGCTATCGGATTCCGCGATGACACGGAAGGCATTGGTGAGAAGCTGATCGCCGGTGAGAATGGCGATATCTTCGCGGAACGCCTTGTGAAGAGATGGCTTTCCCCTTCTGAAATCATCGTTATCCATAGCCGGCAGATCGTCGTGGATGAGCGAATAGGTCTGTATCAGTTCCAACGCCAAAGCGGCATCGTAGCCTTTAGATTCATCGATTCCCATGCCTTTGAGAAGCGCAAAGATGACACGCGGACGGAAACGCTTGCCCCCTTCCATGGCGTACTTCATCGCATCGGAGATCAGGCACGGACGCTGTGAGTCGAGATATTCCTGTACGTGTGATTCAAAGTTACTCATCTTCTTCTTCTCCTTTATTCAGCTGTGCGATCTTTTCTTCAAAGGCGGAGAGCTGATCCTTGAGCGTTTTGGAAAGCTTGAGCCCTTCTTCGTAGAGCTTGATCGATTCATCGAGTTCTACGTCGTTTGCTTCGAGTTTTTCAACGATCTGCTGCAGCATCTTCATCTGCTGTTCGAATGATTTTTCTTTTCCCATATCAGTCCCTTTCCTTCGCTTTCACGATGCCATCGGCAAAGCGGATATCGAATTCCTTATGTTTGAGTTCTTTCTTGCTCTTGATGACTCTGTCATCCTGCAAGACAAGGCTGTAACCGCGTTTTAAGACGTTTTGCGCGTTGTAAGCTTCCAACAGTGTAGTAAATCGTTTATAGGATAATCTTGCTTCATTGAGCTTAAGATCGAGTTTTAAGGCCATCCTGGTCTCAAGGTGATCGATCAGATGAAGATCCTTATCACATTTATGCAGTATGGAGTTTCTGATCTGCAGGATATAGGAATCGATCCTGTCCTTGATCGATGTCAGAGAATCCATATAACGGAAGAGCCTTTGCGTATAGAAATCAAAGGCCATCTTCTTTTTCTCCAGTATCGACAGGATGTCCTCCTGCAGGTCGGTCTGAATATCTTCAAGTAACTGGTTTACTTTTTCGATATCCGGTGTGATCAGTTCGACGGAAGCGGTCGGTGTCGCCGCTCTTAAGTCGGCAACGAAATCCGTCAGTGTGAAATCCTGTTCGTGGCCGATGCCGGAAACAAGAAAGGTCTTCATGTCATAGATCGTTCTGATCAGCATCTCATCGTTGAAACAGAAGAGGTCTTCAAAGGAACCGCCTCCTCTGGCCAGGATGATGGCATCATAGCCGAGCTCATCGGCTTGTTTCAGTTTGTTTATGATGTCTTTCGGCGCATCCGTTCCCTGTACCAGGACCGGATGATATTCGACTTTGCACAAAGGCCATCTTCTTCGAAAGGCCGTTTTGATGTCGGACATCGCAGCCGATCTGTCACCGACCAATACCCCTACTCTTTCCAGGTATGTCTTTTCCAGGATCTTCTTGTGGCTCTGATCGAAAAGTCCTTCTTCGGCCAGTTTGTTCTTCAGGGCTTCGTACTGAGCGTAGAGATCGCCCAGGCCGTCCAGATTCATCCTTTGTACATACAGCTGCAGCTGTCCGCTTGCTTCAAAAATGGAAGTATTGGCATAGACGATGACCTTGTCACCGGTCTTTGGTTCAAAGCGCAAAGTTGCGGCAGCGGATTTGAACATGACGCAGTTTATGGATGCGTATGGGTCTTTCAACGTAAAATACAGATGACCTGAAAAGTGTCTGTGGTAATTTGATATTTCCCCAGACACGTAAATTTTCTGCAGATGGTCATCTGTATCCAGACGGTTTTTAAGATATCGTAATAGACTGCTTACTGAGAGCTGCTGCATATATGATCCAAAACTCCGTTGATGTACTTATAGGACTCCTCGTCGCAATACTGTTTGGCCAGGATGATGGCCTCATCGATCACGACAGCTTTGTCATTGAGCCCCTGTTTGATCTCGGAGACGGTCTCCAGAAGGATGGCCTGTTCCACGAGATTGAGACGCTCAAAAGTCCATTTGTTAAGATATGCTGAGATTTCGGAAATATAGTCTTCTTTGTTGCGTAAAAGATCGTTTCGGATGGCGATCATGTATTCGTTGTCGTCTTCATCAAAGTTGTCCAGGAAACAGGATAAAAGATCCTTGTGTAAGAGCAAGTGCTGATATAAGGCGAATACGATCTTTTCGCGATATTCATGGCGATTAAGCATATCGTTATTATATACCAAAAAAACTAAGATTGATCACATGCCTTTCAAACTCAGAGCGATTTTATCCTCGTTGATGTATAATTCATAACGTGGAAGAAAAAAACTTTGCCCAAAGGTTCTTCGGGCACTTAAAAACGATATTGCGGCACAGACATCTGGTCATGTTTACCTGCTTTAAATGCGGCATGTACGCTCAGGGACTGAAACACGATCTGTCCAAGTTTTCGCCAAGTGAATTCATTCCTTCCGTGAAGTATTTTCAGGGCTTCCGTTCGCCGATCTCCAAAGAGAAACAGGTCAAGGGCTATTCGGAATGCTGGCTGCATCACAAAGGAATGAACAAGCACCATTGGGAATACTGGACCGATCGCATCGACGGCCATCTTGAGATCGTATCCCTGGAGATGCCGGTACGCTACATGCTGGAATCGGTGATCGACCGCATCTCGGCTTCGAAAGTCTACAAGAAAGAGATGTATACGGAAAATGAACCGCTGAATTTCTTTATCAATTCCAAAGAATACAAAGTAATGAACCAGAAGACGGCCGAACAGATCCGCTATCTGCTGCAATATCTCGCCGATAACGGCGAAGAAAAAGCTCTTGCGTATTACAAGAGCCTGTATAAGAAACATAAATACGACAGGACGATCAGTTTCTAGTCCTCAATTCAACATCGATCTCATAAGGAAGCTGCTGCAGTTCTACGCCGGCTTCTTTTAACATTTTCTTGGATGCGATATTGCCTTCCGTACCGTCATACTTGTCGGATTCATATACGACTTTCTTTATGCCGGACTGGATGATCGCTTTGGCACATTCGTTGCACGGGAAAAGCGAAACATACAATGTACAGCCTTTGACCGGTCTTGGGGAATTGAGTATCGCATTGAGTTCCGCATGGACGACGTAGGCGTATTTGGTATTCAGGAAGTCCCCTTCTCTTTGCCAAGGGAAATCCTGATCATCACAGCCTCTCGGCATGCCGTTGTAGCCGATCGAGACGACTTTGTTTTCCTTATCGATGATGCAGGCACCGACCTGCGTGTTTGGATCTTTGGAACGAAGTGCCGAAAGATGCGCGAGACCCATGAAGTATTCTTCCCAGCTGATTACCATTTGCCACCTCCGTATTTCACATAGACATCGCTCAGCCGTCTTGCCAGATTCAGAGCGTATTCTTTCAGATTCAGATCATCAAACATCTTGACGATCTCCATGTCTGTTCCGGCATAGAACGGTGATATTATCTTCATTGTTGCATATTTATAGAACAGTGACAACAGCATGACTCCGATCAGGACACCGAGCCCGATCTTGTCTTCCGAGAAGAAGAAATAGTATAGGACGATACCTGAGATCAAGCC
>JAEEGL017202782.1_pt1 | contig 18884 bp, 13 predicted proteins | sample 9134231 | NCBI WGS metagenome assembly JAEEGL01 (sample SAMN16246548, study PRJNA631951) | gut metagenome | biome: gut microbiome; feature: rumen; material: fiber-attached | host: Bos | place: Iran: Karaj | collected 2018-10 | reverse complement strand
CTTTAACGCACTGTGCGTTCTTACAGTTAAGACATCTGGAAGCTTCTTCCATTGCTTCTTCTTTGTTGTATCCGAGACAAACTTCTTCGAAGTTTTTAGCTCTTTCCTTGGGGTCCTGTTCTCTTACGGGAACTTTCTTTAAAACATCCATTATTTGTCACCTCCGCAATTTCCGCATCCGCCATGGTGAGTATCGCCTTCTTTAGCTTTAAGGTAAGCTCTTCCTTCGGCTGTTTTGTAAATCTGCTGTCTCTTCATGGCTTCATCGAAGTTTACAAGGTGTCCGTCGAATTCGGGACCGTCAACGCATGCAAACTTAACCTGATCGCCTACGGTAAGACGACAAGCGCCGCACATACCTGTACCGTCAACCATAATAGGGTTCATGGAAACGATGGTTTTAAGATTATATTTCTTTGTCATAAGACAAACGAATTTCATCATGATCATGGGTCCGATGGTAACGCAGAGATCGTATTCTTTTCCTTCGTTGTAAAGATCTTCGATTACTTTTGTAACCATACCCTGTCTCTGATAACTTCCGTCATCGGTTGTAATGTAAAGATTACCGGCTACGGCTGCCATTTCTTTTTCCATAATTAAAAGACTCTGAGTCTTTGCACCGACGATAACGTCAGCATCAACTCCGTGTTCATGAAGCCATTTAACCTGCGGATATACAGGAGCGGTACCAAGTCCGCCGGCTACAAAAAGAATCCTTTTCTTCTTTAATTCATCGATGGGAGTTTCAATAAGCTCGCTGGGTCTTCCGAGCGGTCCTACAAAATCCGCAAACGTATCACCTGCTTTTAAATCTTTCATCATATAGGTTCCGGCACCTATAATCTGAACAACTATGGTAATCGTTTCTTTCTCTCTGTCATAATCGCAAATAGTCAGGGGAATTCTTTCTGAATCCTCATGGGTTCGAACTATTACGAATTGTCCGGGTTCGCAATTAGCTGCTACATTCGGAGCTTTAACAACAAATTCGTAAATCGAATCCGTAAGCTCTCTGGCTTCTAAAATACTGTACATCTTTTTCCTTTCCGTAAATCATCCCTCTGGATTTACATTAATGCTCTTCTCTTTTATAACATAATATTCGCCTTTAGCATTGATTTCCAAAGTGCCGTAATCATTGGAATCCTGCGTATTAACGGCGTATCTTAAACCGGTCAGCGTACGCTTGTTGCCATTGGAAGTATCTACGTAATACTCATTAATGACATAATAAATCGTACCTTTAAGATTTAATGCATCCTCAATAATATACTCGAATTTACCGTTAGCTGTTGCAACGTGACCGTCGGTATCGGTGAGTCCGCCAAGGGTATATCTGTATACCGTGGCAATATTAGCACCTTCTTCTTTTGAAACGGTCGCATCTGTTATTGTAACGTTATATTTTCTTGTAATAATCGTACTGGGAATTCCATCTTCGTTATATGAAATAAATCTGAATTCCGAAGGTCCCATGGGCATTACAAGAGGATACTCGTATTTTGTGGCATACATATCGGGATCGACTCTTTCTTCTTCCTTAACGTTTGCTCTGTAACATACATAATATGTATCGCAGTTAAGGTCAGATTCGACACTGATTAAAATGGGAACATTATAACTTCCCGATTCGATGGATACCATGGGTGCAAGAGGAATCGTTACGTTGATGATAAATTTACCTTCCGCAATTCCGCTTGTTACACCGTATTCCGAAACATAAACAGCCTTAACATCAAATTCACCGGATTCAAGGTGAATGGGTTCGGTATAAAGATTTGATGTTTCGTCGGGATCTGAACCGTCGAGTGTATAATATACAAAACCGTTAAGTCCGGAAGAAAGTTCAAGATCGAGAATATCATCATATTCACCGGGTTTGCTGCCGAATTCGGGAGGTTTGCAAAGATACTCCTGATATTTTGCAACAACTTCGGGATCCTGGCAGTCAAGAAGAATTTCATTTATACTCTTCCAGTCTTCCTTAACCGAGTAAATATTGAACATTTTCTGATATGCATCATCAGCAAGTTCAGGATGTTCAATTGCAATTTCTTTAAGAATAAATACTGCGTTTTTGTCCTGTCCGTCAGACAAATAACAGTTGGAAATGGCATATTTTATTTTAGTGTTGTCGGGATCTTTTTCAATAGCCTTTTCATATAAATCAATAGCTGTTTCGTAATCCTTGTTTTTAACGGATTCTTCGGCCTTCTCGACAAGATAATCAACAGACTGTCTGTCAGATATTTTCTTAATGAACATACCGAAAGCAACACAGGCTCCTGCGATAAGAAGAACCATAAAAAGAACGATTATCTTGGTAAAGATATTCTTATTCCAGAAATCAATAATGGAAAAAAGCGTATCTTTAAGCGCAGAGATTTCACCGACTTCATCATCGTCAAAATCATCCTCATCAATATGACTTCTGCCTGAAACATGTTTGTTTCCGCGATATTCGTCATTAACTCTTTTCTTGGAATTCTTCTGCTTCTTGACTTCGACTACGTCGATTTCCTTTGTTCTGTCAAAAACACCGTCAATATCAACCGATAAGTCAGTTTCAGGATCGTAATCGGGAACAATATTTATTTCTTCACCGCATATTTCACAGAAAAGCAAGCCTTCCTCAATATGCGCTCCACAATTCGGACATTTCATATTTTGTTTCCTTAAAATTTAGAATTTACGAGGTTACTCATAAGCATAGCGATGGTCATGGGACCTACGCCGCCGGGAACAGGTGTAATCTTTGAGGCAATCGGTTCAACGCTTTCGAAATCAACATCACCGCAAAGTTTCTTGCTGTTCGGATCAGGTCTGTGAATTCCGACATCAATTACTACAGCACCGTCTTTTACGTATGAAGCATCGATAAATTTAGGCTTGCCGATAGCAACAATAAGAATGTCTGCTCTCTTTGTAACTTCTCTTAAATCCTTTGTTCTTGAATGACAGATTGTAACTGTGGCATTCTCTCTTAACATAAGCATTGACATTGGCTTTCCGACGATATTGCTTCTGCCCACAACAACGCATTCCTTACCCTGAATGTCAACATTGCTTCTTTTAAGAAGTTCGATAACACCGGCGGGAGTACAGGATACAAATCCTTTTTCTCCGATAGATAATCTTCCGACATTAATGGGATGGAAACCGTCAACGTCTTTGTCGGGATTAATACTTCTTATTATTTCATCTTCGTCAAAGCCTTCGGGTAAAGGAAGCTGAACGAGAATTCCGGCTACCTTGTCATCATTGTTAAGTTTTTCAACAAGTTCGAGAAGTTCAGCCTGAGTAGCCGTTGCTTCGAGATGATAAGAAAGAGAATTTGCGCCGATATACTCGCATGCTTTCTTCTTGTTATTTACATATACGCTGCTTGCGGGATCTTCGCCTACCTGAATAACGGCAAGAGTTACTTCGATGCCTTTTTCTTTCAAAGCGGCAACTTTATCCCTGCATTCGTCTTTAATCTGAGTCGATATAAGTTTTCCGTCAATTAATTCTGCCATGTTTATATCCTTTCAAAATATATTCAAAAAGTAATACTTAATCAAAAGATAAATCAGAACAAACCTGTAATCTTTCCGTCAACCACATCGATTGAAAGAGCTGCGGGAGCTTTGGGAAGTCCGGGCATTGTCATAATCTGTCCGGTGATAACTACTACAAATCCTGCACCTGCAGATACATAGCACTCTCTTACATCGATATTGAATCCTTCGGGACGACCGAGAAGTGATGCATTGTCGGAAAGTGAGTACTGTGTCTTTGCGATACAAACGGGCATATTCGAAAAACCTAAGGATGTAAGTTTTTCAAGCTGCTTCTTTGCTGCCTGTGTATAATTTACACCGTCTGCACCATATATTTCTTTTGCTATCTTTTCGATTTTTTCTTCGAGAGAAAGGCTGTCTTCGTATAAAGGATGATAATGACTTTCTTTCTTTTCAAGTGTATCAAGAAGAGTCTCTGCCAAAGCTACACCGCCTGCGCCGCCCTTTTCCCATACTTCCGAAAGAGCGAAGCTGCATCCTCTTTCGATACAGAAATCTTTAACGAAATCCGTTTCTGCCTTTGTATCCGTGATAAACGAATTAAGTGTAACAACAACGGGAACATCGTATTTCTGAAGGTTCTCTATATGCTTCTCAAGGTTAACGATACCTTTCTTCAAAGCATCAAGGTTTTCTTCGGATAAGTTCTCTTTTGCTACGCCTCCGTTATACTTAAGTGCTCTTACAGTTGCAACAAGTACGATTGCATCGGGCTTTAATCCTGCCATCCTGCACTTGATATCAAGGAATTTCTCAGCACCGAGGTCTGCACCGAAACCTGCTTCTGTAATGCAGTAATCTGCAATCTTAAGTGCTGTCTTGGTTGCTCTTACGGAGTTACATCCGTGAGCTATATTTGCAAAAGGTCCGCCGTGAACGATAGCGGGAGTATTTTCAAGTGTCTGTATAAGGTTGGGCTTAAGAGCATCCTTTAAAAGAGCTGCCATGGAACCAACCGCACCGAGTTCTGCTGCGGTTACGGGTTCGCCTTTGAAGTTATATGCAACAACAATCTTTCCGAGACGCTTCTTTAAGTCTTCCATATCATCTGCAAGACAGAGAATAGCCATAATTTCGGAAGCAACAGTAATTACAAAGTGATCTTCTCTTACAACGCCGTCAGCTTTTGCACCGAGCCCGATAACAATGTTTCTTAATGCTCTGTCATTCATATCAAGGCATCTTTTCCATACAACGCTTCTTGTATCGATACCGAGCTGATTGCCCTGCTGAATATGGTTGTCAAGCAAAGCTGCAAGAAGGTTGTTTGCGCTAGTAATCGCATGGAAATCGCCTGTGAAATGAAGGTTTAAATCTTCCATGGGAACAACCTGTGCCATACCGCCGCCGGCAGCGCCGCCCTTAATACCGAAGCACGGTCCGAGTGAGGGCTCTCTTAAAGCGATAACAGCCTTTTTGCCCATAAGTCCGAGTGCCTGGCCGAGGCCTACAGTCGTTGTCGTTTTTCCTTCACCTGCAGGAGTAGGGTTGATAGCCGTAACAAGAACAAGTTTACCGTCTTTGTTACCTTTAACCGAATTAATATATTCGTCCGAAAGTTTTGCCTTATATTTTCCGTAAAGTTCAAGATCGTCTTCGGGAATGTCCAGAAGTTTGGCAACTTCCGTAATTGGTTTCATGTTTGCACTCTGTGCAATTTCAATATCTGATTTCATACCCTTCTCCTTTTCGAATATTAAAAATATATTATAATACTTATTTTCAACATTTTGTAAATGTTAAAGAGATTCATCGTTATCTTATGACTGAATGCCTGTCATCTGTTTGAAATCGGCTTCGCTCATAAGTATCTTTCTGGGTTTTGTGCCTTCTTCAGGTCCTACAACACCTTTTGCTTCAAGCTGGTCCATAATTCTGGCCGCTCTGTTAAATCCAATTTTAAATGCTCTCTGAAGAGCACCAATGGAAGCTTTTTCCTTGCCTATTATAAAGAGTCCTGCCTGTCCGAAGAGTTCATCGAGATCTCCGCCGGGTGCATCGACCGTTCCCGAAGCACCGCCGCTTTCAAGGAATTCGTTAATTCCTTCTGAACTTATAAGGATTTTCTGACTCTTTATGAAATCAACTACATTTAATACTTCTTCATCGGAAACATAACAACCCTGAACTCTCGAAGGTTTGTTCATTCCCTGAGGGAAGTAAAGCATATCTCCCTTTCCGAGAAGTTTTTCCGCACCGTTGGCATCGAGAATAGTTCTTGAATCGATACCGCTCGATACACTGAATGCAATACGGCTCGGCATATTTGCTTTGATAAGACCTGTAATAACGTCTACAGAAGGTCTCTGAGTTGCGATGATAAGATGAATTCCCGCAGCTCTTGCAAGCTGAGCAAGACGACAGATTGATTCTTCAACTTCCTTGCCTGCGACCATCATCAAGTCGGCAAGCTCGTCTACGATAATTACAATCTGAGGAAGTTTCTTGCCGTCGGGTGTTTCTGCCATTTTCTCGTTATAACCCTTTAAGTCTCTGACACCTGCATCAGCAAAGAGTTTGTATCTTTCTTCCATCTCTTTGACACCGTATTTAAGTGATGCAGAAGCCTTTTTAGGGTCGGTCACGACATCTGTAAGAAGGTGAGGAATCTTATTATATACACTAAGTTCTACAACCTTCGGGTCAATAAGTATAAGCTTAACGTCATCGGGATGAGCCTTGTAAAGAATACTCATAATAATCGTATTGATACATACGGATTTACCCGATCCTGTAGCACCTGCAATAAGAAGGTGAGGCATTTTTGCGATATCCGCAATAACAACCTGACCTGCAAGGTCCTTACCTACCGCAAACGAAATCTTTGATTTTGAGGAACCGAATTCATTCGATTCGATTAAGTCTCTGAAAGGAACAGCGCTGCTTTCCGAATTGGGTACTTCGATTCCGACGGCACTTTTTCCCGGAATGGGAGCTTCAATTCTTATATCAGCCGCACCGAGGCTTAGTTTGATATCATCCGAAAGAGATACGATTCTTGAAACCTTAACGCCGGGAGCCGGAGTAAGTTCGTATCTTGTAACCGCAGGTCCTTTTGAACAGTTGTTGGGATCTATTGAAACCTCAACACCGAAAGTCGAAAGTGTTTCTTTTAATTTATATGCGGTCTCGATAATATTGTCATTTTTAACTTTTGTTCCCTTTTCACCCTTTTTAAGAAGATCTACAGTAGGGAATTTATAAGGTTTATTTGGTCTGTTATCTGCTTTCTTTTCCTTCGGCGTCTCTCTGATCGGTTCAATTTTTACTTCATCAATATCGGACGAAGTTTTACCGATCATCAGTCTTGAAGTTTCTGTCATCGAAACTGCAGGTTTTTCAACCTCGGTAAACGTTAGCCTTTCTTCTTCAATTTCAGGTTCTCTTTCTGCTTCCTGAATAAGAGATCTTCCGGAATTGTAAACATTTATAGGCTTAATTTCATCATCCGATACATTCTTTTCAACTTCTTTGGCATCGATCTGATGAATATCATTGCTTTCTTTCTTTTCTTTTACTTTCTTAACAGGTTTAACTTCTTCCTCTTCTTTTTCGTCATCGTCATCTTCATCATCAAAAAACGAACGAATCTGTGTAGGAGGAACATCGATTATCTTTTCTTCTTCCCTGAATTTCTCTTTTTCGACTTCCTGTTCTTCTTCATCGGTAATCTTATAAGAAACCTTGGGCTTTCTGGAAGCTTCTGCGTTAGCCTTAAGTTTTCTTATTTCTCTCATCTTGTACTGATTGTCAGACGAATCTTCATCTTCGTCATCAAGGTTAGAGTACTTTTCAAGAAGAAATCTGAAAAGTTTAACGATATATTTGCCAAACATTACGGCGATTGAAGCAACGAGCATAACGATGGAAAGAATCCAAACAAGTGCTTTGCCGCATGTTTTGTCAATAAGATAAGCCAGGGATGCAAATATCACTCCGCCTCCCTTACCGTCAAGATAAAAAAGTTTAACGGATTCGCCATACGAATACGCACTGATGCTCGGATAGGCAATCGCAGTCGCCATCATACCTACACCCGCGATAAGAACAACAGCCGCAACAATATCAAATACCGTTTTCTTGGTCATGTTCTTAAAAATCAGATAAATTGTAAATCCGATTCCGAATATGGGAATCAGGTACGCATTGATACCGAATAAACCTTTTTCAACTTTAGTTATAAAAACTCCGAAACCGCCGTCAAAAATACCGATTGCGAAAAGAAACATGAGGATAAAAAGAGCAAAAACACCAATATAAATCAGTGTCTTTACATAATCAAACTCATATTCTTCCTCTTCAACAATACGCTGTTTTCTCGGAGCCTGTTTTGAATTTGTTCTTGAATTTGTATTTCTTTTTCCAGCAGAAGAACTGCTTTTTCGTGCAGAAGAACTTCTCTGAGTCGTACTTCTTTTCTGAGAACCGGAAGAAGTTCTTTTCGATGTATTCGAAGTTCTTCTTTTACGATTACCGTCAGATGTCATAATAATCTTTGCCCTTTAAGTCTGTAATATCGAAATCAAGTTCATCGTCCTTCAGGTCATAATCATACGTAAGTTCTTTTGGAACATGCGCTTTTGGTGAAGGAACGGGATTTTTAATCATCGGTGTCGCTTTCAAAGCGGGATCGGTCGCAACAAGCGAAATCTCTTCGGTTTTGTCATTTCTTCGAGAGAGCATTTCTTCATCTTCCTTTGACTTAATAACGTGCGCAGTTCTGTAATCCCTCCTGGAAGGAAGAACTTTATCTCTTTTCTGTAAATCGCTTGTAAGAATATTGTTCTCATCAAGAAGATCAGAATCAATAATCTCTTTTCCGTCTTTATCCGTCATCTTTTCACCCGTCAGATTGTCAGTACCCGAAGCATCCTTTTGGTCTTCCGTTTTATCGGAACCGCTCTTATTTTCTTCGCCATACGAACTGCCTGTATTTTTGAATACCTGATCGTAAACGGGATTTGAAATATTTCCGGCTGAATTATCGTTACCGGCTTTTCCGGTTTCACCGCCACTGTTTTCAGATACTTTTGTATCTGCGTTCTTATTATCCGAACCCGAAAATTCCGGTTTGGTATTTTCGTAAGTATCCGGTTCTGCTTTTTCGGAATCGCTGATATTTTGTGAAGCAGAGTTTTCTGAAACAGTATTTCCGGTAACAGAGTTAACTAAACCTGTGCTGTCAGCAGCAGATGAAGTTTCAGTTTTTTTAGAAACAGAGGATTCTGCAAAAGTTTCGGCAGTATTTCCTGCTATTTCGGACGCATCCTTAACCGTATTATTATCTAAAGCACTGTCTTTAATTTCATTTTCGGAAATCTTTGTCTCTTCAGTACTTTCTTTGCTATCTTCTGAAACTTTTTTGTTAGCAAGCGCTGCCGAAGATGAATTAACGCCGATGGGTATAATCGCTCTTTGTCTTCTGCCGAATACACCTGAGTCATCGGAATTTCCTGCGCCTTTATCGTTGTCTTTCTGATTCTTGTAGGCATCAGGAATATCAGGAGCTTTCGCAACAACTTTTGTTGTTTCGGGTTTTTCCTCTTCCTTGGGAGGATTTCCTCCGTATTCGCTTTCATTGAGATTAACAATACCTTTGCCTCTGGCAACATCTCTTTCGTATTCTCTTCTTCGCTTTTCCGCTTCGCGTTTCTGTTTTTCTTTCTCACGCTCGTAAATCTGTTCATCCGTAAGAATGAACGAAGGTATTTCAAGAAGACCGATAACGGCGATGATAATATATGCGAAATTAACTGCATACGAATAATCTGCGGTATTAAAATTTACAAAAGTCAGTACGGCCGCAAAATCAACTATAGTAACAAAAATCAGACCTTTGTCATAATCGTTTCTGATAAATGTAAAAATTGCAATTGCAGCAAAAACAAATACAATAAGCCCTTCAAGTCTGCCTGACATCGGAGGCACATAACTTAATGACAATCCGTCGGGAACAAACGAATAAACATAATTCATTACGTTATCGAATCCGTTTACTCCGTTATTGGGTATTGCATTAAGGAATATAAAACCGGATACAAGGAAAGATCCCGTAAATATAAGACTCTGAATGAATCTGTTCTGGAACTTAAGCCATGCCTCGGTATTGTAAATCATAAGAAGATATGAAATAGTTAAGACAAGAAGCACAACACCGATAATATCCAGAGAAGCAATGAATCCTGCCAGAACACCGAGTCCGACAATGAACAGTACCTGATAAGGTTCGTTAAACTTCTTGTTTTTGTTTATTTCACATATGCGAATCATCGCATAAAAATATCCCGCGAATAAAAACGTAAGGAAAATATCGGGGCTTATGTTGTAAACGGCATGAATGCAGTAAGGTGCAAGCGTAAGCGCAGCAAGGCCTGCTATCGCATAACGCATCCTGAACATTCTTTTTAACGTATAATATGTTAATATTCCGATACCTATTTCAAGAATCCCGTTAAATGCATAAATTGCGTACGGAGAAGGAATAAGATTGTAAATTCCTTTGCAAATCGAAGCATACAGGAAAGTAAGCATCGAGGAATCCGGAAGTTTATCGGTTGCCGAAACAGCATATTTGTAAATTTCGCTTGTTATTTCTATTTCAAAATATGAAGTAACAAACAATATTCTGGTGAACACAGTAAGTATGCCTGCTATAACAACTCCGAATGTTTCAAAAAGTTTGGGAATAACAGGTATTTTGAATTTGGTAAACTTCTCCGGAATCATCGGGAAAAATATTTTGTATAAAAGCACTGCAAGTACAGCGACTATAAAAACAAAGGCATATCTAATACACATGAAAATGATTGCACTTCCGCTTCCGCTAGAGAGGCTGATAGAGTGCAATGCAATTCCACAGAAAAATACAAGCGCAAATACCACATATAATATATAATGATATATGTTTTTTTTCGTAACCATCAGGCACAACCTTCCAATGTCTAAACGCTAATCAATACTTACCTGTAATTCGATAATACCATTCCCCTAAATTAATTCCCTTTTCATTCCTCTGTATATTTCTCGATATTGTATCTAGGTCTCCTCTTAACTTCCATATAGATCTTTCCAATATATTCCCCGATGAGACCTATGGAAATAAGCTGAACTCCTCCAAGGAACCAGATACTTACTATAAGTGAAGTCCATCCCGGCTCAGTCAGTTTCAAAAAGTAAGGAACTATCGCATAAATAAAAGCGATAAAACTTAAAATAACACTGAAAATACCGAGATAAACGATAAACCTTATGGGCTTAACACTGAATGAAGTTATTCCGTCAATCGCAAGCGCAATCATTTTCTTTAAAGGATACTTGCTTTCGCCGGCAACTCTGACTTTTCTGTCATAATAAACACATTCTGTTTTATAACCGATTAAAGGAACGATTCCTCTTATGAAAAGATTCTCTTCTCCGTACTGAGAGTACTGTTCGAGAGCTCTTTTGGACATAAGTCTGAAATCGGCATGATTGTAAATCGTTTTGGCGCCGCAGAAATTCATAACTCTGTAGAATGTCTGAGCCGTGAAACGTTTGAAAAACGTATCTGTTTTTCTTTTGTTTCTAACACCGTAAACGATATCGCAGCCTTCATGATATTTATCAACCATTTCCTCGAAAACGTCGATGTCATCCTGAAGATCGGCATCAATCGAAATGGAAATATCACAGATATCCTTTGCAAAAATAAGACCTGCGGTAAGCGCAAACTGATGTCCTACATTTCCTGCCAGTTTAAGTCCGCGGACATCTTTATGTTCTTTGCTTTCTTTTTCAATCAGATCCCAGGTATTGTCCTTACTTCCGTCATTAACGTAAAGAGCAAATGAATCGGGTGATATTTTACCTTTTTCTATAAGTTCATTAAGTTTTCTTCTGAGTTCCGGAAATGTTATCGGAAGCATTTCTTCTTCGTTATAACAGGGAACTACTATAGCCAAAACATCCATCAGTATCTCCTAAAAACGGTAATCAGTTATATACATATACTCCCGAACCTTACGGAACCGGGAGTATATCAAAATCCGCCGGATAAATTAAATATTCTTAAAAGCCTGCTCAAGATCTTCGATGATATCGTTAACGTTTTCGATACCTACGGAAAATCTGATAAGATCGGGCTTAACACCAGCTTCGAGAAGCTGTTCGTCGGTCATCTGTCTGTGTGTATGACTCGCGGGATGAAGAACACATGAACGTGTATCTGCAACATGTGTAACAATAGCAACAAACTTAAGAGAATCCATGAATTTGATGGAAGCTTCTCTTCCACCCTTAATACCGAATGTCAATACACCGCATGTACCGTTGGGCATATACTTCTTCGCTCTGTCGTAATATGTATCTCCTTCAAGTCCGGGATAATTAACCCATGCAACTTCTTCTTTGCTCTGAAGATACTTGGCAACGGCAAGAGCATTTTCACAGTGTCTCTGCATACGAACATGAAGCGTTTCAAGTCCGAGATTTACATAGAATGCATTCTGGGGAGACTGAATAGAGCCTAAATCTCTCATAAGAATTGCTGTTGCTTTAACAATAAATGCTGCCTTACCGAATTCCTTTGTGAATACAGTTCCGTGATATGTTTCATCGGGATAACAGAGTCCGGGGAATTTGTCGGGATATTTGGTCCAGTCAAAATTACCGGAATCAACGATACATCCGCCAACCGAAGCAGCATGACCGTCCATATATTTGGTTGTGGAATGTGTAACAATATCCACGCCGTATTCAAAAGGTCTGCAATTTACAGGTGTAGGAAAAGTGTTGTCTACAATAAGAGGTACACCTGCTTCATGAGCAGCTGTCGCAAATTTTTCGAAATCAAGTACAACAAGCGAAGGATTGGAAATAGATTCGGCAAGTACGCACTTAGTATTGGGCTTAAATTCTTTTCTTAAGTCCTCAAGAGAAATTTCAGGATCGACAACAGTAGTTTCAATACCCATCTTTGCAACGGTTGCAGTCAAAAGGTTAAAAGTTCCGCCGTAAAGTGCAGAACTGATAATAATATGATCGCCTGCATTTGCAATGTTGAATACCGCAAAAAAGTTGGCTGCCTGTCCGGAAGATGTAAGCATTGCGGCAGCACCGCCTTCCATATCGCAAATCTTTGCGGCAACAAAATCATTTGTAGGATTCTGAAGTCTTGTATAGAAGTATCCTGATGCTTTTAAATCAAATAAGTCACCCATCTGTTCGGATGTATCGTATTTGAATGTTGTTGACTGATAAATAGGTACAATTCTTGCTTCTCCGTTTGTAGGCTGCCAGCCTGACTGAATGCATTTTGTTTCAATTCTGTAATCGCTCATTTTATTTTCCTTCTTAAGTTAAAATTATTCTTCGTCCCAGTTTGTATAAACGCTTTGTACGTCATCATCTTCATCAAGAAGATCGAGAGTTCTCTGAAGATTCTTTACTGCTGTTTCATCATCAAGTTTCACATAGTTCTGAGGAAGCATTGTAACTTCAGCCTGAGCCATGGGAATCTTGTTGTCTTCAAGAACTTTAACTACTTCAGCAAGAGAATCGGGAGCTGTAATGATTTCAAAGCTGTCGTCTTCTTCGCTGAAATCTTCTGCGCCTCCATCAAGAGCAAGCATCATAAGGTCATCGGCTTCCATATCGCACTCTTCTTTGTCGATAATGATCTGACCTTTTTCATCGAACATATATGATACGCAGCCCTGTGTTCCGATGTTTCCCTGTCCTTTTGTAAAAGCGGAACGAACGTTGCTGGCTGTTCTGTTCTTGTTATCTGTTAAGCATTTTACGATGATAGCGATACCGTTAGGACCGTATCCTTCGTAAGTACACTGCTCGTAAACAACGTTTGCGCCTTCTCCGGCAGCCTTCTTGATACCTCTGTCGATAGTATCGTTAGGCATGTTGTTTGATTTAGCCTTAGCTATAACTGCAGCAAGTTTATAGTTATTCGCAGGATCGGGACCGCCTTCTTTAACGGCTACAGCGATTTCTCTGCCGATAATTGTAAATATTTTTCCTTTTGCCGCATCATTCTTTTCTTTCTTATGTTTGATGTTTGCAAATTTTGAATGTCCAGACATAATATCCTCCTGTTACGTAAAATCAACAATGTATTATAACATTTTTACAAACTGTTTTCAACATCGGTATTACCGCCTTTTGACAGAATTATATTGATAAAATATTAACGAAAAATACGAATAATTATGCTCTTATAATTTATGTCTTAAAAAAGAGAAAGGCCCTCCGAATTAAACACCTCAAAACGGCATTTTTTTCGGAAAACCTTTTATTTAATATTAACTCAAATATTCAATTATCCAATTATTCAGCTTTTCAATTTTCGGTTTTCGGTTTATCAGTAATTTTCCGGCTTATCATTTGTTCAGTCATTAAGTAATCACATAATAAACCAAACTGCCTCTGACTTATTCAGCTGATTTTTCTTTCTTGTCTTTTTCTTTGGATTCTTCTTCGTTTTCTCCGGTTTCCTCGGCATTCTTTGTTACATATACCGTTTTGATAATATGATTGTCAACCTGAAGAATCTTAAAAGTATAACCTTTGTATTCGATTTCGGACTCATCTCCGGGTTCGGGTATGTATCCGATTTTGTTGATGATAAAGCCGTTAATCGTTTCTATATCCTTGTCTTCAACATCAATTTCAATATCAAGAATATCAGCGAGTTCTTCGAGAGGAGTCAGACCGTCAATCTCATAACTCTTCTCGCCCTTTAACGATACAAAAGTCTCTTCTTTGTCGTATTCATCAAGAATATTACCGACGATTTCTTCAAGAATGTCTTCCATTGCGACAAGTCCGCTGGTCTGACCGTATTCATCGATAACTATAACCATCTGAAGCTTGTCATCCTTCATTTTTTTGAAAAGGTCGTCGATTTTTCTGGTTTCAGAAACAAATCTAGCTTCTCTCAAAAGTTTCGGATATCTTTTTATCACACCGTTTCTTGTCTTGTTAGCTTCCTGATAACGAAGTGCGTCTTTAAGGTGCAAAATACCGATAATATGATCGAGATTATCGATATATACAGGGTATCTGCTATTGCTTCCGTCAAGCATAATCTTGATCGCATCCGAAAGTGTCGTATCGGCATTAATTCCGACGATGCTGTTTCGGTTGGTCATTATATCCTTGGCTTCTTTATCGTTAAGTTCGAAAATGTTATTAATCATCGTAACTTCATCATCTTCGATAAGTCCCTGATCGTTTGATTCCTGAACCATTGAAAGAATGTCGTCTTCCGTGACTTTCTCATCAAGGTTATATTTGTTCTTTCCGATTATGTTGAAAAATCCGGTAAGAAAAAGGTCGGCAAGATCTGAAACAGGCGCCATGACAAGAGACAGTTTAAGAGAAAACAAAGTAAAAGCAGCCTTTGTCATTTCCGTGGAATGTCTTACTATTCTTCTCGGGAAAAGGAAAAACACAAGGAAATTCAGATAGAAAATCACAAGGAACAAAACCACCGAAATTGCGATGTAAACAAGATTAAGATATAACCCGTTCAGACCTGTTTTTGAAACAATTAAATCGCATAATAATCCTACAAAATAAGAAATCGGAACAAAAAACAGAATATAAGTTGTTATTAAAGCCGCGTGAAAACGATTTACAAATCTGGATTTCTTATCAAGAAAATTATTAAGAGTCTGAATGTTTGCCAGAGAAAGTTTGTCGCTTATAAGTTCAAGATCGCCTTCATTAAAATCCTCGACAACATAAAGACTGACTGAAAAAAGAATTTCAGCCAGTATAAGAATCAATAAAAGAATATAAATATACCATCCGCTCTCGATGTCTATTAACCCCGAGAGCAAAAGACTATTTTCTAGCATTCATAACCTCTAAAATTACACAATTGTTGTATATGCTGTCATTATGCTTGAGTGTTGCAAAAGCATTCGGAATATAATCAAGAATATCTCTTGCAGTACAGCAGTATGTGGTAAGATCTTTTGCAGCGCATTCTCCCGCTTTGCCGTGAAGATAAACTGCGGTATCAACTCCTTTTAAAGGATAATCCTCGTTTATAAGAAGTGCTGCAATCATACCGGTAAGAATATCTCCGGTTCCGGCTGTCGAAAGCGAAGAATTTCCTGATTTGTTGACATACAGATCCACCCCGTCGCTGACTCTTGTGGAAGAAGATTTAAGAACAGCGATAATACCAAAGTTCTTTGCGATTTTAACCGAAAGATCGTCAAGTTTTTCCGATACATCCTCGGTCTTCATTTCGCAAAGTCTGGCAAGTTCAAGAAGATGCGGTGTAATTACCACATTTCTCTTTTTTCCGACATTGTATAAAGGATGATTTTCGTCGGGTTTAAAATCTTCATCAAGAATATTTTTGAATTTGTATCTTACTGAAATGGAATTTAAAGAATCGGCATCCACTACAATATTTCCGTCATAGTTTTTAAGAACATATTCGGTAATCTTAAGTGTATCTTCTCTTATTCCGAGTCCCGGTCCGATAACTACGGAATCCGATTTTTTCAAAAGCTTGTCAAGCTTATCTTTAAACCAGTTATCGTTAGGATCGAAAGGCGCATGTTTTACGTTATCGAAACTTTCGAAAATAGCTTCCGGAATAAGTATCTTAAGCGAATCAATATTGCTTTTATCAGTAAAAATATTTACAAGTCCGCAGCCGCTTCTTAAAGCAGCCATAGCAGAAAAGTAGGCACAGCCTGACATGCTCTCGTTACCTGCGATAACAAGAACCCTTCCGAATGTACCTTTGTTTCCTCTTTCGTTTCTTTTATTTAAATGTGGATTATAGTTATTATTCATAGATTAATGAAGCTTGTTTTCATCGGGATTGTATTTCATATCAAATATCTCGATTACATCTGCGCCGAAAATATCATGCATATATGAATACAGATCCTGAATCCTCTGCTGTTTCTCCTGTTTTCTTACAACTTTTTTCTTTAATTCGACACGAATCTCGTCAATCCATTCGCTAATCTCATTAATTTCTTCTGTGCCGGTCTTAATATCATCATAGCACACTTCCATTGTTGCAATCATCAACTTTTTGTTTACTTCGTTGATTTTTGCAGGAAGATCCAATGCCTCATCCTGATAGGAATCAAGCTTTTCGTTGCATTCTTCCACAAGACGTTTGTTTTCTTCTATCTTGGCGGCGTTTCCTGAACCTTCATCCATGCTTGATTCACGGATTTCCTCCATCAGTTTGCTTTTAAGTTTTTTAATTTCTTTTGTTTCGGTATTTATCTTGCCCTGTCTTTTAAGTAACTCATTAAGTTCTGTTTCGTAAGACGAAATTTCGGAATTAGTTTCTATCTGAGTAAAAAGTCTGTGCCATTTGTGATCGAGAGTTAAAACCGGAATTTTCTTACCTTCTATCGCTGGTTTATAAACATCGTCGCTCCTGGACATATCTTCACCTTCCTTTATTCTTCGTTCTCATGAATCTTAAAAGATAATTTCATTAAACTATCCGAAAGATGAACGTTTTCAACATAAATCGAATCGGGAACATCCAAATCTACATGAGCAAAATTCCAGATTCCCGAAATGTTACATTCAACAAGTGTCTTTGCAATTTCGGTCGCACCCTGTTTCGGAAGAGTAAGTACCGCAATATCTATATTGTTTTCTTTTATAAAAGATGCAAGATCGGAAGTATCCATTACTTTCATGTCTCGAACCTGTGTGCCGATTAAGGATTCCTTACAATCAAAAATACCTTTTACAAAAAAACCTCTTTTTTCGAAATTCATATAATTTGCAAGGGCCTGACCGAGATTGCCTGCACCTACGATAACAAGATTGTGTCTTTTATCGAGGCCGAGAATCTTGCCGATTTCGTCATAAAGATAATTGACATTGTATCCGTAGCCCTGCTGTCCGAATCCTCCGAAGTGATTGAAATCCTGTCTTATCTGAGAAGCAGTGACATTCATTCTTTTCGAAAGTTCTCCGGAAGAAATTCTTTCCAGACCTTCATCCTTTAAATCCCCAAGATAACGGAAGTATCTCGGGAGTCTTGAAATAACCACCTGAGAAATATTCTTATCCTGCATATTAAACCCCTGTTCGAATTAGTAATTTGATATCGGTAGTGATGAAAAAGGCGACAAAAATATGTTTTGCCGCCTTTTTTAGTTTAAAACAAATCAAATTTAAGAGTTATTATTTAACTCTTCTTACTCTGAATACGCCTTCAACTGCTTCGAGTTCTTTGATGATAGCATCAAGATCAGCGCTTTCGGAATCGATCATAGTATAAGCATAATCACCTTTAGACTTATTTGTCATATCGGAGATGTTAATGTTCTTGTCACCGAAAAGTGCAGTGAATTTTGTAATCATGTTAGCAATATTCTTATGGAAAATAGCTACTCTTGCAGCCTGGGTGCAGATACCCATGTCGCAGTTGGGATAGTTAACGGAATTGATGATATTACCATTTTCAAGGTAGTTCTTCATTTCCTTAACTGCCATCTTTGCACAGTTATCTTCCGACTCTTCTGTAGAAGCTCCAAGATGAGGGATTACGATGCAACCGTCCTGACCTGCTGTTGTAGGGTTAGCGAAGTCAGATACGTATTTGCGAACCTTGCCTGACTTGATTGCATCAAGAAGGTCTTTCTCGTTAACAAGGATATCACGTGCAAAGTTAAGAATAATAACGCCGTCTTTCATTTTGCCGAAAGCTTCTGCATTAATCATTCCCTTTGTTGAATCCATAGCGGGTACATGAACTGTAATGAAATCTGCAACTTCGTAAATCTCATCAAGTGTATTTACATGCTTGATATCACGGCTTAAGTTCCAAGCTGCGTTGATAGAAAGGTAAGGATCGTATCCGTAAACTTCCATACCAAGGCTCTTAGCTGCGTTGGCAACCTTAACACCGATAGCACCAAGACCGATAACGCCGAGTTTCTTGCCTTCGATTTCAGTACCTGCGAAAGCCTTTTTAGCCTTTTCAGCTGTCTTGGCAATGTTCTCGTCTGCTTTGTTTTCTTTAACCCATTCGATACCGCCTACGATATCACGGCTTGCGAGAAGCATACCTGCGATAACGAGTTCCTTAACACCGTTAGCATTTGCACCGGGTGTATTGAAAACAACGATACCTTTTTCTGCGCACTTATCAAGAGGTATATTGTTAACGCCTGCTCCTTCGCTTGCTACGCAAAGAAGCTTATCGGATAATTCCATGTCATGCATAACGGCACTTCTTACAAGCACACCGTCAGCATCTGCAAAATTATCTGTAGCTACATAATTGTTATCAAAATTATCAAGTCCTACCTGAGCGATAGG
>JAEEGL017154702.1_pt1 | contig 18884 bp, 21 predicted proteins | sample 9134231 | NCBI WGS metagenome assembly JAEEGL01 (sample SAMN16246548, study PRJNA631951) | gut metagenome | biome: gut microbiome; feature: rumen; material: fiber-attached | host: Bos | place: Iran: Karaj | collected 2018-10 | reverse complement strand
GAAAAGAAAGGAAGGAAATTTATGAGAGCAAAAGAGTGTATGTGTAAAAATGTAGTATGTGCAAATCCTGGAACAACAGTATCTGAAGTGGCAAAACTAATGGAGAAAAGGCATGTGGGTAGTATTCCTGTATGTAAGGAAGATGGGAAAATAGTAGGAATAGTAACAGATAGAGATATAGTATTAAGAAGTATTGCAAATGATAAAGATCCAACTAAAACACCAATATCAGATATAATGACAACTAAAGTAATAAGAACATCTGAAGATACAGATGTAGAAGCAATAGCTGGGATAATGGCAGATAATCAGGTAAGAAGGATACCTGTAGTTGAAGATGAAAAGGTTGTAGGAATGATAACTTTAGCTAATTTGGCACAGTATCATTCTATAAGTGATGAATGTTTATGTGATACAGTTGAAAGAATTTGCCATACTAGGGGACAAGATGTTAAAAATGCAGAATAAATTGTAAAAGAAAGAATAGAATGTACTGGAGGAAATCAAATGGTAGTTGATATGGGATATTGGTCAAAAGTAATTAAAAGAATAGTCGTATTATTACTAAGTGTTATAGGATTTTATCTTTTAATAAAACTATCAATATTCTATATACCATTTGTAATTGCATTTGTATTTGCTATGATGATTGAACCATTAATAAAAAGTTTTAATAAAAGGACAAGACTGTCTAGAAAAACCTCTGCAATAATAGTACTTATAATAGTTGCTGCTATTTTAATAGCATTAATTACATGGGGTATAATAGCACTTATATCAGAATCATACAGTTTACTTGGTGGAATAAACGGATATACAGAAAAAATATATAATCAATTTCAAAATATAATCAATAGTTTAAAATTTGACAGAATAAAATTGCCACAAGATATAGCAGGGATAATACAAAATTCATTTCAGGACATATTACGGGGGAATCTCTAAATTATTAAGCAATGTATTAAATTCGTTTATAAAATGGGTAACATCTTTACCAGCATTAGGAATTTATATAGCTGTAACACTTATGGCAACATATTTTATATCTGTAGATAAGATATATATGTTAGATCAAGTTGAGCATCACTTTCCTAAAATATGGGTAAAAAAAATGACATATCATTTAAAAGAATTAATTAGCAGTTTAGGTAGTTACTTAAAAGCTCAAGCAATACTTATATTTATATCTTTTTTAATAGTACTAATAGGATTGCATATTTTAAAATGGATAGGTCTAAATATAGAGTTTCCTTTTTTAGCAGCCTTGGGAATAGGCTTTGTAGATGCACTTCCAATTCTAGGTTCAGGTACAATTATAGTTCCGTGGGCATTTATAGAAGCAATAAATGGTGATATTACTTTGGCTATAGGCTTAATGATAATACTAGGAATTATAGCACTAGTAAGACAGTTTTTAGAGCCCAAAATAGTAAGTAAGCAGCTTGGAATACATCCAATATTTACACTAATTGCAATGTATACTGGATTCAAAATCATAGGAATATTAGGATTAATAGTAGGCCCAATAGCTTTAATAATATTAAAAAACTTTTATGGAGCAATAATAGACAAAGGAATAATGAAAACAATATTTGATAGAAAATAAAATTTGTAACAAAATCGAAAAAAACAATTTAAGTATTGAAAAAAAATGAATGAAATTATATACTATAATTGTAATATTAAAAAAGGAGAAATAGAATTATGATAAAGATAAAGGAAAATCATGGTATAACATTAATAGCTTTAGTAATAACAGTAATGACAATACTAATAGTAGCAGGAGTAACACTAAATATTATGACACGAGGGAATATTATAGAGAATGCAAATAATGCGGTGGATAAATATAATAAAAATTCAGGAGATGCCCAAAATTTAGTGAACGAAGCTGACAGCTTGTTGAATCAATATACAACCGAAGGAAGTTCAGGGGGAACATCTACTCCAACACCAAATAAAATAGAACCAACAATTACTCTAGTTTGTGAAGATATTACATATGGAGAGAGTGCGCCTATTATCATATTTATAGATGCTACGGGTTCTGTTGATGTAGATATAGTTGGTGTGGGATATGATAACAGCAATACTATTCAAATAATAGATGGAAAAGCAGAGATATTAATTCCAAATTTGTATTCTGGAGATTATACAGTTTATGTATATTATGAAGGGGATAATAATTATTTGCCTTCTAATGCATCTGACCAATTTAGTGTAACATCTGCTAATCCAGCTATAAATATAGATATATAAACCAAATCAAAGATATAATTCTGAGAGAAAATTTTATAGAATAAATATATTAGAAATATAAAAATTAAAAAATAAAATATTGAAATGGCAATGAAATATAGAATTCATTGCCATTTATCTTTTACATTATAACAGATGTTGGAATGTATGTATCATCTGGTGGGTATACAAATTCTTCTTCTGGCTTTGTGATTTTATTTATTTGAGTTACTTTTATGACAGGTATTTCACCATGGTAATTGCCTTTTGTAATTTCTCCAACAATTTCTATCCAAGTATTATCTTCATACTTTTTTATTTCATCACAGTTACACAAAAATCCAACAATTAATGTATGGCTTTGATTACTAATAATCATGTTACGCGCTAATACAAATTCGTTTTCAGCAAAATCTGGAGCTCTATATACATATCCAGAGAATTTTATTTTTTGACCTATGTATTTCTCTAAATCATTATGTACCATTTTTAAAATATCTGTGTAATTGTGAATTGTTAGATGAGCAACTTCACCTTTAAGAATGTTATCATTTACTTTAATATTTGAATCCAGACTAGATGAAATAATTTTATATGTAGCAATGCCAAAAAAAACAAGAAATAGGATACAAGCAATTACTAGAATTATTTTAAAAATAGTAGTCTTAGTAAGTTTAAAATTATATATAAACATTATAACCTCCAAAATAAAAAAATCATAAACTATATTTTGTATAGTTTATGATTTAAAATTTATATATATTCTAATTAAATTTCCATTTCTTCGTCTTTATTTTGTGCTACATCTTTAGACTTATTAATTGTAACTTCTGAGAATTTATTATTAATAAGTTTATATTCTTTATTTGCTATTTCAGCTGTTTTTTCATTTAATAACCATAATCCATTTGCTCTTCTTGATTTAGTAAAATCATTATTTGGTTCATCATTTTGAAGGTTAGCCAAACTCATTAAGTTAACTACAAGATCTGTGGTTTCTTTTGATTTATTATCTAATAATAATTTTTCTGATTTTAGATCTCTAACATATAGTGATTGAGACTCCATATCAACTTGAATTTTTACATCTTCTGGACTCATATGATATGCATCAGCAATTTTACATTTTGAAATTTTTAAACAATAAGCTTCTATTTTTTCTGCATATTGAGTGTTTATTTTTTCGGCAAATGCTTTTAATTCTTGTTCATTTTTTTCAGAACGATTTGGCATATCTATTAATTCTTTATATCTTAATAAATCTCTCTTCATAGCATAGAATTCAGAACCATTCTCTCTCATAAATTTTTCAAAAGCTGGTTGATTAGAAATGTTTGATGGCTTTTCCATTACTACTTTAGCTTTCTCAACTTTAACTGAATCATCCATATATGATTTTGCTTTATCAACCAAACCTGTTGACATTGATAATGCACCAACCATTACTAAAGCAGCTATTTTCTTTTTAAAATTACTATTCTTACTATTTCTTGTATTTCTTTCTAAATCTTTTTTATCTCCTGTGTATCTCATAATAAATTACCTCCAATTTATTAGTATACTTAAATTATACCATATTTGGCAAAAATATGCAAAAAAAGGGTATAAAAATACTGATAAAATAGTTTGATTTTTATTGAAAACAAAAGTGTGTTATGCTATAATAATTTGATGATTGGAATAGAAAAAAAGGAGATTTTTATGAACTTTTTTGAAAACATGGATAAAGCCCAAAAAAGGAAATTAAAGAAAAGAATAAGAAATATTATTGTTGTTGCTATAATCGTATTAGTAATAGGAATATTACTATCAAATAATGGCTCAAATAAACAAACAGCTACAAAGATTAATATAGAAGAATTAAAGAGAAGAACAATCACAAATAGCATAAGTAGTACAGGAACAATAAAAGCTGAAGATTCAAAATCAGTTACTTCTTCATCAGTAGGATTAAAAGTAAAAACCATAAATGTAAAAGAAGGAGATGAAGTAGTTAAGGGTGACTTAATTTGTACATTTGATACTACAGAAATAGAAAGAAGACTAAGAGAAGCAGAAGCAAGTCTTAAACAAACAAAATCAGATATTGATAAAGCAGTATCAAATGCTAATCAAGATGAACAAATAGAAACAATGCAAAAACAAGTTGATAATGCTAAAGCTTCTGCAGATGAAGCAAATAAATCTTTAGAAATAGCAAAACAGGAAAAGAGCACTGCAGAGAAAGAATTAAATGATTATCAAAAAACTTATGATGAAGCAAAAGAAAAATATGATGAAGTAAAAAATGAAACGCAAGAAAAAACAAAAGCAGTAGAAATAGCACAAAATGCATATGATGCAGAAGACCTAAAATCTGAAGCAGAAAAAGATGCTGCTAAGATTTTAGATTTACAAACAAAATTACAAAAAGCTAAAAGTGAACTCGCAACAAGTAAAAATGAATTAATAAAAGCAGAAACAGAGTTTAGACCAATTGAAACAAAGTATGATTCATTAAAAACAAAATTAGATAATGCAAATGCAAAATTAGAAGCAGCACTAACTGCTGCAGATTCTGCAAAAGCAACATATGAGAATTTGAATACAACTTTGCAGAATTTGAAGAAAGCTAATAGCAATAATAGTATATCAAACTCAAATATAGTAGCTTCTTCTACTGCTGTACAACAAGCACAAATAGATTCATTGAAAGATCAAATTAATAATGCAAGAGTTACATCGCCTGCAAATGGAACGGTAACGAGTATAAATGTAAAAGAAGGAGACACATATTTAGGTTCAGTTATTGCAAAAGTTGAAGGAGTTCAAAGCTTTATAGTTGAAGCAGAAATAGCCGAATATGATATACCAGATATTAAAGTTGGGCAACAAGTAAAAATAAAAACAGATGCTACAAGAGAAGTCGAACTAGAAGGAGAAGTAATATATGTTGCAACAGTGGCAACAGAGAATTCTTCTGCAATAGGAGATTTAACAGGATTATCTACTGGTTCACTGGTTGGAGGCTCAAAGGGAGCCACATTTAAAATACAAGTAGCAATTAATACTGAAAATGACAGATTAAGAATTGGAATGACATCTAGAATAAATATAGTTACAGAGAACAAAGAAAATGTTTGGGCTGTACCTTATGATGCTATTCAAGAAAAAGAAGATGGAACAAAATATGTAGAAATATTACTTGAAGAAGATGTAAAGGATAAAAAGCATGAAGATTTAAAGAAACAAGAAATAGTTATTACAACAGGAGTTGAGGGAAATTATTATCAAGAGATTAATTCTGATGAATTAAAAGAAGGAATGAAAATAGTTATACCAGAAAGAGAAGCAAATAGTTCTCTTCAACAAATAATAGAGTCAATGGGAGCTGGAGCAGGAATTTAAAGAAAGGAAATGTAAATGAGTTCAATAATAAATTTAGATAATATTGTTAAAAAATTTTATATTGGTGAACCAAATGAATTAGAGATATTACATGGAATTTCTTTAGAAGTTGAAGAAGGTGAATTTGTTGCAATAGTTGGACCTTCTGGCTCTGGGAAATCGACTTTAATGAATATTATAGGCGCATTAGATAGACCAACTTCTGGGAGTTACTTTTTAGATGGAATTAATGTGGAAGAAGCAAGTGATAGTGAGTTATCAGAAATTAGGAATCAAAAAATTGGTTTTGTTTTTCAGACATATAATCTTATTGCAAAAACTAATGCAATAAAAAACATTGAACTTCCAATGCTTTATGCGGGATTGGATAGAACAGAAAGAAAAGAAAAAGCTGAAAAGCTACTTGAATTAGTGGAAATGTCTGATAGAGCAAAGCATTTGCCAGAAGAGCTATCAGGTGGGCAAAAGCAAAGGGTTGCAATAGCTCGTGCAATGGCAAATAATCCATCTATAATACTTGCTGATGAACCAACAGGTGCATTAGATTCTAAAACGGGTAGATTAGTTATGGATTTATTCCATAAATTAAATAAAGAAGAACATAAAACAATAATATTAATAACACACTCAAATGAGCTAGCAGAAGAAACAGATAGAATAATACACATAAAAGATGGAACTATTGTAGATGTGACAAAAGGAGGAGATAAATAATGTTGTTATTTGAAAATATATCTCTTGCCTTAACAAGCTTAGCATCTAATAAAATGAGAGCATTTTTAACAATGCTTGGTATCATTATTGGAATTGGATCAGTAATTGCCATATTTACAGTTGGTGATTCACTAACAATATATGTTTCTCAAAGTATGCAGGAGCTAGGAGCAAATGATGTTTATGTAATGGTAACTCAAAGAGATAATTCTGAAGGTGTGTCTATGAGTTCAATGAACTTTTCTAGTTTAACAACTGGTTCAGGAATAGATGAAGAAGATTACATATCACAGCAAATGATAGAAGATATGTGTGAAAAGTTTTCAGATGAAGTGTATGCAGTAAATGCACAACATCAAATTCAGGATATGGGAACAGTTCAAGTTGGTAACAAAACAAGTAATGTTGCCCTAATGGGGACAAGTGTGGCATATTACATAACAAATAAACTGGAATTAAAAGCAGGTACAATGTTTTCTGCTAGAGATTTTAATGAAAAAAGAAAAGTGTGCTTAGTTTCAAGTAAATTAGTAGAGAAACTATTTGATGGAGAAAATGAAAAAGCAGTAGGAAAAGAAATACAAGTAAAGCTTTCTGATAAAGATGTAGTATTTACAATTATTGGTGTATATGATGCTAATATGAGAACAAGTTCTGGTTCAAATTCTGGAATGATGATGGCATTAAGTGGAGCATCAACAATGTATATTCCACTAAAGACTGCTTTTGACATAGATAGAAAAGATGAAAGTTTTTATTTTATACAAGTTATAACAAATGTGGGGGTGGATTCATCGCAATTAGCCTCAAATCTGTCTAAGTTCTTTGATGGATATTATAAAAATAATCGTAATTACACTGTAAGTGCATTTAATTTATCTGGAATGGTGTCAATGCTTACAGAAATGCTTTCGACATTAACAATGGCAATTTCAATTGTTGCAGGAATTGCACTTATTGTTGGTGGAATTGGTGTAATGAATATAATGCTAGTATCTGTAACAGAGAGAACTAGAGAAATTGGGACAAGAAAAGCCCTCGGGGCGAAGAACTCGTCAATTAGAACGCAGTTTATAGTTGAAGCTATGATTATTTGTTTAATTGGGGGAATACTAGGAATAATACTAGGAATGATTCTTGGATCTATTGCTTCAAATGCACTAGGATGCCCTGCAAATGCATCTATAAAAGGAATTATAATTTCACTACTATTTTCAATGTCAATAGGATTATTCTTTGGATATTATCCAGCAAACAAAGCAGCTAAAATGAATCCAATAGATGCATTAAGGTATGAATAAAACAATAAAAATATAGGTAATAATAATAACTGATATATATTAAATAATAAAATATATAATTTATAAAATTTAAAGGTGGTGTTTTTTGTGATTAAAATTACAAATGTAAGCAAATCTTATGTGAAGGACAAAAAGTCTGTAGATGATTTAACACTAGAGATAAGAGATGGAGAAATATTTGGATTTTTAGGACCAAATGGAGCAGGTAAAACAACTACAATAAAAATGATAACAGGAATACTAAATGCAGATGGTGGAGAGATTACAATAGATGGTAAGAATATAAAAACAGAACCAATTGATGCTAAAAAACAATTTGGTTATGTGCCAGATAGTCCAGATATGTTCTTAAAATTAAAAGGAATAGATTATTTGAATTTTATTGCAGATATATATGGAGTATCTGAAGAAGATAGAAAAGAAAGAATAGAACGTTTAGCAAAAGAATTTGAAATATATGATAATTTGCAAGAAACAATGCAAAGTTATTCACATGGTATGAGACAAAAAATGTTAGTGATAAGTGTGTTATTACATAATCCTAAGAATTGGATATTGGATGAACCAATGACAGGACTAGATCCAAAATCTTCATTTAAATTAAAAGAATTAATGAGAAAACATGCTAATGAAGGTAATAGTGTATTTTTTTCTACACATATATTAGAGGTTGCAGAAAAGATATGTGATAGAGTTGGAATAATAAATAAAGGAAAACTAATTTTTGTTGGAACAATGAATGATTTAAAAGAAAAATTTGCAGAAGACGCATCACTTGAAAAACTATTCTTGGAGATTACAGAAAATGAATAGAATTTGGCAATTAACGAAAGTTTTCCTTAAAACTTCAATAAGAAATAAAGGAACCTCTAATCAAAATAAAAATACAATAAGTAGAAAAATATTAACAATAGTAGGTATAATTGCATTAATAGCATATTTCTTAGGAATATTTGGATTTGTTAGCTATGGAATGATAACTATGCTTAATGAAATGGGTCAACCAGCAGTATTCATAGGAGTATCATTGTTTGGAGTTGCAATATTAGTACTAATACAATCATTAATATCAAGCATGAATTTGTTTTATTTTTCAAAAGATGTGGAATATATATTACCATTACCACTTAAACCATATGAAATAATAATAGCAAAATTTAATACTTTACTAATAACAGAGTATTTTGTTGTTTTTGCATTTTTACTTTCACCATTTGTTATATATGGAATAATTACAGGAGCAGGATTTTTATACTATGTATATAGTTTAATAGTACTATTAATATTCCCAATATTACCTGCTTTAATATCAAGTATTATTGTAATGATAATAATGAGTTTTAGTGGAGTAATAAAAAATAAAGATAAATTCCAAACAATAGCAACAACAATATCAATAATATTAATTATTGGTGTGTCAATGTTTATGACTAGCATGGACAGTGGAACAGATGAAGAAAGCATACAAATGTTAATGCAATATAATGGAATGGTAGAAAAAATAGATGACTATTTTATAACACTTGGAGATAGTATAAATGCATTAGTAAACTATAACGAATTGACTGGGTTATTGTCTGTTTTAACACTTTTATTAATAACAGTGTTAGCATATATAATTTTTATCTTAATAGGTCAAAAAATATATTTTAAAGGTGCAATTGGAGCAGTATATAGTGGAAAGAATAAGAAAAGAAGCAATAAAGATATAGATTATACAAAGCAAAATGTGGCAAAAACATATATAAAAAAGGAATTTGCAAATTTGTTTAAAAATTCAGTATTTTTCACACAATGTATATTACCAGCATTGCTAATGCCTGTAATATTACTGGTTTCAGGATTTGCTGGAAGCGGTGGAATAGAGGAATTAAAAGCAGGAGGATTATTTGATGTTCAAGTAGAAAACACAATAGGATTGTGTGTAATGATTGGAATTAGTTTGTTCATGTATTCAACTAATTTTATTCCTGTTACAGCAATATCTAGGGATGGAGAGAATGCTGTATTTATGAAATATATACCAATAAAACTATCAAGCCAATGTACATACAAGATAGTACCAGCTGTTGCAATGAATATGGTTACTACAATTATTGTAATTGCATTAGCAACATTTGTATTTAAGCTAAATTTAATTTTTATACTAGCAAGTTTTATAGTACTATTATTGTTTAGTATAGTTTATTCATATTTAATGATAATAATAGATTTAAAAAGACCAAAACTAAAATGGGATACAGAATATGCAGTAGTAAAACAAAATCTAAATACAGTTTGGGGATTTGTGTTTGAGATTGCTGCTATAATAGTTCTATTTGGAATTGGATTTTTATGTTCAGAAACTAATTATTTATTAGTAGCAGGTTGTATGGCTATTGTGTTAGCTGCATTAATTTATTTAATAAGACAATATATTGAAAGAAACCAATACAAGCTTTTTGCAAAGATACAATAAGGCGAAAATTGGACTAAAAGGCTTAAATATGGTATAATATATGTATATAAGGTTTGTTCGAAATTTATAAAAATGAAGGGAGAAGACAACATGACAGAAAACTACTTTGAATCTCGTGAACAGGGCATAAAGCGGTTAGAAGAACTTCGTAGGAAGCTGATGTTTGCTTCTTCTGATGAAGAGGCTATGAAAGCATTGGAACATTTTAGTCCTGTTATCTCGCTGAGACACAGCGAAGTAGCAGAACTGAACAAGGCGATTCTTCGACATTTGTCACCTCAACAGGTGAAACATGTTCTGGATGAGATAATTCCTAAGCTTAAACCTTAATTTTAACCCCCGAGAAGAAATTTAGTCTCGGGGGTTTTTCTTTTTAAATATCAGTTTGACTTCCTAAGAATCCTGCTGCTGATTGAATAACTTTAAGTTCAACATCACCCATTTTTGTATTAGTATCTTTAGATAAAAGAATAATACTTCCAATGGTATCACCTTGTGAAATAATAGGGTATACTACTTGTGAATTAAACTTCCTTTCTCGATTATCATTTTGTGTTATAGGTAATGATATTTCATTGTTTTCAGAACTTTTATATACTTCCTTGTTATCCATAACTTCTTCAATTTCTTTACTTAAATTTTGTTGTAAGAAATCTTTTTTAGGAGCACCAGAAACAGCAATTACTGTATCTTTATCAGTAATACAAGCAATATGACCTGTTGTTTTAGCTAAAGTTTCTGCGTAATTAACAGCAAATTCAGATAATTCTCCAATAGGAGAATATTTTTTTAGAATAACTTCACCATCTTTATCAGTAAATATTTCTAATGGATCTCCTTCTTTTATTCTAAGCGTTTTCCTAATTTCTTTAGGAATAACAATTCTCCCTAAATCATCTATTCTTCTTACTACACCTGTTGCTTTCAAATTTTTCCCTCCTTTATTTTTGTTTTATATATTGTTAGTATTACAGATTTTTACAAAAATATACGAAAAAATTTTGAAATCGATTTATTAAACAAAAAAACGAGCGAATTAACGCTCGTTTTTAAAATACTATTACTTGATAACGTGATCCTTAATCAGTTTTAAAAAGATTCCTTTCTTTTTCTTGTTTTTGAAACTAAATACTAAGTAATGCTGTTTTACATCGGCATCTCGATAATACTCAACTCCTGTTGCAATACCAGATGCTGCTGCTAGAATAAATCTTTCAGCAGATTTAACAGGATAACAACCTGCCAAATTTGAGGGCTCATTGTCGTAATCCCAATTTGAGGCCATTTCTGCCTTATCAACCCAAATTTCAACGATTAGTTTCTCGTTCCGTTTAAGTTCACATTTTCTCATATTTTCCTCCTTGCTATTAGTAGCAACAAAAATGTATTTAAGTTGAGGTAAACCTTATTATGATAGGTATTATATCATATAACAGCATTAATATCAAATTATGCAAACGAAACAATGCTTTTTGCAAAAAAATAAAAGGCACATTTTGTCGATAAAAATCATATTATAGAGTATAACTAAAAAGGAGGAATTAGAATGTATAGAAATTACAGACGAAATTGTTGTATGTATAAAAAACATGATGACTGTGATGATACAATTGAAACAATGTGCTCAAATGTTCAAAATCAATATGAAGATTATATGGACAATTGTATGTGTGGATTTGAAGATGAATATAATCCATTTCCAGAAAATCCTGTATTGGCACAAAGTTATGTCCCATGGCAAATTATGGACAGAACTTTTGTGCCAGATGTTGGATTAAAAATGGGAACAATATATCCTGAACTTGTAAGGCCATATTACCCAGGACAATCAATGGAAGAAATAAAATATTTGGAGCAAAAAAATGAAATAGGAGAGGGGTGTAATAAATAATGGACTATGAAGAAGATAGAGAATATTATACTGATAAAACTGAAAATAATAGAAGAGATTTGCTAATGAAAATTAGAGAATTAAATTTTGCAATAATAGAATTAGGTTTATATTTAGACACTCATCCAGAAGATCAAAGAGCTATTTGTTTGCATAGAGAATACACCAGACAACTTAAAGAATTAAAAGATAAATATCAAAAGGTATATGGACCATTAACAATTTATTTCCCATGTAATAAATGGAGATGGCTTGAAGAACCATGGCCTTGGAAAGGAGGTAATTATTAATGTGGACATATAATAAAGTATTACAATACCCTATAAATATAAAAAATAAAAATCCAATGCTTGCAAAATATATAATATCTCAATATGGTGGACCAGATGGAGAGCTTGCAGCTTCTTTAAGATATTTATCTCAAAGATTTGGTATGCCAGATCAAAAAGCTAAAGCTATATTAAATGATATTGGAACAGAGGAGTTAGCTCACTTAGAAATGGTTGGAACAATAGTGCATCAATTAACAAAAGGTGCTACAATAGAAGAAATAAAAGCAGCAGGTCTGGGACCATATTATACAGATCATGGAGTTGACGTGTATCCACAATCTGCAGCAGGTGTTCCATTTACAGCAGCATATATAGCAGCAAAAGGTGATCCAATTGCAAACTTGCAAGAAGATTTAGCAGCAGAGCAAAAGGCAAGAGCAACTTATGAAAAGCTAATAGATTTATGTGCAGATAATCCAGATGTAGTAGAACCATTAAAATTCTTAAGACAAAGAGAAGTAGTTCACTTCCAAAGATTTGGAGAAGCACTTCGTGGAGTACAAGATAAACTTGCTGAAAGAAAATTCTATATGAATAAAATGAACATGAACAATATGAGAAATGAAAAAGAGGAATAATTGGAAAAATTATTAATTGTAGGAATATAGGTTAGAATTCTAGCCTATATTTTTTATGAAATTCTTGTGAAACAAGAAAAAGTACTTGACATATTGTTGATTTTAAAATATATAATGATTAAATAGTAAAAATAGGAGGTATGTTTAATGTCAATCTATGATTATTCAGTTAAAAATAGAAAAGGGGAAGATGTTTCTATTTCAGAATTCAAAGGCAAGGTATTGCTAATTGTAAACACAGCAACAGGTTGCGGATTTACACCACAATATGAGGGATTAGAAAAACTATACAAAGAATATCACGATAAAGGATTAGAAATATTAGATTTCCCTTGTAATCAATTTGGAAGTCAAGCACCTGGAAATGATGATGAGATACATGAGTTTTGTACATTAAAGTATAATACTACGTTTGATCAATTTACAAAAGTTGATGTAAACGGGGATAATGAATTACCACTATATACTTATATAAAGAATGAAGTAAAAGAAGACATAATAGATGGATTAAAAAACAAAATGGCAATGAAAGCAGTTGAAAAAATAAGTTCAACTTGTAAGAAAACTGGAGATATAAAATGGAATTTTACAAAATTTTTAGTAGATAAAGAAGGAAATGTAGTTGCAAGATATTCTCCAACATATAATCCAGAAGATATGGAAGAAAAAATAAAAGAATTATTATAGGAGATATATAATGGATAGAAACAAAGTAATAATAAAGACTAGTATTTTAGGAATAATAGTAAATGTTATTTTAGTGATTTTTAAAGCAATCATAGGATTTGTCGCAAATTCAATAGCAATAATATTAGATGCAGTAAACAATTTAACAGATGCACTTTCGTCTATTATTACAATAATAGGAACAAAGCTTTCTAATAAAGCACCTAACAAAAAACATCCATATGGTTATGGAAGAATAGAATATTTTACTTCTGTAATTATTTCAGCTATAGTTTTATTTGCCGGAATCACAGCAGGAAAAGAATCCATAGAAAAAATAATAAATCCAGCAGAAACAGATTATTCACTAGTATCTTTAGTAATAATAGCAATTGCAGTAATTGTAAAATTTGTTTTTGGAAGATATGTAAAAAATGTAGGTAAAAAAGTAAATTCAGGTAGTTTAATTGCTTCAGGTCAAGATGCATTCATGGATTCAATTCTTTCTTTTACAACATTAATAGCAGCAATTATTAATTATATTTGGAAATTAAACCTAGAGGGATATCTAGGTGCAATAATTGCTATATTTATAATTAGAGCCGCAATAGAAATGTTAAAAGAAACAGTTGATTCAATGCTTGGTGAAAGAGCAGATAAAGAACTAACAACTAAGATTAAAAGTAAAATTTTATCATTTAAAGATGTTCAAGGAGTATATGATTTAAACTTACATAATTATGGACCTTCAAAAATAATTGCATCAGTTCATATTCAAGTAAGAAATGAAATGACAGCAGAAGAAATACATATTTTAACTAGAGAAATAGAATATGCTATTTATATGGAATTTGGTATAACTCTAACTATTGGAATCTATGCTGCAAATGATAAAGGAGAATTTGGCGAAATAAAAAGAGAGATTGCAAATATAATAAAAGAATATAAAAGTATATTACAATTACATGGCTTTTATGTTGATAAAGCAAAAAGCAATGTATATTTCGATTTAATACTAGATTTTGAAGAAAAGAACAAAGAAGAAATATTAAAAGAAATAGTTTCAAAATTAAAAGCTAAATATGATAATTATAACTTCAATGTTATATTAGATTCAGATATTAGTGATTAATATATTAAAAAATGAAAAAAACAAAAACTGACTATAAAAATAGTCAGTTTTTTATTAATAAAAAGTTTTTAAAAATGAGTCTACAGAATATACATATAAAGATATAAAAACAAATAATATAAAAATTTTAAAAAAATAAAAAAAGTCTCAAATTTAGGAATAAAGGCAAAAAGTTTACATAAATTTGTAATAATTTTGAAAAAAATCTGTAATATTATTGACATAAAAAGACTATTTTGATATAATAATGTCGCTTTAATATGCGAATTAACAAGAGTTAGGCGAAATTTATTTTAAAGGGGGAAAAAAATGAAAAAATCATTAATCACAAAAATTATTATTACAACAATTTTAACAGTTGCAATAATAGCAATTGGTGGTACTGTATTAGCAGCAAACGCAGACTATACAGTATTACAAAAAACAAGTACAGAATATGTAGTTTATTTAAAAGCATCAGTAGATAAAGATTTTGAGTTTGCTTATACAAATTCAAATTTAACTGATGATTCTACTTTAGATTACATAAAATGTGCAAAAGACCAAAAAGATGGTCTAAAAGTTGCGTATGTAGATGAGGCTTTATACACACAATTCTTTAAGGATAAAGATGCAACATATATATGGGCTAAAGATGGTGAAAACTACATAGCAAAAGGAATCAAATTAGATTTATCAGATGTTGTTTCAGAAGGTATAGTATCATTTGTAACAAACACATCAAGTAGAATTTCTGTAAAAACTGATGGGGAAAATGTTGTGACAGAGGAAAAGGACGGAATTAAATATACAACAACAACAGGAAAATTAGAGTTTACAGCAAAAGAAGGAACAACATATTCTTATGCAATGAATGCAAATGAGGGAGAATATGCAAAGCTTTTAGAATTAGCAGACAAGATTAATAATTCAAATTCAGAAAATACAGTTACACAACTAGATAATAGTAAAGAGTTTTATGATTTATATCAAAAACTAATAGCTGATATAGAATGGACAAAAGTTGAAAACAACGAAGTTTTACAACCAAATGATGCAAAAGATGGAGACAAATACATAGTATTTATACTAGAAGAAACAGCTGATGGAGCTGAAACAGATGTGCAATTTATGACAAGTACAGTAAAAACAGACAAACAATTTGTAACAGAAGAGCAGGTTATACAAACTGTAGCAAATTTACCAATAACATATGATAGTTTAGTATTATTTGTAGTATTAGCAGTAGCAGTAGCAATTTTTGCAGTACTATTAATCATTAGAAAAAAATCAAAAAAAGAAAGTAAATAATGAAAAAGAAAATTTTAGACATTTTTACTTGGATAATAGGACTAGTAATACTAGTTACAATAATACTAATTGCAATTAAGTATGGCGGGAATATGGTAAATGAGCAAGAAATGTCAGACTTAGTAGAGCAGATAAAAGCTGTAGATTTAGACATAATAGAAGACCAAAGTTTGCCTAACGAAGGTTTAAATATAGAAATAGAAAATGCAGAACAAAAAATAACAGAAATAGAAATAGATGGATATAGGGTATTAGGATTAATTAGAATACCTAGAATTGAATTAGAATATCCAATACTTAGTGAAACAACAAACAAATCAATGAAAAAGTCAATTACTAAATTTTGGGGACCAGATTTAAATCAAGTTGGAAACCTAACTTTAGCAGGACATAATAATCATGATGGAACAATGTTTGGAAAAGTAAAAAAACTAGAAATAGGTGACATTATAGAAATTGAGGATCTTTACAAAAATGTTGTTAAATATGAAATCTTTAATATGTATGTAATAGATCCTAATGATGTATCTTGTGTAGAATCTGTGAATCCAGATTCCAGAGAAGTTACATTAATAACTTGCACAAATGGTAATAAGAATAGATTAATTACCAAAGCAAGAGAAATGATTTAAAGAAAAAATAAAATTATGGAGGGGGAAAAATGAGAAGGAACAAAAAGACTATTGCAATAGTAGCAGCAACATTAGTATTAGCAATTGTTGCAACAGTAGGTACAGTATTGTACTTAAGAGATGATGGAACAGCTAGAGCTGGTTTTGATGATAACGAGCCAAGTATTTCTGATAATACGAATGTTCCAGATAGTAACAATGGTGGAGAAACACCTGTAAATCCAACAGATGATAATCTTGGAGGAGATGCAAATCAAGGAGCAAATAATCCTGGAGTAATACCAAATGCAGGAAATAACGGAGCTCAAGGTGGAAATGCAGGAAATGCAGGTAATGCTGGAGGAGCAGCAAATCTTCCAACACAAGAATTTGTAACAGAAAGAATTGAAGAAATTGAAAGACAAATAACAGATGACCTATTAATGGGATGGGTACCTAGTGGAATTAATGGAGGAATAAAATCTACATTAGGATTAGGTATATATAAACCTCAATTAAACATATTAAAAGTATCTTCAACATTTGATGAAAATAATACAGTAAGTGCTGGAGATATGATAACATATGTACTAGCAGTTGCAAATACTGGAAATGAAGATGCAACAGGAATAAATGTATCTGACGTTATTCCAGAAGGAACAACATTATTAGAAGAAACAATTTATGGAGAAGGTACATATAACCAAGAATTAAATAAAATCAGCTGGAAAGTAGATGTAAAAGCTGGAGAAGTAGTAGCAGTGGGATTCGCTGTTACTGTTAATGATGAAGTAACAGGAACAATTGTTAACGTAGGTACAATTGATGGAAAAACAACTGAAGAAGTTAAAAACCCTGTAATAGAATCATCAAAAACATCTGTAGTTTTAAGAGAAGAGAAAGTAATAGATGGAGCAGCTAGAGTTGGAGACCAAATAGCTTATACAGTAACAATCGAAAATACAGGTGATGTTGAAGGAATAGCTAATGTACAAGATAGTATACCAGAAAATACTAAATTAGTTTCAGATATAGTATTAGCAGGAGAAACAATTGATGAAGCTATAATGTTAGCAGGAAAAAATGTAACAATACCAGCAGGAGAAAGTGTAACATTAGAATTCACAGTAGAAGTAGAAAAAGTAGAAGGACCAATATTAAACATTGCAACAGTTGGTACAGATTTACCAACTGATTGGGTAGATACAGCAAATTTAGAAGTAAGCAAAACAGTAAGTGCAACACCAGATGGAGAAAAATTAGAAAGATTAGAAGATTTAAAAGTTGATGAAACAGCTTACTTTACAATAGAGTTGAATAACACAGGAAGCATTGACTTAGATGTTAATTTAAGAGATGTAATGAATGGAAATGCATTAGACCTATATGATGGAGAAGCAAAAGTAGAAGGTACAATAACAATACCAGCAGGACAAACAAAAGTATTAACAGCTACATATACAATGACACAAGAAGATATAGACAACCAAGAAGAATTAGAAAATGTAGTAGCAGTAACTGGAAATGATATACCAGATGGTGAAGACCCTGCAGTAATAGTACCAGAAGAAGCAAAACCACACTTAACAGTAACAAAAACAACAACAAGTGAAGCAGAACGTGAAGATGGAAAATATGGATTAGGAGAAGAAATAACATATTTAATAACAGTAACAAACGATGGAAATGTTACTGTAGAAGGTATAACAGTTGAAGATGAATTAACTGGAGATGAATGGGAAGTAGCAGTATTAGCACCAGGAGAAAGCGAAGAATTTGAAGCTTCATATGTAGTAACAGAGGATGACATATTAGCAGATTCAGTAATAAATGAAGCAACTGCAACTTCAGGAAATGTACCATCAACACCAGGAACAACAGAAGATCCAACAGAGGATCCAGCACCACACTTAACAATAACAAAAATAACAACAAGTACAGCAGCAAGTGAAGATGGAAAATATGCATTAGGCGAAGAAATAGCATATGAGATAACAGTAACAAACGATGGAAATCAAACAGTAACAGATATAACAGTAATAGATGAAATGACAGGAGATGAATGGCCAGTAGAGTCATTAGCACCAGGAGAAGATGAAACATTTGAAACATCATATGTAGTAACAGAGGATGACATATTAGCAGGAGAAGTATTAAATGTGGCAACAGCAGAAGCAGGGGATGTACCAGTAGTTCCAGGAGAAGAAACGGTGCCAACAGCACAAACAACTACACACTTACCCGACACAACACTCACCACAAGCACAGCAGCAAATGGAGAAGCAT